>Ga0070730_10000674_pt1 | contig 37201 bp, 41 predicted proteins | sample Coa_R1_3_FD_66447 | JGI IMG/M metagenome (GOLD analysis project Ga0070730, IMG submission 66447) | Surface soil microbial communities from Centralia Pennsylvania, which are recovering from an underground coalmine fire - Coalmine... | ecosystem: Environmental > Terrestrial > Soil > Unclassified ...
ACGCGGAACGACAAGACGAAGCAGGTGACTTCCGGCGGTCCCATCGAGTACGACATCTCAGGCGCCGAGACGTACAACACGATTCTGACCGTGAATGTGGCGCCGACCGATACGAACGTGATTTGGGTGGGGACCGACGACGGCCTGGTGCAGGTGACGAAGGATGGCGGGAAGACCTGGACCAACGTCGGCGGCCACTTCCCCGGTCTCGCGGCGGATGAGGAAGGACGGGTCTACCAGGTCGGGATTTCGCCCTTCGACGCCGGCACGGCCTACGTCACGTACGACCGGCACGAGTTCGACGACAATCGGGCCTATGCCTACAAGACCGCCGACTACGGCAAGTCGTGGACGCGCATCGATGCCGGCCTTCCGGAGTACGCGGCGCATGTGGTCCGCGAAGATCCGAACGCCCGGAACTTCCTGGTGCTGGGCACCGACCAGGGACTCTGGTTCTCCCGGAACGGTGGTGCGTCGTGGAAGGCCATGAAGGCGGATTTCCCGACGACGCCGGTGTACGACGTGAAGTTCGTCAAAGCCTCGCACGACCTGCTGGTCGCGACCCATGGCCGCGGGCTTTTTGCGCTCGACAACATCACTTCGCTCGAAGGCCTGACCGCCGAGGTGGCGGCGCAGGACTTCCATCTCTTCCCGGTGGTCCCCGCGGTTCTGCGGGGACGCGCGCGGGGCCGTTCCGGTGTGGCGCCGACGAATTTCACGGTCCGCGGCGCGCCGCAGGGCGCGGTGATCGATTACTACCTGAAGGCAGGGGTGGACACGACGTCCCCCGCGGGCAGTCCTGAAGCGGGTGGCCCTGGTGGCGGTCGCGGTGGGCGCGGCGGCCCCGGTGGATTCGGTGGGGGCCGGCGGTCGGGCGCGCGGCTGGTGGTCACGAGCGCGGCCGGTGATACGGTCTTCGTCGATTCGTCAGGACCGACCAAGATGGGTGTGAACCGGACGACATGGGGCCTGCGGTGGAATGGCCCGACCCCCCTCACCATCGAGCCCCCGCAGGGTGGTGAAGGTGGCGGCGGGTTCCGTCGCGGTGGCTTCGGCCCGGCGGTGGTGCCCGGGACGTACACGGTGACGGTGTCGGTGGCGGGCAAGAGCGGCTCGCAGACGGTGGAAGTGAAGCCCGATCCGGTTCAAGGAGGCGACCCGGCCAAGTTCCAGGCGCAGCTGGCGGCCGGTCTGCAATTCCGGTCGGAGCTGACGGCACTGCACGAGATGCTGAATCACCTGGTGGCCATCGAGACGCAGATCCGGAACGCGCAGACCGCCGTGCGTGAGACGGGTGACACAGCGGCGATGGGCGCATTGAACCGGGCGTCGCGCGATCTGTCGCGGAAGCTCCGTCAGCTGAAGGACACGCTCTACAACTCGGATCAGCAGCGGGGCGCGCCGGAGGACGACATTCACTATCTCACGCGTTTCGCCGACAAGTACCAGAGTCTTGGATTCGGGGTCTTCGGCGGATACGCGCAACCGCCGTCACCGCAGTTGATGGATGAGTGGAAGGTAGAACGGGCGCAACTGGATGGGTTCATCGCGACGTTCAACGGTATTCTGAACACGGATGTCGCGGCGTACAATCAGGTGGCCAACGCGAATCACACGCCGGTGCTGCTCGGCGGGGCTCCGATCGCGATCAAGGCGGCGTCAGCCCGCTGATTCGAGAACCGTCGCGACCTGTTTGAGCAGGGTGTCCTTGTCGATCGGCTTGTGCAGGACCGCCCGCGCTCCGCGGGCGGTGCTGTCGGCGTCGACCTTCGCGTCATGGACGGCGGTCACGACCACCACGGGGATCTCTCGGGTCTTTGCGGACTTGTTGAGCCGGTCGAAGACGGTCATGCCCCCGCCCGCGGGCATGTTGATGTCCAGCAGAATCACGTCGGGGAGCTCGCGCTGGGCGAACATGAATCCCTGCATGGCGTCTTCGGCGATCATCGGCACGTATCCCGCTCCCCGCAAGTGAGCCGCGAACAGCTCGCACAGCGGGCGGTCGTCGTCGATGATCAGCACTCTCGCTTTTTTCGTCTTGGCCATGGTGGTCCTGCTAGACCTCGCCGTGTCGGAAACAGGTCACCAGGTGGTCGTTGACCATTCCCACTGCCTGCATGAACGCATAACAGATGGTTGGGCCCACGAACTTGAAGCCCCGCTCAGACAAAATGTCACTCATCCGGCGGGATTCGCGAGTCTCGGCGGGGAGGCCTCGTTGCGCCCTGCGGGCGTTCTTGATGGGGGCACCCCCCACGCAGTCCCAAAGCAGCCGGTCCAGCGTTTCCCCCTGCTCTCGCAGGGCGAGGTAGGCGCGGGCATTGGTCACCGCCGCCGCCACTTTGGCCCGATTCCGCACGATCCCGGGATTCCTGAGGATTCTGGCCCGGCGCCTACCGTCGTAGCGGGCCACCTTCTCCGGGTCGAATCCGTCGAACGCTTCCAGGAAGGCATTCCGCTTGTGCAGGATCACCCGCCACGACAAGCCGGCCTGGAAGCCGTCCAGGATGAGCTTGGCGAAGAGTTTCTTGTCGCCGTGCACGGGGACGCCCCACTCAGTGTCGTGGTACTCGATCATCAGCGGGTCGTCGGCACTCCAGGGGCAGCGCTTGATCATTGATCAAAGATATAAACTTCCTGCATGACCGCCCGTCGGATTCTGTTGGCCGATGCGGATGCGTTTTACGTATCCGTCGCTCGCCTGGTCGATCCGGATGGCGCGGGACGATCTCCCCTCCTCATCGTCGGTGGATCCGCGGACCAGCGCGGCGTGGTGACGTCGGCGTCGTATGAAGCACGCGCGTACGGGGTCTCCTCCGCCATGCCGATGGCGCGGGCGGCGCGCCTGTGTCCCGACGCGATGATCGTCCCGGTGCCGTGGGAAGCCTGTGTGGAGAAGGGCGAGGAGATCCGCGCGGTGCTCGAGAGGTTCACGCCCACCGTCGAGCGCGCGAGCTCGGACGAGTTCTACCTCGACATGTCCGGCACGGAGCGCCTCTACAAGAACGAGCACCTTTCGGAGACCGCGCGACGCATCCGCACCGCCGTGAAGGACACCACCAAGTTGTCGGTGTCGATCGGAGGCGGGACGTCGAAGCTCGTAGCGAAGCTGGGAGCGGGGAGAGCGAAGCCCAGAGCGGGGGTTGAAGGGAAGGCGGTCGTGATCGTGGAGCCCGGGGCGGAGGAAGCCTTTCTCCGCGAATTCTCTCTCGCCGATCTCCCCGGTGTAGGCCCGCGTTTCCAGGAAGAGCTGGCGCGCTTCGGGCTCCGCGAGGTGACCGACGCCCTCCGCCACGACCTCAAGACACTCCAGGGATGGCTCGGCGAACGCGCGGGTGCGTGGCTGCACCGGCGGATTCGCGGGCAAGATGAGTCGCAGGTCGACAGCTCCGGTGACGCCAAGTCCATCTCGAGGGACGAAACCTTCGCGAAGGACCTGAACGACGCGGAGTCACTGGACCGGGAGCTCGTGGCGCTGGCGGGCCGGGCGTCGGCGGACCTGCGGGCGTCGGGGCTCGCGGCGAGGACGGTGACGGTGCGGATCAAGGACGCCGACTTCACCCTGCGCCAATCGAGCCGGACGTTGCCGGCCCCGATCATTTCGGACCGCGCCGTGCTGGCGACGGCCCGCGAGCTGCTCGCGACGCTGCGGAAAGCGCGTCACGTACCGGCGCGGCTGCTGGGGGTCGGGCTCTCGCAGCTCTTGCGGGAGGGGGCTCCCGATCAGCTCACGTTGTTCGAGAGCGTGCCACAGGGAGTGGAGACGGAGCGGGACCGGACGCTCTCACGCATGGTAGACCAGATCCGGGGTCGCTACGGTCCCGATGCGGCCGGTTGGGGCCGCTAAAGCACAGGCGCTGACTAGTTATTGGCGAAGCGCTCGAGGAAGCTGCGCTCGTCTGTGGTCAGGGACGCCGGCCCGCCCCGGTCGAGCTTCGTCATGATGCGCGTCAGCTCGTCGCGGTTGACGGGGTGCAGTCCGGCGGGATCGATACTGCGCCACCGCGCGACGGTTTCGGGTGACTTGGGCAGGGGGGCGGCCGGCGTGGCCTTGGCCCGGAATTTCTGACTGCCGGTCTGATGCTTCAGAAAGGTCAGGTAGAGATAACCGCCCACGAATCCGCCCAGGTGCGCCCAGTGCGCCACCCCTGGTTCGATGTAGCCGCCTCCGCCGAGGATCGAAATGACCGTCAGGCCGCCGACCAGGACGATGGCCGGAACCGGGATCAGGCCCCAAATGAGCAGGCGGTCACGGGGCCAGAACATGGCGTAGGCGAGGTATACGGCGAAGATGGCCGCCGAGGCACCCACGATCGGAGCCGGACTGAGTGCCAGGGACATGGCTCCCCCGGCAAGTCCTCCGATGAAGTACAGGCCGAGAAAACGCGGACCACCAAGGCGGACTTCGACGCGCGGCCCGAGGAAGAACAATCCGAGCATGTTCCAGAGGATGTGCTGGAATCCGGCGTGCGTGAACATGTACGTGATCAAGGTCCACGGCGCCACCACGAGGCTGATCCGGCTGAGCTGCAGGTAATTGATCAGCGCCGGAGACTGGGTCTCCAGGATGTAGACCACGATGTTGGCCAGAATCAGCCGCTTGATCCAAGGCGTCATGTCGAGAACGCTAGATGGAGGTTGCCGACCCCGCAACGAGGGTTAGTTTTTCCGCGCCCCATGAAGTTCTCCTGGTCGATCCTGCTCCTGCTCGCCGCCTGCCGCGGGACCGCCACGCCAGCGGTCTCGTCCGTGCGTGTTCCGGCCGACTCCGAGATTCCGTCGGGTCCCCTGGGTGCGTCGATCCGCCGCGGTCTCGCGCTCCTTACCGCCACGCATGACAGCCTTCCCACCTACGTGGGCAATGGCCTGCGGTGTGTCAGCTGTCACCTCGACGAGGGACGCCGCTCGCCCCAGTCGTGGGTCGGTGTCACGGGCCGGTACCCGCAGTACCGCTCGCGCTCCGGCACGGTGGAAACCATCGAATACCGGATTAACGGCTGCTTCCTTCGCTCGCTGAACGGCAAAGCGATTCCCGTCGACGGCAACGACATGCGGGACATCGTATCGTACCTGACGTTCCTGTCGACCGGCCAGCGCGTAGGCTACAAAGCCCCCCCTCCGGATACCCGCTGGAGCGGTCTCCGGCCTGATACCGCGGCGGGCAACAAGTTCTTCGCGACGAATTGCGCCCGTTGTCACGGGGAGGACGGTGGGGGCACGGTCGCGGCTCCGCCGGTCTGGGGTCCCAGGTCGTACAACATCGGGGCGGGCATGTCGCGGGCCCGGACGGCGGCGCCGTTCATCGTGGCGAACATGCCGTTCGACAAGGCGATCACCCTGACGGACCAGCAGGCCCTCGACGTCGCCGCCTACATCAACTCGCGGCCACGCCCGGATTTCGCAGGGAAGGCCGACGATTGGCCGAACGGCGACGCACCTCCCGATGTCGCCTATCAGACGAAAGCGGCGCACCCGGCGCCGCCCGGATCCCGCGCCCACTGACTATCGGGCGCGTTCACCCGCACCACTTGGAGGTCTCGAACATGCTCGACCTGAAGCTCTCCACCCACCGACGTGGCTTTCTGGGACGCGTCGCAGCCGGCGCGGCCGCACTCGGCCTCGGGTCCGTCGTCTCACCGATGGCCGCGGCCGCGGAAAACGCAGGCGTGACTCCCGCCGCCGACGCGGCGTTCGAGGGCTGGCTGAACAAGATCACCGGGAAGCACAAGTCGATGTACGACGCGCCCGAGGTCAACAGCGGGTTCTGTTTCATCTGGGCGCGGGTGTGGCTCAACACCTGCAACGCCACCTACGGGACCACGGACGCGGACAATACGGCGGCCATCGTGGTCCGGCACTCTGCCTTCGCTCTCGCCGTCCAGGATTCGGCTTGGGCCAAGTACAAGCTCGGGGAATTCATCAAGCTCAATGACGCCAAGACCGGCGCCCCGTCGGTCCGGAATCCGTTCTACAAGATGGCGGCCGCCGACCAGCTCCTGCCCGGATACGGCATCGACGAGCTGCTCTCCAAGGGAGTTCTCGTCGGCGTCTGCAACGTCGCGCTCACGGTATTCAGCGGCATGCTGGCGTCGAAACTCGGTGGCGGATTGACGGGGGACGGCGTGAAAAACGATCTGGTCGCCAACCTCATCCCGGGGGTCGTGGTGGTGCCGTCGGGAGTGCTGGCGGTCAATCGGACGCAGGAGAAGGGCTGTACCTACACGTTCGCTGGGTGAGGCAGACGGGGATTCGGGATTGGGGATTCGGGATGGGTGTCGCACCAATCCCGAATCCCCAATCCCCATTCCCGCCTCTATTGCGGCCGCGCGCTCCCGAACTGCTTCGGGTCCCACAGCGCGGCGGCCAGCGGGTCGGGCATCCTCCGTTCAAGGGGTTTAGGGGCCGGGGGTCGGGGTCACGGGCGCGGTGGGAGCATCTGACGCCTGATACCTGACGCCTGCAGCTCAGCGCTCGAGCCGGTATCCGGTCTTTCGAACCGTGAGAATATGGCGCGGAACGGCGAGATCGTTCTCGAGTTTCCGCCGGAGCTCGGCGATATGGGTATCGACGGTCCGGGACATGACGGCGGCGCTGTACCCCCACACTTCGGTGAGAAGCTCCGCCCGTGACGCGACGGCGCCGCGCCGGTCGATGAGCGCGAGGAGGAGGTCGTACTCCTTGGGCGTGAGCGTCACCGCCTCGCCATGCCGCCGGACCGTGCGGGAGGCGGTGTGGACCTCGATGTCACCGAACGTTTCGACCGGCGGAGCCTTGGGAGGCTCGGCGGCGGTGGCGCGGCGCAAGAGGGCTTCGACGCGGGCCAGGAGCTCCAGTACACCGAAGGGCTTGGTGACGTAGTCGTCGGCGCCGAGCCTGAGCCCCCGAACCTTGTCGGACTCGTCCCCCCGGGCGGTGAGGATCAGGACCGGCAGGCGGCGACCTTCGTCCCGCAGTGTCCGCAGCACCCGAAACCCGTCGAGTCCCGGCAGCATCAGATCGAGGATGACGAGATCAGGCTCGGTCTTCCGGACCCGGGCCAATCCCTCCGCGCCGTCCCCGGCGACGTCCACCTGATGACCTTCGATCTCCAGGTTGTTCCGGAGACCATAGGCGAGGTCCTGATTGTCCTCGATGACCAGCACTTTGCTCACGTCAGGGCCTCCATGGCTTGCTGCGGTTGCGTCAGTGGTTGTGGGGGCGTGGCATCGGGGAGCTCGATCACGAAGCGCGCCCCGCCCGCTTCGGCTTCATCGCACCACACCCGCCCGCGGTGGAGCACCGCGAGCTCCTTCACCACCGCGAGTCCGATTCCCGTTCCGGCCACGGACGACCCCCGATCCCGGCGCAGGCGCCAGAAGCGATCCCACACCCGCTCGCGGGCTTCCACTGGTACACCAGGACCGAGGTCGTCGACCTTGATCCGGAGGTAGCCACCCCAGCCTTCGAGGGTGATGGTGACGGTCTGGCCATCCGGCCCGTATTTCACGGCGTTGTCGAGGAGGTTGAGGAGCATCTGATGCAACGCTCCCGGGTCCACGACCGCGACCAGGCGCTCGTCCAAGACGGTCCGTACGGTGACTCGGCGGGCGGCCGCGAGTGGCTCGAACTTCTCCACGGCGGACCTGATCAGCGGAGCGATGTGCTCGGGTGCCGCGTCGATGCGGGCCGCGTAGCGCTCCGACCGCGAGAAGTGGAGCAGGTTTTCCACCAGGTGCGTCAGTCGCCGGGCTTCCTGATCGATGATGACGAGAGAGCGCGTACGCTCCTCTTGCGACCGCACCCGCCCGAGCCGGAGGGTCTCCGAGAACATCCGGATCTGGGCCAGCGGCGTGCGCAGCTCGTGGGAAACGCTCGCGACGAAGTCGGAACGCAGGGCTGCGAGCGCGTACTCCCGGCGCAGCTGATACAGGATCCCGGCCACGAGGATGGCCGTGATAAGGAGCAGTCCGGTGATGAGTGGGAGCCGCGAGCGGGGCAGTCCGCCGATGACGAGCTTGGGGCCCATGTCGGGGCGCAGGGTCACTTCAAACCGCAAATGGCCGAGCATGGTCGTCGAGGTATCGTGCCCCGTGAAGAGGGCGGGGAACCCGCCGGGGGAGCGGTAGATATCCCGCCCGTCCGCATCCTGGATCGCGACCGATCCGATGGAGTCGTACGGGATGCCGCCGGTCAGCGTCGGCGGGATGAGGGGGCCACTCTCCGCGGCGTCGATGAACAGGGGAGTCAGCGTCGAAAGCTCGGCCGCGAAGCCGACCGCTTCACGCGGCGCTCCCTTGGCGTCGCGCTCCAGCTTGTACGCCAGCATCAACCGGTGGGCGGACGGCGCTCCCACGATCACGGCGTCGGCCCACTCCGGACGGTGCACGCCCCGGACGTAGCTATCGAGGGTGTCCGTGACCCATCGCCGCAGCGCGGAATCCGCCGGTGCGCCGCGGATCACGAGATCATGTTTCGGAAAGGTCAGGTCGAAGGCGAACGACATCTTGGAAAGGAACGCGCGGGTGGCGGAATCGGACCGTTGCCCCAGCTCACTCGGAGACGGCAGGGCGTTCTGGTGAGTCTCAGTCCTCAGGCGGTCCAGCGCACCCAAGGCGCGCCCGAATCCGTAGTAGCCGAGCTCGTTGGAGGTGCGGGTGGACAGTTGATGCGCGGCAAACGCCGAATAATCCCGAAGCACGCGCTCGGCCGTAGCGCGGTGCGAGGTGACTTCGAGCACTGACTGATATGCGAGGAGCGAGGTGATTCCCAGAGTGGCCACCAGCAACACGGCGACCAGAACCCCGCGGGGCCGGCCACTGCCTGGCGCTGTATGAGAGAAGAAAGCCATCGGACCCTGAAACTACTCGGGGGTACCCCGGTCCGCACGAGCCTCACGGGATCCTAACCTCGGCGCCCCGGCCATTCCGGTCGGGGGCGCCGTGGCAGGGAGTTACAGCTTCACTTCGATGGTCGCGCCGCGCTTGTAGCGGATGTACAGCCAGGCCATCGGAACGACCAGCGTCGCCGCCGCGATGACCGTGAGGCCGAGGAGCAGGGCCGCGAGCAGGACGCCTTGCTGGGAGGTCTCGGCCGCGTCGAAGAGCGCGGCGTCTTGCCGCCCGAGGAGCACGGTCATCGCCTGCCGGGCATTCATGGTGGCCGTCGGGTCGACGCTCGCGAGACCCTCGAGAATTGACCGCACCTGCGCCTGGTCGGACGTGTCCGCCAGGGTCTTGCCGAGGTCCGCGAGATTCGTCCGGAGATGGTCGCGGAGCTGATCGCGCTGCGACTGGGCTTGAGGCGTCTTGTACGCCGCGTCCGTGCTCGTGGCCATCTGATGCCACACTTCGTAGGCCGCCGAGTAGCTGTGCAGGGTTTGCGAAACCTGGGCACCCGTCCGCACCGTGGTCGACGCCCGGTTGAGCGAGTGGATCAAGTCGATGCCAAAAATGAAGGCGATCAGCAGCGTAGCCGCGCTGATGGTGACGGCGATGCCGGGCCGGATGAACGTGTAGTCCTTCATCGCGATGGCGAAGGACGAACGTCCGACGGACGGGCGCGGCGGCATGGGATTGCTCATCGGGCTCCGAGAACTCGTTGAGAAGAGGCCCCTACGGTATCCGTCACCGGAAGAGGCGTCAATGGGCGAGCACCGGCTGGAGGGCTTGTGCCGCCTGGTGAATCACGGCCGTGTACCGGTCCAAGGCCGCCGCCACCCGGGCCGCCTGCACCTGCGCCTCGGCGGCCTTCCCCTGATCCACGCCCTCTCTGATTCCGGGCATCGTCTTCACACCGTACCCGGTATAGAACCCCGGTGCGTAGAGGAGATGCCGGTACCAGGGGCGACGGGGCAGTCCGGTGGTGTCCGAGAGTGCCCGTTCCGCCCGGGCCAGCGACTGATTGATGGCGAGGAGCGCCGGGCGGCGTTTCAGGAGCGTGGCCGACGGCATCGAATCGAGCCGCGCGGACGTCCGGCCGTATTCGGCCGCGGCGGAATCGAGGCGGATCAGCGCCGCCTGCACGCCGGAGAGATCGAGGGACCTGGTCTGGGAGTCCTGCTGGGCCGCCTTCGCGATCTCATCGGCGTAGGTGCGATAGGTGCTCGCGGCCCTGGTGAACTCGTATGGCAGGAGCGGGGCATCCGCCATGCGGAGCACCGCCGTCGCCATGGTCTGCGCTTCCGTCACGCCGTACGCGAATCCGGAATCCAGGAATCGGTCGTAGAACGTGTACGAGTCGTAGATCGAGTGGTAGATGCCGGAGGGCGTCGCGCCGCCGAACCCGGTGGAGACCGATGGGACCGCCAGGTGATCGATGAACGCGGAATAGTCGGAGCCGGAGCCTAGCGCGTCGAGGTGGAAGGCCTTGCCCGCCGTCGAATCGGCGTGTCGTTCCGTGCGCTCATGGTCCAACAGAGCCGTGAGCACGCTCTTGCCGGTCGCGGGGTCACGCACATCGCGCGCGACCTGCTCCATGAAGGCTTCGAGGCTGTGCGATCCGGCGACCCCGAGCCACCCTTTGTCGTTCGTGTCGGAGTTGTAGTAGACGACGGCCTTCTGTTCCAGCTCCGCGGCGTGCCGTTCCGCCCACTCCGTGGAGCCGAGGAGTCCCCACTCTTCACCATCCCACGCGGCGAAGATGATGGTTCGCGCGGGCTTCCACCCCGACTTCACCAGCGTCCCGAGTGCGCGGGCGGTCTCTTCGAGCGCCACCTGGCCCGAGATGGGATCTTCGGCGCCGTTCACCCACGCGTCGTGGTGGTTGCCGTACACGACCCACTGGTCGGGGTCGGTCGCGCCGCGTATGGTCGCGATCACGTCGTAGAGCGGTCGCGTCTTCCACTCGAACGCCACCGCCAGGTGCACGCGCGCCGGGCCCGAGCCGATGTGATAGGTGATCGGCAGCGCCCCACGCCAGTTCTCCGGGGCGACGGGACCAGTCAGGTTCCGCAGCAGGGGCAGGGCGTCGCCATAGCTGATCGGCAGGACGGGGATTTTCTCGATGGTCGTAGCTTGTGCGATGGAGAGACGATGAGGGTCGCCTGGCACCGAGCCCCAACCGGGTGAAAGCGGATCGCCCGGGTAGAGCGGCATGTCCATCACGCTGCCCCGTTGCACGCCCATGTCGGGCCGCATCGGTCCCTTGGGATAGACGTCCTGGTCGAAATAGCCGTCGTCCCGCGGGTCCGAATAGATCAGGCACCCCACGGCGCCATGCTCCGCCGCGACTTTCACCTTGATCCCGCGCCACGAACCACCATACCGCGCGATGACGATCTTGCCCTTCACGCTGATCCCGAGACTGTCGAGGACCTTGTAGTCGTCGGGCACGCCGTGGTTCACGTAGACCAGGTCGGCGGTGACGTCACCGTCCGCCGAATACGCGTTGAACGTCGGCAGCTGATCCGTCTGCCCGGAGGTCGAATCCCCGGGGAGTGCGGGCTCCTTCAGCACCGCCGTGTACCGCTCGGGCCCCACCAGCTCGAGGGTACGGGAGACGGGACGGGGCATGAGCGCTTCGAATTGCTCGATGTGGGCGTCGAGCCCGAACGACTTGAAGCGGGCCAGAATCGTTTCGGCCACGCGCCGGGAGCGCTCGGTCCCCGCTTCGTGCGGGAAGGCCGACAGGAGCCTGATGTTGACGCGCACGCTGTCCGGGTTGGGCACCGCGCGGGCTGCGTTTTCCCACTTCGTCTCAGCCGCGAGGGCGTCGGCGGGGAAGCCGCGAACGGAAGCAGGTTGCTGCGCGGCGAGCGTGCCGCCGAGACACACGAGGCTGAGCAAGCGATACATGAGAGGTCCGGGTGGAGGTAAAGGCGGGGTAATGCTATTGCGCGCGACAAGTTTCGGCGAGGGCCCTCCAACTGCGTGGGGTGTGGGGAGCGGGACACTCCGATCAGAACCGGCCTCCGCCTATCACCGGAGAGTCCCACACTCCCATTTCCCACGACGTCCTGGTGTTATGGTCTTACGATGACCGTTCCCGACATCGCCGCACCATGCACGGCGCAGTCGTAGGTGTAGGTCCCGGGCATCGTGAACGTGACCTGGTATGTGCCCGCCGATTGGACTCCCGAATCAGTGGGCTTCGTGCCCGGCGCCGTCAGCCACTGGACGCTGTGCGCCACCGAGCCGCTCGCCCAGGTCCAGGTGACCTTGCCTCCATTGCTTATGGTGACGGAGGTCGGCGCGTACGAAATTCCCGGCCCGACCGTCACCCCGGCGAGCGCGGGCACGCTGTCGCCGGTGGAGACGAACACAATCGGCGATCCAGAGAGCGCGGCGGAAGCCGTGTCCGTCTGGGTGCCCAGCGTGGATCCGAGGGTCCGGATCGTGGAGGCGATCCCCGACGAGTTGGTGACCGGCGCCGTGTCCGACACCGAGCCCCCGCCGGTTCCCGCCACCCACCGGACCTTGAAGCTCCCCACGGCGTTGCCATGGGCGTCCTCCACGAGCACGGCGTGCGGGTTCGGGAGCGCCGAGCTGATGATGGCGCGCTGCGAGTCGCCCGCGCTTTTGGCCATCTGCGTGGGATTACCAGCAGTGGCCGTTGCGGCGAAGCTCACCGGCGACCCCACTAACCCCGTGACGCTCGCCTGCACGGTCTTGGCGCCAGCCACCGATGGCAACGTCAGTATGGTCGTGACGTGGCCGCTCACGTCGGACGTGTCGGCCGCCTGGGACAGACTCCCGCCTCCAGCCGTGACGTTGAACGACACGATGACCCCGGCCACCGGGGCGCCGAGGTGATCGGTCACCGTCGCTTGGAAGGGCGCACTCAGCTGTGCGAGCACCGTGTCACTCTGCCCACTGCCCGTTCCGGGGGCGATGGTGAAAGCGCCCTGGATCTGCGAGATCGACGTGAACGTGATCGGGGAGCCCGTGGCCCCGGACAGGGAGGCCGTGGTAGTCTGAAATCCGGCTGCGGGCCCCAGCGTGCGCTGGATGGTGGCGTGGCCATCCAGGTCGGTCTGCGAGGTTGCTGAGGCGACGTTCCCGCCCCCCGTGGCGGCGGTCCACGTGACCGTGGCGCCGGCGACCGAGCTGTCCCGCTCATCCTTCACATAGACGACGAGTACGGCCCCCAAGGCCGTCCCGGCGGCCCCAACCTGGCTGTCCCCCCCGAATTTCGTGATGGTGTATGTGTGAGGCGGTGGGGGGTTGGTGGATCCCTTGCTGCTGCAGGCGTACGCGAGCGCCGCGGCGCCGGCGATCCCGATGAGCAACGCGAACGGACGATGCAAACGCATAACGGCGACCCCAGTTGAGTGTCCGCCGAATTGTACCGACCCCGTCTCCTCGCAGCCTTGACGTTTCCGTGAGGAAACGGCAAGGTCCCGGCAACCCGCGCGGCCAACGCGGAAGGCCATGGCACCGTATCTGCGACATCGCTCTCATTCCGGAGGATAGGATCGTGAAACGCCTTACCAGGTGGGCAGTCCTGGCAATTGCCGGCGTCTGGACCGGCACGTCACTCCGGGCGCAGGACCTCACCGTGGACACCACGGGAGCCGGCGCCCTGATCGAACAGGGCATGCACCACTCAGAAGCCATGCAGAACCTCGAGCACCTCACCGACATCATCGGCCCCCGCCTCACCGGTTCTCCCGCAGCCCGAGCCGCCAACGACTGGACCATGCAGCGCTTCAAGGATTACGGGCTGGACGCGCATCTCGAGTCCTGGGAGTTCGGCGGCACGTGGACCAGGGGTCCCATGTGGATCCGGATGACGGCTCCGCGCAAGCATGACGTGATCGGCGCGAGCTGGGCATGGACCGTGGGCACCGGCGGGAAGACCGTGGCCGGTCCGGTGGTGCTCATCAACGCGAACAATCAGGACTCGCTCGACGCCTACAAGAGCAAGGTCCGGGGCGCGTGGCTCATGCTGCGCGAACCCGCCAACGTCTGGAATAACGACGGCCCGCCGATGACAGCGGCGGATTCGGAGGCCATGCGGAGCCGGTTCGGGAACGGCGGGCGCCCGCAGCTCGACTCGGCGGCCCGCGCCAAAGCCGCGCAGTTCCGCGCCGACCTTCCATATATGCTGCGGAACCTGGGTGCGAAGGGCATTCTGGTGGACGGCGCCAAGGAACAGACGCTCCTCACCATGAGCGGTTCTCCCAACGGGCCTCTGCCGCTGCCGCAGGTCGCGATCGCGCACGAGGACTACACGCTCTTCGACCGGCTGATCAAGCAGGGAATCACCCCGCGCATCGAGGCCAATATCCAGAGCTCGATGTCACTGAAGCCCGTGCCCCAATGGAATACGGTCGCGGAGATCAAGGGCTCGGAGCACCCCGGGCAAGTCGTGATCGTGGGGGGGCACCTGGATTCGTGGGATCTGGGCACCGGTGCGAGCGACAACGGCACCGGCTCCATCGCCACGCTCGAAGCGGCGCGCATCATCGCGCAGTCCGGCGTGAAGCCGAAGCGGACGATTCGCTTCGTTCTCTTCACCGGTGAAGAAGAAGGACTGCTGGGCTCTCAGGCGTACGCCAAGGCCCACGCGGGTGAGGCCGACTCGATTCAGGCCGTGATCGTGCTGGACAACGGCGTCGGCGCCGTCACCGGTCAGGCGCTGCAGGGCCGGGCCGAGCTGGCGGGCCTGTGGAAGTCGATCCTGGCCCCGGTCGCTTCCCTGAACGCCGACTCGGTGCGCGACCATAACAAGGGCGGCACCGATCACCTGTCGTTCCTCGCGTACGGCGTTCCCGGGTTCAACTTCGACCAGCTGAGCCGCGGATACAACCACACGCACCATTCGCAGTCGGATACCTACGACAAGGCCATTCCCTGGGATCTCGAGCAGGCGTCCACGGTGATGGCGGTATCGGCGGTCGAGCTGGCGAATCTGCCGGGCATGATCCCGAGGGGAACGAAGCAGGAAGTGCAGAACTTTTTCGGACCCAAGCCCAGCCCCTCGGTGGTTCACCCCGCTCCGGTGGCCGGCAAGAAGTAGCGCTCTACGCCTCCGCGAGGAGCTGCGCGAGGTTCAGTGGCCGTGTGTGCATTCTGAGGGACCCATCCTCGGCACGCGGCCACTCTTCTTTCGGGCGGTCGCGGTACAGCTCGACGCCGTTGCCGTCGGGGTCGCGGAGGTAGATCGCTTCGCTTACGCCGTGGTCGGACGCGCCCTCGAGCACAATCCCGTTGTCGAGGACGTTCTTGAGCGCCCTGGCGAGCGCTTTCCGGTCGGGGTAGAGAATCGCGAAGTGATAGAGGCCGGTCGTGCCGGGGGCGGGCGCCGGCGCCCCTTCACCGGCCCAGGTGTTCAGGGCCACATGGTGGTGGTAGCCGCCGGCCGACAGGAACACGGCCTCGCGGCCATACCGAGTGGTCACCTCGAAACCGAGCACGTCCCGGTAAAAGGCCAGCGCGCGGTCGAGGTTCGCCACGGTCAGGTGCACGTGGCCGATCTTGGTGCCGGGGTCGATGGTCATCCTGCTATCTAAACATTCCCGGGTTCCCAGGTCCTTCCCCGGCTGAAGCCTGTGCTCGGCGATGGACTCTGCTTAAGCGGAGTGTCGTGCCGGGCACACTCTTCAGAGTGTGGACTCCTCGGGGCCGGGGAACCGCTCCCCGTCAATCGCGGTTAAATTCTGACCTATGAACTCGATCCCGAAAATCCCGACCCCCGTCAACGAACCGGTCCTTTCCTACGCCCCTGGCACCCCCGAGCGCGCGACCCTGAAAGAGGCGCTCGTGGAGCTGAGCGGGCAGACGATGGAGATCCCGCTGATCATCGGCGGGAAGGAGGTGAGGACCGGAAAGTGCATTCCGGTCGTCGCGCCGCACCGGCACAAGCAGGTACTGGCCAACGTGCATCAGGCGGGGAACGCCGAGGTGCAGGCGGCGGTCAAGGCCGCACGCGACGCGTGGCAGGAATGGTCCCGCTGGAGCCTGGCCGACCGCTCGGCCGTGTTTCTCAAGGCGGCCGACTTGCTCGCGGGTTCGCGCCGCGCGTTCGCCAACGCGACCACGATGCTGGGGCAGAGCAAGACGGCGCATCAGGCCGAGATCGACGCGGCCTGCGAGTTGATCGACTTTTTCCGGTACAACGTGCATTACGCCGAGCGGATCGTGGGAGAACAGCCGATGTCGCCGGCGGGGACGTGGAACCGCCTCGATCACCGGCCCCTCGAGGGCTTCGTCTACGCCATTACGCCGTTCAACTTCACGTCGATCGGCGGCAATCTCCCGACCTCACCGGCCATCATGGGCAATACGGTGGTCTGGAAGCCGGCGGCGACCGCGGCGCTGTCGAACTACGCGATCATGAAGATCCTGCTCGAGGCCGGTCTCCCGCCGGGTGTGATCAACTTCCTGCCGGGTCCCTCGGGGCAGATCTCGGACCTGCTGCTTGCCGACCGCCATCTGGGCGGCATCCACTTCACCGGCTCGACGGAAGTCTTCCAGATGCTCTGGAAGCGGGTGTCCGACCACCTGTCGAATTACGCGGACTACCCCCGTCTGGTGGGGGAGACGGGCGGCAAGGATTTCGTGCTCGCCCACGCCAGCGCCGACCCGGATGCGCTGGCGGCCGGACTGATCCGCGGCGCGTTCGAGTATCAGGGCCAGAAGTGCAGCGCCGCATCACGCGCGTACGTGCCCGACAACATCTGGCCCCGCGTGAAAGAGCGGATGGGGGACATGCTCTCGTCACTCAAGATGGGCGACCCCGCCGACTTCTCGAACTTCGTCGGCGCGGTGATCGACCGGAAAGCGTTCGACAAGATCAAGGGGTACATCGACGGGGCGCGGAAGGGAAATGGAGCGAAGGTGCTCTTCGGCGGTGAGTGCGACGACCGCGAAGGCTACTTCGTGCGGCCCACGGTCCTCCAGGCAGATGATCCCAAGTACCGGACGATGTGCGAGGAGATCTTCGGACCCGTGCTCACGCTGCACGTCTACCCGGCGGCGAAGTGGAAGGACACGCTGGACCTGGTGGACGGCACCTCCCCCTATGCGCTCACCGGCGCCGTGTTCGCGCAGGACCGCGGTGCGGTGCGGGAGGCGGAGACGGCACTGCGGTACGCGGCCGGTAACTTCTATATCAACGACAAGCCGACCGGTGCCGTCGTGGGCCAGCAGCCCTTCGGTGGCGCCCGGGCCTCGGGCACGAACGACAAGGCGGGGTCGCTGCTCAACCTGGTGCGCTGGGTCTCGCCGCGGGCCATCAAGGAGAACTTCGTCCCGCCGAAGGACTATCCGTATCCGTTCATGCAGCAGTCGTGAGGTCCTGAGTACGAAGCGCCCCCGGAAGCGATTCCGGGGGCGCTGATGTTTTCGCAGGGCGCTTCTTGAGAGTGGCTACTTCTGCGGCGGCAGGATCTTGAACATCCCCGTGCCGCAGACGGGGCATACGCCCTTCATCGCGGGACGGCCGTTCGCCATCTTCACCTGCTGCGCATTCGAGATCTGACGCTTGGCTTTGCACTTCACACAATAGCCCTCATCCGCGGCCATCGGGGCCTTTCCAGCCTTCGCCATTGATGCTTCCCTCCGTTGGGAGTCGGGGGTTCTGGTAGCCGGGAAACCAGCACCCCTAGTGGGGGGCGTCCCGTTCGGGTGCAACATAATACCGTCGGGTTCCGCCGTGGGAGCCGTAGGGAGGACAGCCCTGACAGTGTTGCTGGAACGCGACGGGCCTGGAGCGGGTATCTTTGCGCGGCCCTTCACGATGCGACCCCACTCACGTCATGCCCAGTTGGCACTGCTGGCCGTCTCGGCCGTCTCGGCCGTCTCGGCCGTCGCCTGCGCGACGGAGCGGGGACCGCTGACCAACCGGATGGCCCAGACGGAGACCCGGTACCTGGCCCGGGCCGCGCGTCAACCGGTGGGCTGGCAGCCGTGGGGACGCGACGCGTTCACACTCGCGGCCCGGCTCGATCGCCCGATCCTTCTCTATATCGGCGCCGACGACTGCCGCTGGTGCTTGGTGATGGATCGCGAGGCCTACGCGGACAAGGATCTGGGAGCGATGATCGATTCGCTCTTCGTTCCGGTACGCGTCGACCGTGACGAGCATCCCGACGTCGCGCGCCGGTATGAGGCCGAGGTCGGGGTGATCGCGGGTCTGCACGGCGTGCCGCTGACCGTGGTCCTCACACCGGACGGCGCCGCGTTTTTCGGCGGGACCTACTTCACACCCGACGACCCCGTCACGGGCCGGGGTCTCAAGCAGATTCTTCCCGCCGTCGCCAAGTCCTACCACACCGAACGCGCCACTGTCGTCCAGCGCGCCGCGCTTGTGCGTCAGGTCGCGGAGAATCGCCGGAATACGCGCGGCGTGCTGCACGCGCAGGCGGTGGACTCCGGGGTGAACGCGGTGCGCGCGGCGGTGGCGCGCCCGGGCGCCGTGACGGGATTCGTCGCGACGCAGGCGATCGGCCTTCTGCTCTCGGAGTACGGATCGCGGGGAGACACGGCGTCGCTCAGCGTCGGGCGTGAGGCGTTGAATGCGATGCTCGACTCGGGGGCGGTCGGGGCCGATGGGACCCAGGACGACCCGCCGGTGACCGTGCGCGCCGGCCTCGCCCGGGACCTCGCGCTCGCGTGGGTCCTGACCGCCGACCCCCGGTATCAAACCGCCGCACGTCGCGAGACCAGGATCCTGGCGCACCAGCTTCTGGAGCCGACGGACCACACCGTCTTCACCGACCGCGAGGCGTACGCGATCGGCTCGCTGCTCGAAGCCGCGAGCGCGGTCGGCGACACCGGCGCACAGGGAGCGGCGCGCGCGGCCCTCGACGCGCTCCTGCGGCAGGTGTACGCCTCCGGGTATGGCGTGCGGCACACCCTGGTGGGGTCCGTGGACGGACTGCTCCAGGACCAGCTGCAGGTCGCCGTCGCGTCGCTCGACGCTTACGAAGGGACCGGCACGGCTCGGTACTTGGACGTCGCCAAGGATCTCTCCAACCTCATGGAGCGCAGCTACGGCGACCCCCTGGGCGGCTTTTACGATGCGACGCCGGAGTCGGCCCCGATCCCGGCACTCGCCGACCGGACCGAGAGCGCGCTCGACGATCTGCTCCCCGCCGCCAATCCGTGGGCCGCTGCGTTCCTGCTCCGGCTGTCCGACGTCATCGGCGACGCCCGGCTGCGCCGGCGGGCGCGCGCCACGCTGGAGGCGGTCGCCGGTGCCGTGTCGGGGGCCGGCCCGAGGGCTTCCGGCTTCCTCGCCGCGGCGCGCGAGGTGCTCGTCCCCCCCTCCGCCGTTCCCGCGCACTAGACCCCACAGCATATTCGTCCGTGAGCACACCGGGCCGGCGGTGCCGGGCGTCTCAGAACGCCACGTTTGCCCACGTCCCGTCGCCCGAACGTGACTCCCTCCCTTTTCAAGAGGTCTGATTGACAGCAGGTGAAGGGCCGTCCGATGCCGAAGTCATCGCCCGGGTCTTGTCGGGCGACGTCGAGGCATTCGGGGCGCTCATCACCCGGTACGAAGGCGGGCTGTCCCGGTTTGCCACCCGGATGCTGGGCTCCCGGGACGCGGCGGCCGATGCAGTGGCGGAAGGGCTGGTGCGGGCCTACCGGCATCTCGCGAGTTGCCGGGACCCCGCGCGATTCCGGACCTGGCTGTACCGGATCGTGGCGAACCGCTGCAAGAGCCACTTGGCGCGCCGGCCCGTCGGGGACGTTTCGCTGGACGATGCGCCACCCATGGCGGCGCAGGAACTGGCCGACGCCCAGTTCGAACGGACCGATCAACTGGAACGGCTGGAGCGGGCGCTGGCGATGCTGGCCCCGGAGAAGCGGGAAGCATTCGTACTGAAGCACCTGGACGGAATGAGCTACGAAGAGATGTCGGTGGTAACGGGCGAGCGGATCCCCACGTTGAAGATGCGGGTGCACCGTGCCCGCGAAGCCCTGTTGGCTGCGCTGAAGGAGTCTCCATGACACGCAACCTCGATCTCCGGATTCACCGAGCGCTGGATGGCGAGTTGGACCGCGCCTCCCTGTCGCCCGAGGAGCTCGCGCTCGTCGAGCGGCTCGACGCGGCGGCGTGGGCGCTGTCGGACGTGCCGCCGGTCCCGGGACTCGCGCAGCGGGTCCTGGGGATCATCCGCCGGCCCCTGGAGTCCCCGCTCGAGCGGTTCCGCCGGTGGGTCACGTCGCCGCACCCGGTCACCGTGTCGCTCCGTCCGGTATACAGCGTGATCATCGCGGTGTTGCTCGTCGCCTTGTTGTGGCGCTCTCCGGCAAGCGGCCCCTCGCTCGCCGATCATGAAGGCGTGGCCCAATTCGTCGCGCGGTTCCCCGAGGCGCACTCCGTGGCGGTGGTGGGTCCGTTCAACGACTGGCGCCCCGAAGCGACGCCGCTTTCCGACGATGACCACGACGGGGTCTGGGATGCGCGGGTCATTCTTCCCGCGGGGCCGCACGAGTACATGTTCGTCGTCGACGGTGAGCGGTGGGTGGCGGATCCGATGGCGGGCAAATACGTGGACGACGGATTCGGCCGTCAGAACGCCGTGATGGAAGTCCAGCCGGTGCGGTCCGAATGAACCCGTCGCTGCTGCTCGTCCTGTTGCTGCTCCCCCAGCAGACCGACGGGTCGAGGCTGACGGGTCACGTCCCCGCGGCGGCCCTCCCCGGCGTGCAAGCGATCATCACACGGGCGGCTCAGGATTCACTGCCGACGGAGCCGCTGGTGGAGAAGGCGCTCGAGGGCGGCGCCAAGGGAGCTCCGCCGGACATGATCGTCACCGCGGTCGGCGCCGAAGAGGCACGGTTGCGGACGGCGCGGGACCTCCTGCGCGGTGCCGGCGCTCCCGGCCCCTACGCCACCTCGGAAATACAGTCGGTTTCCCTCGCGCTCGCCCGTGGGCTGCCCGACCGGATCGTCTCGAAGGTCGTGGGTGCGGTTCGGGACACGGCGCCCGGATTCGCCCTGCACGCCGTGGCCGATCTCTCGGCGCACGGATTCAGCCAGGATTCGTCGGTGTCGCTGATCGTGGCGGCGCTCAAGACGGGGCTGGCGGGACACCGGTTGCTGGACGTCGCGGCCGCCGCGGACCGGGAGGTGCAGCGCGGACGTACGCGGATGCAGGCGCTCGCGAAGGTCCGGGCGATTCTGCCGGCGATTCCGTCGCAACGGGTGCCGCCGGGGGCGATGCAGGGAGCGACCCGCCCGAAGAAGGGCGGGGGGTGAGAGGCCGTCAGCTCGTATAGTCGGCGTTGATCCGGACGTACTCCGGCGACAGATCGCAGGTCCAGACCACTGCCTCCGCGCGGCCCATTCCGAGGTCGATGCGGAGGCAGATTCGTGGTGCCTGGAAGATGGTGCGGGCGCGGACGAGATCGGGGTTGGCGGTCCCACCGTCCCGCGCCAGGTCCAGCCAGCCCCCGTCATCCTCGGCCGAGAGCGACAGCTTTTCCGGTGCCAGTTCCACGCCGGCCGCACCGGCGGCCGCGAGGATTCTCCCCCAATTCGGGTCCGCGCCGAAGATGGCGGTCTTGACGAGCGCCGACCGGGCGATGGCCCGGCCGACGTCGCGTGCCGCGGTTTCGTTCTTCGCTCCCCGCACCTGAATCTCGACGAGCTTGGTCGCGCCCTCACCGTCGACCACGATGGCGAGCGCGAGGCTCCGCGCTACGAGCAGGACGGCACTTTCAAAGAGCTGCAAGAGTCCGGGGTCGTGGGTCGGCTCGATCTCGGACGCCCCGTTGGCCAGGATCAACACCGTGTCGTTCGTGCTCGTGTCGCCGTCGACGGAAATGGCGTTGAAGGACCGGTCCGCGACCCGGCGCAGGATCGGCGCAAGCTCCGCGGGCTCGATCTTGGCGTCGGTGGTCAGGACGCCGAGCAGGGTCGCCATGTCGGGATGGATCATCCCGGCTCCCTTGGCGATCCCGCCCACCGTGATCGAGCCTGAGGGGGTGTCGATGCGGGCGGCGCAGTGCTTGGCGCGGGTGTCGGTGGTCATGATGGCCTTCGCGGCATCCAGTCCGCCCGACGGCGCGAGGCGGCCCGCGGCATCGGTGAGGCCCTGGGTGATCTTGTCCACCGGGAGGGGCACGCCGATGACACCGGTCGAGAGCACCAAGGCGCTCCGGGCGGGCAGTCCGGCCGCCTGCTCGGCGGCACGCGCCATCGCCTTGGCGGCTTCGAGCCCTGGCGCCCCGGTACAGGCGTTGGCGACCCGCGCGTTCATCGCGACGGCGCGAACCCGCCCGGGGCGCTCCGCGAGCATCGCTTCGTCGTACAGGACGGGCGCGGCGCGCACCGCGTTGGTGGTGAAGACGCCTGCCGTGGCGCAGAAGCTCGAGCTGACGAGCAGGGCAACGTCGAGCGCGCCACCCGCCTTGAGACCGGCGTGCGCGGCGGCGGCGGTGAACCCGGGTGTGGTGGTCACCGATCCCTCGGGGAGAAACTCAGGCTCGTTGGACATGGAGGGTCAAGATACGAAGGGTCAAGCGCTTGTGTAACCGGAGCGCGTTACGTATGATAGCGCAACCATCCCGGGGGTTCCGTTCGATGTCGGAACAGTTCCTCAGCTCCGACGAATACGACGAACGTGCTCATCAGCTTTACAATGAAGGACAATACGACGAAGCCGTAGACGTGCTTCGCGAGGGGCTGTCGCTCTATCCCCATGCCGTGGAGCTCCACGTGGGTATGGGGTATGCGCGCCTTGCTCGTGAAGAATTCGTGTGGGCTCGTCGGTCCTTCGAAGAAGCGGTGGGCCTGGACTCGGACCACGAGGACGCGCTGGCGGGCCTGGGGGAGGTGCTCCTCAAGTTCGGCGAGCGCGACGCCGCGGCCGCGTGCTTCGATCGGATTCTCGAGCTCGGTTTCCGGGACGATCACGACCTCATGCTGCAGATCGGCCGGGCGCTCTTCCGCGAAGGCGTGCTGGAGCAGGCCCGCCGGTACTTCGAAGTCGCGATCACCGGTCACCCCGATTCGGCGGAGGCGGCGGCGTGCGTGGGGTACGCGGCGCACCGGCTCACCGATGAAGGGGGCGCTCTGCACTGGCTCCGGCGGGCGCTCGAGCTCGACCCGTCGCACGGCGAAGCCCGCATCTACCTGGCCAACCTGCTCTACGATCGGGGCGAGTACGAGGCAGCGCTCTTTCATCTGGAGCGTACCGAGCCGGAGGACCATTTCGACGGGCTCGCGATCTGGCGGCTGATCGAGCTGAAGCGAAGCGTCTACCGGCTCCCCGAGGACGACCCCGAGCTGGTGCCGTGGCATGGCCGGATCAACGATCTGTCCGGAGAGGCCGATCCCGAGGACCTCCTCCTGGCGGAGATCGAGGCTTTGGGGTCCGACGGCCAGGTGCGCGACCCGCGGCAGCTCGAGCTGTTCGGGACCCTGCTCACCGAGTTGCAGGGCATGAAGAACCGGACCGGCACGGGACTTTCCGAAGAGCACCGGATCCGGACCGCTTCCGGGGCGCTCTATGCCGGGACCTGGGAAGAGATTGTCCGGCAGATGCAGGCGGACGCCGGTGAAACCGACGGTTCGCTCGCGCAATACATGACGCAGACGGCCCTGCGGGGACGGCAACAGACGGGAGTGGCCATCCCCGCCACGGATCCGGAAAGCTTTCTCCGGGGAAGTGCGGATGCCGGCTTGCTCAGGATACTCCACTAACGAAAACCGTCAAGGAAAATCGTCAAGGAGATGCGTCGAGGAAAGGCGTCGTTACGTCTCTCCTCGACGCTTTTCCTTGACGTAGTTCCTCGACGTTTCTTATCAGGTCTTCCTCATCAACCCCTGTAAGGAGAGCGGCCCTCCACCGGATGCGACCAGCGACAGCGAGCCGGCGCAGAGCAGGGCCTCGAGCTCGGGGAGCTGGGGGTGGCTCGGCAGAATGACGACGAAGATCGCGACCAGCATCTCGATCACGTAGCCGATGGCGATGAGGCGCGGAATGACGCCGAGGATGAGGAGGACGGCGCCGACGGTCTCCAGCGCGATCACGATGTAGGCGAACACGGTCGAGAACGGAATGCCCGCGCCGTGGAAGAATCCGGCGACGCCGGCAGCGCCCATGTGCAGCTTCTGCATCCCGTGATGCAGGAAGATCAGCCCCACCGCGATCCGCAGCAGCACCGCCGCGTACGGCGTCATCCGGTTCATGACATCCTCATTTGCAGGTATTCGTGACCGTGATCAGGGGGGCGACGAAATCGCCCCGGATCGCGAGTACGCCCGATGGGTCGGTGTAGTCGTCCGCGCGCTGCCCGTTGAAGTAGAACGATCCGGCGATCGCGTGCCCGCCCGTCACGGTCGTCTCCTGCCGGATCTTCACGTAGCCCCCCTGCCGGGAAACGGCCAGGATCGGATTCCCGGCCACTGCCGACGTCCACGCGGCGGCTGAGCGCGGCGGGGAGCAGAGGAACGAGTTGCTCTCCGCTTCCGTGACGGAGACCGAGTCGATACTCAGGCTGTCGGGACCCCCGTTCACCGCGGTCTGGCTCAAGACGTTGACGAGCTCAGTCGTGACGCCGTTCACCACGACCTTGAGGGTCAGGAGGAAGGTGGGTGTTCCGCCGGCGCGGGTGTAGTTCTGCGCCCGGACCGTGCTGGCCGAGCGCTCTGCGCTCACGCTGCCGTTGACGGTGTATGCCGCCCCGCCGCCCGTCGTGTCGGCCATCGAGACGACCTGCACCGTCCCGTTGGCGGTGAGCGCGCCGAGGTGGGCGAGATACGGGGCGGGGGCACCGGTTCCCGTCGACACCACGCGCCCGGTGGCCGAGTCGACCGTGAAGTACCCGTTGACCGAGGCGGAGAACCATGGGGGCGCAATGGCGGCGCCACTCTTGTTCCGGATGGAGACCGGGACAACGAAGGTGTCTTGCGGCATCAGGACGATCTGGGGGAGCAGCAAAGCCAGATCGAGCGTGTCGGTCACGACCACGAGCGCCTGTCCCGTCACGCCGCTCGCGGTCACGGTCAGGACGGCCGTGCCGCTGCCGACCGCCTTGAGCGCGCCGCTGGAAGCGTCTACCAGGACGACGGTGCTGTCGCTGCTGGACCAGTTCTTCGGACCCGAAGTACCGACGCTCCCGTTGCCGTTGTAGTAGGTCGCGGTCAGCGCGGCACCCGAGTCACCCGCGTACAGGGAGTCGACCAGGGGCTGGACGGTGATGAACGGCAGCGGCGCGGTGGAGACGGAGTGCGAGCAGGCCAGGGCGGACGTGGCGACGGCCGCGGCGGCGATGAGTGCAGGACGGACGGGACGAATTGGGAGACCCCCTAGAACATCGACATCGCGAGGAACGAACGGAGATTGTCGTTCGTCACCCGCAGGCGGCCGCAGAGGAGGCGCACCACCGACCAGAGAACCTTGTACGCGATGTCACGGTTGAAGTCGAGCAGGAGCTCGAAATCGGAGCGAGAAATGGTGATCAGAGTGCACGAGATGTTGGCGATGGCGTCGGTGGACCGTTCGGACCGGTCGAAAATCGCCATTTCACCGAAGTTCGCCCCCGGTTTCAAAACGGCCAGGGCTTCCTCGCCGGAGCCCGGGATGGTCCGCGAAATGCGCACTTCCCCTTCGGCAATGATGAACAGCCGGTTCCCGGGCTCGCCTTCCTTGAAGATGTACTGGCCCACGGTGAACTTCTGTTCCCGGCACACTTCCGACACCCGCGCGAGCTCACCCTCGTCGAGGTCTTGGAAGATGGCCGCCTGTTTCAGCAGATTGAGGTCCACAGGGTCAAGGTACCCGGGGGCGTATGGACCGGCAAGTGAAACCATGGTTCACCCCCGCGGATGCGCTGACGTCGCTGCGTCTTCCGCTGGCGGTGGCCTTCCCGCTGGTGACGGGGATGCCGCTGCGGCTGGCGATCATCGGCGTGGCGGCGGCATCGGATTTCTTCGACGGACGGGTCGCCCGGCGGTATGGCGGCTCCCGGGCCGGCGCGATTCTCGATCCGGTGGCGGACAAGGTGTTCATGGCGGCCGCGTTCCTGACGCTCTGGCGGAGCGGACCGCTGGTCTGGTGGGAGATCGCCGGTGTGCTGCTCCGCGACATCTTCGCCGCCGGAGGGGGATTGGCGGTCTGGCTCTTCCATCGTCCGGTGCCGTTCCCGGCGCGGGCGGGCGGGAAAGCGGTGACGGTGGGACAGATCCTCACGTTGGTGGCGTTCGTCGTGGAGTCCCCTTTGGTGCGTCCCCTTGCATGGGCCACCGCGGCCATTTCGGTGTACGCGTTGTGGGACTACGGTCGGGCCCTGCGCCCGCGCACGGAGGATACGTGAGTCGACTGAAGGTCATCATCACGGCAGGCGTCCTGAGTGTTCTGCCCGGCGCCGGATTCGCGCAGCAGTTCACTCCCCCCCAGGGCGCGAGCCCGCCGTCCACCGGCACCCGCCTCGGGCTCTTCGGGTTCGGCGTCCGGGGCGGCATCGACGTGAGTCACGGCGGCGGGCAGATGGTCCTCGGGACCACCCTCGACGTCGGCGACCTCTTCACTCCGCAGGTGCGTATCCGCCCCTCCGCGGAGATCGGCGTGTTCAACGGGGGCAACACGTATGTCGGAAGCCTGGAAGCCCTCTGGCGGTTCACGGACGACAACCAGACGGCGATCCCGTACGTCGGCGCCGGCGTATCGCTCGCCGGCCATCAGGCGTGCGGCGCCGATCCCAGCTGCCCCGCCGTCTGGGTCAACATGGTGCTCGGCTTCGAGCTCCATTACCGCTCGTCGTTCAACTGGCTCCTCGAGTACCACGGGATGGACGCGTTGCGCCGCCACCGGTTCTACATCGGACTCACCACCCGCCGGGGAGGCTGAGTGGCCGCACCTCAAGCGACCGTCGGTCTTCGGTGGCTCGGCGAGGGTCTGGTCTTCGAAGGCACGGGACAGTCGGGGAAGCCGACGCTGGTCGACGGGGACACCAAGGTCGCGACGTCACCGGTGGAAGCGTTGCTGGTCGCCGCCGCTTCGTGCACCGCGTCCGACGTCGTCATCATCCTGAAGAAGATGCGGGTCGACCTGACCAAGCTGGAGATTCGGCTCACCGGCACGCGGCGCGAGACCGAGCCACGACGCGTCACCGCGATGGTGTTGCACGTGCGGGTGAAGGGCGCCGGCGCGGACGAAAGCAAGGTGCGCATGGCGCTCGACCTTTCGATCGAGAAGTACTGCTCCGTGATCACGTCCCTCAATCCCGACATCCCGGTGACCTACGACATTGTGGTGGAGTAAGCTCGCGGCCCTCAGCGTCTGCGGGGCCGCCGTCGCCACAGCGCAGGGACCACCGGCCAGCGAATCGGGCCTCGGCGCCGCCGCGCTCTGGGGCCGCCGTCCGTACTACGGGCTCGACGCGGGGCTCGGGCTCCGGCCCGCGGGGCAGGTGCGGTTCACCATGACGGCCGGGGCCGGCGTTCGCGACGGGCGGCCCGCGGGACGGGTGGGGGGAGAGGCGCAATTCCTCGTGCTCCCCGCCGCGAAGAGCGGTGTGTCCCCATACGTCGGGATGGGCGTGAATTGTCTGATGGTCGACTCGCGCCATTCGTTCGGCGCCCTGACGCTGACGGTTGGGGTCGAAGCCGCGGAAGGGAATCGCTTCGGCTGGTACGTGGAAGGTGGTGCGTCCGGGGGCGCGCGGCTGGCGGTGGGGGTGCGGTGGCGGCGCTTTCCCGCGTGGTGGCGCTAGCCCGGGAAACGACAAGGGCGCCCTCGCAAGGGCGCCCCGAGACTCCCGGAACCGTGAATCAGGTGCTCGCGACGGCGGGCGCTGCGCGGGCCATCACGGGCTTGCAATACCGCTCGCCCAGGACGCGCAGCTGCGTCATCTCTTCCTCGCCCAGATCCTCGTAGCGGTCACCGAGATACAGCATGGTGTCGTCGAACCACTCCTTCTGATGCTCGGAAGTGGCTTCGAGAACGCCGCAGCGGAGGATGTGGGAGAACAGTTCGTCACGAGCCTGCTCAAAGCTCGTCGGGGTCGGCGGGGCTTTTCGGGTGTCGGTACGTGCCTTGGCCATTCGGGGCCGCTCCTCTCTGGGTCGGGGCTGTCGGTACAGCGGCGGCAATCTAATGAAGGGGGCAGGGCGAAGCAAACCTGAACCCCGTCCTGACTTCCGGGAGTGTATAATCCCTTGGATGTCTGACCACGACGAGACTTACGGCCCTGAGCGGGCGGAGCGGCTGGCCGCGCTCCTGCGGGCCCTGGCGGCGCGGATCGCGGAGCTGGACCGCACGGGGCGCCTCCTGGAGTCGGCCCCGGAGCTGCAGGAGCTCCTCGGGGATGCCCGCAGTGAGCTGTTTCATTACGAGGTCCGGTCCACCTACGACACCCCGGAGGTGGCCGAAAGCCGGCGGATCGTGGAGGAAGCGGAGCGGCGGTTTTCGGAGCTCCGGTTCGATGCCACGGACGACGATGACGATCAACCTTGGCGGAGGTCGGGCGGAGAATGAAGCGGTTCTACGGGCTCCTCGCGGTCGTGGCGGTAGCGGCTATCGCGTTCCTCATCTACACGGCGAATCAGCCGGCGGCCGCCGTCTCCGGGTCGGCCGGGTCCCGGGCGCCGGTAACCGCCCAGGACAGCGCCTTCCCCGGCTATGTCCTCGGCTCCGATTCGGCCCCCGTGAAAGTCGTGGAGTTCGCCGACTACGAGTGTCCCATCTGCGCGATGTTCGCCACGGTGCAGTTCCCCACCATCCGTGACCAGCTCATCAAGACCGGCAAGGTGCAGTGGACGCTGCGGGACTATCCGCTGCCCCCCACGACGCACCGCTGGTCCCACCTGGCCGCGAACGCGGTGGCATGCGCCTCGGAGCAGGGGAAGGCGTGGGACATGATCGATGCGGTGTTCAACCACCACGACTGGGCCCTGCAGAGCAGCAACCCCACCTCCGTGTTCCGTGGGCTGGCTCAAGGGGTCGGGGTCAACACGACGACCTGGGACGCGTGCGTTTCCGCCGACCGCTATGCCGGCCGGATCCAGGCGTCGCTGGACCGGGGCGACGCGCTGGGCGTCAGTGGCACACCGACCTTCTTCATCGACGGGAAGGAAGTCGCGAGGGGCGACCGGTCGTCGGACGAATTCCAGAGGCTCGCGGACAGTATCATCGCCGCACACCCCAAGAAAAAGAAATGAGCCTGCACCGCCAAGCGGTCGCGGTCCTGGCGTTGGTCGGGATCGCGATCGCGACGTACCTGTGGCTGCACGCCATCGGGGTCGTCGGCGCGCTGAAATGTGGCACCGGGGGCTGTGAGATCGTCCAGGCGTCCTCCTACGCCCGTCTCTTCGGCATTCCCGTCGCGTTCTACGGCGTCGTCGGGTACGTCACCCTCTTCGGCATCAGCATCGTCGGCTCGCAGCCGGCGATGGTCTCCCGCGCCTGGCCCACCCGGTTGCTGCTGGTGCTGTCGGGCGCCGGCTTTCTCTTCACCATGTATCTGACGTCCCTCGAAGCGTTCGTCATTCACGCCTGGTGCCGCTGGTGTCTGGCATCCGCCGCGGTGATCACCGCCATCTTCGTGACCTCCCTGGCGGGCTCCCTCCGAAAGTCCTGAGCGACAACCCATGACCCTCTGGCGCAGCGCCAAGCGCGTGCTGGTCGGTCGCCCCCTCGAAACTCTGCACCTCGAGTCGGAGCGGCTGTCGAAGGCGACCGGACTGGCCGTGCTCTCCTCCGACGCGCTGTCGTCGGTGGCGTACGCGGCCGAAGCGATGCTCATCGTCCTCATGACCGCGGGTGCGGCCGGCGTCGGACACGGGCTCCTGGTGGCGGGCTTCATTCTCCTGCTGCTCACCATCGTCGTGGTCAGCTATCGCCAGACGGTGTTTGCGTACCCGCAGGGCGGTGGCGCCTATTTCGTCGCCAAGGAAAACCTCGGCACCGGGTTCGGACTGGTGGCCGCCGCGGCGCTCCTCGTCGACTACACCCTGACGGTGACGGTGTCGGTCGCGGCCGGAGTCGCCGCGATCACGTCGGCATTTCCGGCGGCCGCGCCGCATGCGGTGGCCCTCGGTATCGGTGCGATCGCGCTCGTCGCGATCGGCAATCTCCGGGGCCTGCGGGAATCGGGGATGATCTTCTCCGTTCCGACCTACTTTTTCATCGGCATGTTCGCGTTGATGCTCATCGTGGATGTGGTTCACCCGTTCGGAACGTTCACCCCGGCGACCTTGCCGGTGAGCACCGGGACGGCGGTGACGCTCTGGCTCCTGCTCAAGGCCTTCGCGTCCGGGTGCTCGGCGCTGACGGGAGTGGAGGCGATCTCGAACGGTATCCAGGCGTTCCGCCCGCCCGAGTCCAGGAATGCCGCCACCGTGATGATCTGGATGGGTGTGATCCTCGGCGTATTCTTCGCGGGCTCGACCATCATCGCCCACCGCTTCGGCGTGGTCCCGGTCGGCGATCAGACCGTGATCTCGCAGCTCGCGCACGGGGCTTTCGGGAACGGCCCGTTCTATTACGCCGTGCAGTTCTCCACCGCGCTGATCCTGGTGCTCGCGGCCAACACCGCGTTCGCCGATTTCCCCCGCCTCTCGTCGATCCTGGCGACCGACGGCTACCTGCCCCGTCAGCTGGCGAGCCGGGGTGACCGGCTCGTGTTCTCGAACGGGATCCTGATGCTCGCCCTCGTGGCGGGCGTCCTGCTCGAGGTGTTCGGCGGCAACACCAACGCCCTGATCCACCTCTATGCCGTGGGGGTGTTCGTCTCGTTTACGCTGTCGCAGGCGGGGATGGTGCGGCGGTCCCTCAAGGCGGGAGAACGGCGGGTGGGCCGGCTGGTCGCTTCATCGCTCGGCACGCTGGCCACCGCCGTCGTCGTGGTGATCGAGCTCGTCACCAAGTTCACCGAAGGGGCCTGGATCTCGGCCCTGTTGATCGTCGCGCTGGTCTTCGTCTTCCTCGCCATCAACCGCCACTACCAGTTCTACGCGCGCCAGCTCTCCAGCGACGCCTGGCAACCGGAATGGCCCGACAAACATCTGGTGGTCGTGCCGGTGGCGGGGGTGTCCAAGAGCACCGCCAACGCCCTCGCGTACGCCCTGCTGCTGTCGCCGCACATCCGCGCCGTCGCCGTGGCGACCGACCCGAAGCAGGTCCAGCGGATGCAGGACGAGTGGGATCTGTGGGATTCCGGGGTCCCGCTCGAAGTGGTGGTGTCGCCCTACCGGGCCATCGTCCGCCCGCTCCTCCAGTTCATCGATCAGGTGGAGCGGACGGAGAAGCCGGATTGGCTGACGGTCGTGTTGCCGGAAGTGGTACCGGCGCGCTGGTGGCACGCCTTCCTGCACAACCAGACCGTCTACGCGATCAAGACTGCGCTGCTCTTTCGGAAGAACGTTGTGGTGACCACCGTGCGGCACCATCTTCGGAAGTAGTCACGTTTCCCGCTTCCCGTTTCCCGTTTCCCGTCACTCCTTGTCTTCGTAGAGCGTCTTCAGCCTCTGCACCACCGCGGGATCGGCCAGCGTCGTCGTGTCTCCCAACGCGCGTCCCTCGGCGATGTCCTTCAACAGGCGCCGCATGATCTTTCCGCTTCGGGTCTTCGGGAGATCCGCGGCATAGATGATGTCGTCAGGGCGGGCGAGCGCGCCGATCTTCTTGGCGACGTGCGCTTTCAGCTCTTCCCGGAGCGCATCGGTGGCTTGCCGGCCTTCCTTGATGGTCACGAACGCGGCCAGCGCCTGGCCCTTGAGATCGTGTGTGCGTCCCACCACGGCCGCTTCGGCGACGGCGGGGTGGTCCACCAGGGCACTCTCGACCTCCATCGTACCGATGCGATGGCCCGCGACGTTGAGCACGTCGTCGACGCGGCCCAGAATCCAGAAGTACCCGTCGTCATCGCGCTTGGCGCCGTCTCCGGGGAAGTAGGTCTTCGGCCACCGGCTCCAGTAGACGTTCCGGTAGCGATCGTCATCCCCCCAGATGGTCCGCAGCATGCCGGGCCACGGGCTGGTGATCGCCAGGTACCCCCCACCGACCTTCACTTCCTTGCCGTCTCCATCCAGCAACACCGCGTCGATGCCGGGAAAGGGGACGGTACCGGAGCCGGGTTTCGTCGTCGTGATGCCCGGCAGGGGAGTGATCATGATCCCGCCCGTCTCCGTCTGCCACCACGTGTCGACGATCGGACAGCGTTTGCCGCCGATGTTTTCGTGGTACCAGATCCACGCCTCGGGGTTGATGGGCTCACCCACCGAGCCGAGGAGGCGGATTTTCGAGAGGTCGTGCCTGGCGGGCAGCTCGGTGCCCCACTTCATGAACGAGCGGATGGCGGTCGGCGCCGTGTAGAACACGGTGACGCCATGCTTGGCACAGAGGGCCCAGAATCGGTCCTTGGACGGGTGGTCGGGTGCGCCCTCATACATCAATTGTGTCACACCGACGGCGAGGGGGCCGTAGACCACGTACGAATGTCCCGTCACCCACCCCACGTCCGCCGTGCACCAGAACACGTCGGAGTCCTTGAGATCGAAGACCCACTTGGTGGTGGCGAAGACCTGGGTCAGATAGCCGCCGGTGGTGTGGAGAATGCCTTTCGGTTTCCCGGTGGTCCCCGACGTGTACAGGATGTACAGGGGATCCTCGGCGTCCATCGGCTCGGGGGCGCACTCTGGTGACTGCGGCGTGACGAGCGCGTCCCACCATTGATCACGCCCCGCCTTCATGCTCACGGCGTGTCCCGTGCGCTTCAGAACCACGACGTGCTGAATGGACGGGGTGTCCGTGAGTGCGTCATCCGCGTTCTGCTTGAGCGGGACATGGCCGCCCCGGCGGTATCCGCCATCGGCGGTGATCAGGACCTTGGCCTGAGCGTCGTTGATGCGGTCGCGGAGTGACTCAGACGAGAAGCCGCCGAAGACCACGGTGTGAACGGCGCCCAGGCGCGCGCAGGCGAGCATGGCCACCGCGACTTCGGGCACCATCGGCATGTAGATGGCGACGCGGTCCCCTTTTCTCACCCCCAGGGACTTGAGGCCGTTTGCACAGCGGCAGACGTCCTTGAGGAGGTCGCCATAGGTGATGTTGCGGACTTCGCCGGGTTCACCTTCCCAGATGAACGCGATCTTGTCCCGCTTGCCGGATTTGACGTGCCGGTCCAGGCAGTTGACGCTGGCGTTGAGCTTCCCGCCCAGGAACCACTTGGCGTGAGGGGGGGTCCATTCGAGCACTCGATCCCAGGGCTTCATCCATTCGAGCTGCCGGGCCCAATCGGCCCAATAACCCTCACGATCGGCCTTGGCCTTCTGATAGATCGAAGCGTCCCGGACATGGGCCTGGGCCGTGAAGCCGGCGGGCGGGGGGAACGTGCGCTGTTCGTCGAGGAGTGTCTCAATGCGGTCGGTCATGTGGTCGAACGTACCTCCCGCCTTGCACTTTGCGCCACCGCCCTCGGGTTGCGGTGGTAAACCGGAGTGAGCGGGGTCACGATGGCGAGCTAACATGTTGTATTAGTGGCTTTTGCAGCATTTGGCACCGATATCGCTTATAGGGGGGCATGACGCGGAGCCCAGGTTTTTTACAGGAGCTTTTGACGATGTCCTCGCGCTCGTCCGAAAAAACATTGGCCGCACCCGAGGCGCTCTCTCTCGAGAGCCGCACGGCGTTCCGGCGTACCGCCGTGGAGCTGCTCGATCAGCTTCCGGAGGGTGCCGGGCGGCTGGTGATCGACCTCTCGGCTACCCGGGCGGTGGACTCGGCCGGGCTCGGGACGCTCATGCTGATCCAGCGGCGAGCGGCGGAGCGACGGGTGGCCGTGGCCCTGCGGGGCGCGAACGAAGAGCTCCGGTTCCTGCTGGTGCTGACCAAGCTGGACGATCTCTTTGAATTGGAAGGCGGAGCAGGCTCGGGCGGTTGACGTATATTGTCGCCCATGCCGGTCGAGGCTCCTCCCCGCCGCCGAGTCCTCATCGTCGAGGATGAAGCGGCGCTCCGTTCTTCGTACGCACGCTTCTTCGAGGCGCGGTACGAAATGGCGTTCGCGCGCACGGGCGCCGAGGCGCTGCGGCAGCTGGAGTCGTTCGACCCCCAGGTGCTGATCCTGGACCTCCGCCTTCCGGACACCGACGGTATCGCCCTGCTGCAAAAGATCCGCGCGACGCACGCCACCCTGCCGGTCGTGGTCACCACGGCGTACGTGAGCATGGAGCCCCTGATGAAGGTCCTGGACCTGGGGCACTCGGGCTACCTGGTGAAACCCTTCGATCTCAACGAGCTCGCTGCCCGCATCGATGCTGTGGGCTGACGGCGTCCGCCATCGTTTTGGCGGGGTTCCCGCGCTCGACGACGTCTCCTTCACCCTACCAGCCGGACACACCCTCGCGCTTTTCGGACCGAACGGGTCCGGAAAGACGACTCTTCTGAAAGTTCTTGCGGGGTTGATCAAGCCGAGCCTCGGGCACGCCGGGGTACAGGGTGGCCGCGGCGCGATCGGCTGGATCGGGCATCAGTCGCTCCTCTACGGCCAGCTCACGGTGCGGGAGAACCTCCGGTTCTGGGGATCGCTCTATCGGGTTCGCACTCCCGTTCTGGATGCCCGGATCGCGAGTCTGACGGCGCGGGTCGATCTGCGGGAGCAGCTCGACCGCCGCGTCGGGACCCTGTCCCGGGGGCAGACCCAGCGTGCCGCCATCGCGCGCGCCCTGATCCATGATCCGTCGGTGCTGCTGTTGGACGAGCCCTTCACCGGCCTGGACCGCGTTGCCGCGTCGCAGCTGACCGCTCTGGTGAAGGAATTCGCGGGTGCCGGGGAGGGACGGGCAACCATTCTGGTGACTCACAACGTGGAGGAGGGGACCGAACTCGCCACGGACGTCGCCGTGCTGAAGACCGGCCGGCTCGTCGAATTCATGCCCCGGAACGCCCGGACCGCCGGGCAGATCGGCGCGCGCTACCGCGAGCTGGTGTCCTGATGGGTGAGATCCTGCGCGACGCGTGGGTGCTGGCGCGGAAGGATCTGGCCCTCGAGCTCAGGACCAAGACGGGCCTCGCGTCCGCGCTGGTGTTCACGGCATTGGTCCTGACGGTGTTCAACTTCGGTCGCGACCCGACGGCCGTGGCCGCGCTGGATCTGGCACCGAGCATCCTGTGGGTGACCTTCACGTTCGCGGCGGTGCTCAGCCTCAACCGCGCCTTCCAGCTCGAGCTCGAGAACCAGGCGCTCGACGGATTGCTGGTGTCGCCGGTCGACCGGCGCGCCCTCTACCTGGGGAAGCTCTTCGCCAATCTGTGTTTCGTGGGGTTCGTGGAGGCGGTGGGGCTGCCGCTCTTCGCGCTCTTCTTCAACATCTCCATCGTCCACGTGCTCCCGCCGCTCGCGGCGCTGATCGCCGTGGCGACGATCGGCTTCGTGGCCGTCGGGACCCTCCTGTCGGCGTTGGTGATTCGCGTCCGGTTCGCCGAGCTGATGCTGCCGGTCCTGTTGCTGCCATTCTTCATCCCGCCGCTGGTAGGCGCGGTGCAGGTGACGGCGCGGCTTTTCTCGGGCCGTCCCTTGAGCGAAGTCTCCGGCTGGCTTAGGTTGCTTCTCGCGTACGATCTCGTGTTCGTGTCGCTCGCGACGCTACTTTTTCCCACCACGGTGGACGAATGACCCTCAAGACCAGAGGCCGCGCAATCACGCTGCTGGGGCTCGTGTTCCTGGCGGGGGTTTACGTGCGCGCCATCTGGTTCACGCCGGTCGAGCGCTTGCAGGGGGGAGCGCAGAAGATCTTCTACGTCCACGTTCCCGCCGCGTGGTCGACGATGCTCGCGTTCAGCCTGGTAGGCTTGGCGAGCATCCTCTACTTGTTGATGAAAGACGAACGGTACGACCGTTTCGCGGCCGCGTCGGCCGAGGTGGGGACGGTGTTCGCGTGCGTGATGCTGACCACGGGACCGCTCTGGGCGAAGCCGATCTGGGGCACCTGGTGGACCTGGGATGCCCGGCTCACGAGTACGTTGTTTCTCTTCTTCCTCTTTATTGGGTATCTGCTCCTGCGGGGGGCCATCCCCGAAGCGGGCACCCGGGCCCGGTACTCGGCGGTGCTGGGGATCTTCGGAGCGGCCCTGGTCCCGTTCATTCATCTCACCGTCTACCTGTTCCGGACCTTGCACCCGCAGCCGATCGTCCTCAAGCCGAGCGCGCCCTCCCTCCCGGGCGACATGCTTGCGACGCTGCTCTTTTCCTTCTTCACGTTCACGATTCTCTACGTCGGATTCGTGACGCAGCGCTACGCACTGGGGAGGGGGGATTCGCATGTGGGCTGACGGCACACCACTCACGGGCGGCTACGCGGTCGCCGCGTACACCATCGCCGCGGCGCTCCTCCTGGGCTACTCGTTCATCTTGTTCCGGCGCGGTTCGAAAGCTCCCTGAACAGCCGCATCGCTTCCTCGGCGGCGGCGGTGTCTCCCGCCCGAGCCAGTGATTCCGCGTTCTGCCGCAGTGCCTCCGGTCCTCCTCCCGCCGCAAAGCCCCGGGCAAAACGCGCCGCTGCGTCGGCGTGCCTGCCGGCCCGTACATAGAGTGCCGCCGCGGCGAGGGCTGCATCGGCCCGCTCTTCGATCACCATCGCCTGTTCGTAGGCCGTCAACGCCTCCGCCTGCCGGAAGACGAGCTCCGCACCCTGGCCGGCGAGCATCCAGGCGTCGGCGGAGTGCGGAAACTTGACGATGGCGTTACGGGAAGCGCGGTAGGCGCCCATGCGGTCGCCGACACTGCGGGAGAGCTCGAAGAGGCGGCGGTGAGGGAGCCCGAATTCGGGGGCCAGCCACGCGGCGAGACGAAGCCACCGGAGAGCACCGCGGGGGGACCGCGACTCGATCGCTGCCGCGCGTCGCGCGGCCGCCCCCGCGGCTCTACTCCGAAAGGATTCTGACGGCCTCAGCCGTCCTTGGGAAGCAGGATCTTGGTCCACACGAGGGCCGCGACCAGGGCGCCGAGCAGGGGCCCCAGCCAGTAGACCACATGACCCGTCAGCGTCCAGGAGACGATGGCGGGCCCGAAGGCGCGGGCGGGATTCATGATTGCTCCCGTCGTGTGACCACCGACCAGCGCGTCGACCAGAATCGCGACACCGACACCCCAGCCGGCGATCTTCGGTGCCTGCTTCGACACGATCGTGCCGAACACCGCGCTCACCAGGACGAAGGTGAGGATCGCTTCCATCACGACGCCGCGATCGAACGTGGTGAGGGACGAAAGGAGCGGCGTGCCATACGCCATCGCATCCACGGACGGTTTCGGGAACACGAAGGCGAGGAGGGCGGCCCCCACAATCGCGCCGAGGAGCTGGGCCACCACATACAGCCCGGCGA
>Ga0070730_10000675_pt1 | contig 37119 bp, 34 predicted proteins | sample Coa_R1_3_FD_66447 | JGI IMG/M metagenome (GOLD analysis project Ga0070730, IMG submission 66447) | Surface soil microbial communities from Centralia Pennsylvania, which are recovering from an underground coalmine fire - Coalmine... | ecosystem: Environmental > Terrestrial > Soil > Unclassified ...
CAAGCTCTTCCTTGCTCGCCTTGGGTCCGATGGTGATGCCGTAGCCGCCGGCCTCGCCGACCGGCTTCACCACCAGGTTATGCATGTTGTCGAGCGTGTATTTGAGCGCGTCCGGCTCGCGGCAGATGTTCGTCTCGACATTGGGCAGGATCGCGTCCTCGCCGAGGTAGTATTTGATGATGCGCGGCATGTAGGCGTAGACCGCCTTGTCGTCGGCGACGCCGGTGCCGACCGCATTGGCGAGCGAGACATTGCCGGCGCGATAGGCACGCATCAGCCCGGGCACGCCCAGCATGCTTTCGGGCAGGAAGGCTTCCGGATCGAGGAAATCGTCGTTGAGGCGCCGATAGATCACGTCGACCCGCGCGAGGCCGCTGATCGTCCGCATGTAGACCTTGTCGTTCTCGATCACCAGATCGCGGCCTTCGACCAGCGGCACGCCCATCTCGCGCGCCAGGAACACATGCTCGAAATAGGCCGAGTTGTAGGTGCCCGGCGACAGCAGCACGACCTGGGGCTCGGCGATCCCCTTCGGCGCGATCTCCTGCATCGCCGCCTGCAGCATCAGGCCGTAATTGTCGACCGGCCGGATGCCGATGTCGTTCATCAGGTCCGGAAAGGCGCGCGCCATCATGTGGCGGTTCTCGATGACGTAGCTGACACCGGACGGCGTGCGGGCATTGTCCTCGAGCACCAGGAACGTGCCGTCGGCGCCGCGCACGATGTCGGTGCCGCAGATGTTCACATAGGACTTATGAGGCACGTCGACGCCCTGCATGATCGGGCGGTAGTTGGCATTGCCCTTGATCAGCTCTGTCGGGACGATGCCGTCCTTCAGGATCTTCTGGTCATGGTAGATGTCGTCGAGCAGGAGGTTGATCGCGGCGACCCGCTGGATCACGCCGCGCTCGATGTGATCCCACTCGGTGGACGACAGCACCCGGGGGATGACGTCGAACGGCAGGATGCGATCGATCGCATCCTTGTCGGAATAGACCGTGAAGGTAATGCCCAGGTTGTAGAGTTCCGCCTCCGCATCCGCCGAGCGACGCTGCAGCGCATCGATCGTCAGGCCGGCCAGCCGGTCACGGATCGGTTGATTGGCGGCACTGCGCAACATTTCGCAGTAAAATCCGTCGGGGTCATAACCGTCGAGAACAGAATCGCCGCGTTCGTGCGCCATGATACGCGTCCCGTATGCTTCCGTGCCACGTAATCGCCTGATCGGTTGGAATATTTCCGACCGGCAGGTCCCTGTCTTCCGATTATTGCCTGCTGCATTGCGAATATGCCAGCAGGAAGATTGCCCATGATTTGGGCTGCTATCCTCGGAGGATCGGCACGTCGGAACGGTGGATGACGAGGCCCGACAGCAGGTCGTGAAGCGCGCGTTTCCGCGGGGTTACCAGCGCCACCAGCAGGATCAGCCAGCTGGTGAGCGCGACCGTTGCGTAAAAGAGCAGCGAAAAGATCAGCGCCTGGGCGAAATCCGGGCGGCCGCCGTCGGTGCGCGACACCTCGAGCGAGACGAGCCGCATGCCCCAGGTGGCCGAGTGCGATCCGCCGATGGTGAGCGCGCCGTAGAGCACACCGACCGCGGGCAGGACGAAGAACAGCACGTTCAGCAGGCCGAAGCTGAGGATGGCGAGCAGGGTCAGCAGTGCGCCGAGCACGCTGCCGATGATCGCGATGAACACGAGATCCAGGAGATAGGCGATCACCCGCCGCGTCAGCACGTCGCGGAACGGATCGGCGGCCGCGAACCGCCTGATCGGCCCGAATTCGCGCCGCGGATTGCTCATGGCTATTTCGGCGCCGAGGCCGGCCCCTGGGGGGCGGCGCCCGTCTGGACGACCGGCGCGGCGCTGGCCGCCGGCGGTCTCGCCTCGCCCGGCGGCTTGTTGTCGCGCAGCACGACGATGCTGATCCGGCGGTTCTGCGGCGAGTTCGGATCGCCCTTGATCATCGGATCTGTGTCGGCCTTGCCGACCACGGTCTCGATCCGGTCGGGCGGCAGGCCGGCGGCGACGAGGGCGCGCCGGCTGGCGTTGGCCCGGTCCGCCGACAATTCCCAGTTCGAATAATTGCCGGGCCGGATGAAGGGCGTCGAATCAGTGTGCCCGGTGATGGCGATCTTGTTCGGCAGCTTCTCGACCGCCTGGGCCACGACGCCCATCAGCTCGCGCGCCTTGTCGTTCATCTCGGTGGCGCCGAGCGGGAACATCGAATTCTTGTCCTGGTCGACCAACTGGATGCGCAATCCCTCCGACGTCCGCTCGACCACCAGATTCTGCGCCAGCTGCTTCAGGTCGGGCACCTGCTGGATCGCCTGCCGCAGTTCCTGCTCCGCCTTGGCGAACTGGGACTCCTCGCGCGCCGTCTTCAGCTTCTCGAACTGCGCCTGGGTCATCGTGCTCGGATCGACCTTGCTGAGATCGAGCTTCGAGAGGTCGAGCTTGGACACGTCGACCTTGGCCAGGTCGACCTTGGCCGGGTCGAGCAGAGCTGCATCCGCCTTGGCCTGGTTGGGCTTCAGCGCGTTCGCGCGGTCGTTCGGATTGTTCTGCGCCTTGTCGGCATTGGCGAAGCCGGACGAGTTGCTGTTCGCTTCCTTGTCATTCGGCGTCTTGCCGGGCTCGTCGTCATTGTCTTCGTCGTCGAAGTCCTGCGGCTGGTTGAGCGCGGTCGTGATGCCGGGCGGCGCCGAGGTCGACATTTGCGAGCCGGGCGCGGTCATGGTCAGGCCGCCGAGCACGCCGCCGGCACCGGAGGTCAGGGACTTGGTCGCGAGCGTCGGGGCGAAATAATCGGCGATGCCGCGCTTCTGGGCGTCGGTCGTCGCATTGAGCAGCCAGAGCAGCAGGAAGAACGCCATCATCGCGGTCACGAAGTCGGCATAAGCCACCTTCCAGGCGCCGCCGTGATGGCCGCCGGCGACCTTCTTGACCTTCTTGATGATGACCGAGTTCGACTTTGCCATGCTCGCGTCCGGGATCCGATGCCGATCGGCCATCTTCAAGACGGCCGGCTTGGACGGGCGAGTTTGCTCGCCCGACCTTGCCTATGCCAGTCCGGACTTAATATTCCATTAAGCCTAGCAGGGAATTCCCGCGGAAACCCTGGGTTTTCTCGCTTTAGCCGAGCGCGTGCTTGAGGTCGGCCTTGAGATCCTCGATGTCCTCGATGCCGACCGACAGGCGGCACAGCGTATCCGAGATGCCGAGCGCGGCGCGCTGAGGTGCCGGGATCGAGGCATGGGTCATGATTGCCGGATGCTCGATCAGGCTCTCGACCCCGCCCAGGCTCTCGGCTAGCGCAAACAGATGGGTCCGTTCGAGGAAGCGCCGCGCATCGGCGATGTCGCCCTTCAGGGTGAGCGTGATCATGCCGCCGAAGCCGTTCATCTGGCGCTTGGCGAGCGCGTGCTGGGGATGGCTCTCGAGCCCCGGATAGATCACCCGCTCGACCTTCGGATGGGCCTCCAGCCAGTGGGCGAGCTCGGTCGCAGAGGCACAATGCTGGCGCATGCGCAGGGGCAGGGTCTTGAGCCCGCGGAGCGCCAGGAAGCTGTCGAACGGTCCGGCGATCGCGCCGACCGCGTTCTGCAGGAAGCCCAGGCGATCGGCCACGTCCTGGTTGTCGCCGACCACGACGACGCCGCCGACCATGTCCGAATGGCCGTTCAGGTACTTGGTCGCAGAATGCATGACCAGGTCGAAGCCATGCTCGATCGGCCGCTGCACGATCGGCGAGGCGAAGGTGTTGTCGGCCGCAGTCAGGATGCCGCGCCGCTTGCCGACTGCCGCGACCGCCTCGATGTCGATCAGCTTCAGCATCGGGTTCGACGGGGTCTCGATCCAGATCAGCTTGGTCTCCGGCCGGATCGCCGCTTCGATCGCGTCGATATCGCTCATGTCGACGATCGAGAACTTGAGGCCGGCCGAGCGCTGGCGCACGCGGTGCAGCAGGCGGTAGGTGCCGCCATAGAGATCGTCGGACGCGATGACGTGATCGCCGCTGTCGAGCAGGTCGAGCACGGTCGCGATGCCGGCCAGGCCCGAGGCGAAGGCATAGCCGCGCTGGCCGCTCTCCAGATCCGCGATGCAGCGTTCGTAGGCCATGCGCGTCGGGTTCTGCGAGCGGGAATACTCATAGCCCTTGTGCTTGCCCGGGCTCTCCTGGACATAGGTCGAGGTCTGGTAGATCGGCGGCATGATGGCGCCGGTCGCGGGGTCCGGTTCCTGGCCGGCGTGGATCGCGCGTGTGGCGAGACCCTGGCGGTTCTTCGAGATCGTATCGGTCATGTGCCGGAGACTCCTGTGCCGGACGCTGATATTACGGACGCTGAACGCCCGGGATTTTAGGCTGGCCGGCCCCAGGACAATTCCCAAATCCCGGCGTATCGCGCGCCTGGTTCGGGAGATTTTCCCGGAAAGCCGACCGTTGATCGAATTTCTGTTCAGGCGACCTTGTTGCGCAGGTGATTGAGCAGGTCGATGCGGGTGATGATGCCGAAGAACTGCCCATCCTCTTCGACCACGGCGACTCGGTCCTGGGCGAAGATCGGCAGCAGGGCCGTGATGTCGGCATTGGGCGCGATCGTCTCGACCCGAGCGACCATGGCCGCGCGCACCGGCTGGTCGAAGCCCTTGGGGTCGCGGGTGACGGCGAGCAGCAGGTCGGACTCGTCGATGATGCCGGTGAGCTTGCCGTCCTCGAGTACCGGCAGCTGCGAGACCTCGTAGAGCTTCATGCGGCGATAGACGACCAGCAGGCTGTCGGTCGGGGACGCCGTGATGGTGCCGCCATCCTCGTAGCGCCGGCTGATCAGGTCCTTGAGGTTGCCCTCGCTCGGCCGGTCGAGCAGGCCCTGATCGATCATCCAGTAGTCGTTGTACATCTTCGACAGGTACTTGTTGCCGGTGTCGCAGATGAAGGTCAGCACGCGCTTCGGCACGGTCTGCTCGCGGCAATATTTGAGCGCCGCGGCGAAGAGCGTGCCGGCCGACGAGCCACCGAGGATGCCCTCGGTCCGCAGCAGTTCGCGGGCGGCGATGAAGCTCTCCCGGTCCGAGATCGGATAGGCCGAGCGCACGAGGCTGAGGTCGCAGTTGGCCGGCACGAAATCCTCGCCGATGCCCTCGACCAGCCAGCTGCCGGCCTCGGTCATGCGGCCGGTCCTGACCAGCTCGGTCAGGACCGAGCCGACCGGGTCGGCCAGCACCATCTCGATGCCCGGATTGACCCGCTTGAAGAAGCGGCCGAGGCCGGTGAGCGTGCCGCCGGAGCCGACGCCGACGACGACCGCGTCGAGTTCATGGCCCATCTGCGCCCAGGCCTCGGGCCCGGTCCAGGTCTCGTGCGCCAGCGGGTTGGCCGGGTTCTGGAACTGGTTGACGTAGAAGGAGTTCGGGATCTCGCGCGCCAGGCGTTCGGCGATATCCTGGTAATAGGCCGGATGGCCCTTCACCACGTCGGAGCGGGTGAGCCGGACCTCGGCGCCGAGCGCCTTCAGGTGGAACACCTTGTCCTGGCTCATCTTGTCGGGCACGACCAGGATCAGCTTGTAGCCCTTCTGGGCGGCGACCAGCGCCAACGCCAGGCCGGTATTGCCCGCGGTCGCCTCGATCAGCGTGCCGCCGGGCTTGATCCGGCCCTCGCGCTCGGCCGCCTCGATCATGGTGAGGCCGATGCGATCCTTGATCGAGCCGCCGGGATTCTGGTTCTCCAGCTTCACGAACAATCGGCACGGGCCGGTCTCGATCTGCCTGATCTCGATGAGCGGCGTGTTGCCGATCGATTCCAGGATGTTGCCGTTGATGGCCATGGGCGGTTCTCCGAAGCGCAAAATTGAGCGGGGCGTCGTTGGTGGGCAACCCCTTATCCCGAGCCTGATAGCAGCTTTCGGGCAGGTTGGATAACCCCGCTGACGGTGGGTCCGCGGATCGGGCCCGGAAATCGCCCTGGACGAGATACCTGCGCCTGCTTATAAGAAGCTAGTATATAATAAGGTAGCTTAGTGATGCCGGGCGATAAGCCGACCGACCAGCTCATGCAGACCCTGGGTTTCCTGATGCACGATGTGGCGCGCATGCATCGCAAGCGCTTCGAACAGCGCGCCCGTGCCGCCCAGCTGGAGCTGACCCGGGCGCATTATTCGGTGCTGGCCCATCTGGCGCGCCACGAGGGCTGCAATCAGAGCTTCCTGGCGCAGATCCTCGAGATCGAGCCGATCACCCTGATGAAGCAGCTCGACCGGCTCGAGGCATTGGCGCTGATCGAGCGGCGCGCGGCGCCGGCCGACCGGCGGACCCGGCATCTCTATCTGACGGCAGCGGCGCGTCCGCTGCTGGATCGGATCCACCAGATCAGCGCCGAAGTGCGCGAAGAGGCGCTGGCCGGGATCGACCCCGCCGACCGGCAGCGCCTGTGCGAGATCCTGATGACAATGAAGCTCAATCTGGCCGGCAGCGTCGATATGGACCTGGCCGGCACGCCGATCGAGGCACGAGGCACCCATGGTTGATGACGGCTCCCTATCGACGCGCGCCAAGATCTCCCTGGCGCCGGCCCGATCGCCTGCCCGGATTGTTCGCCCGGTGCTGCTGGCGCTAGGCCCCGTGGTCGCCGTCGCTGCGGCGGTCGGGCTCTACCTGACGGGCGGACGCTTCGTTTCGATCGACAATGCCTACGTCCAGGTCGACAAGGTCGCGGTCGCGACCGACGTTTCCGGCCTGGTCGCCTCGGTCGACGTTGCAGAACATCAGACGGTCACGGCGGGGCAGGTGCTGTTCCGCCTGGACGAGACGCCGTTCCAGATCGCGGTCGACCGAGCCGCCGCCGGGTTGGCGGGCGCCCGCAACGAGCTCGAGTCCTTGAAAGCGGGCTATCAGCAGAAGCAGGACGAGATCCAGCTGCTGCAGGCCGACCAGACCTTCTTCGATCACGAGTTCAAGCGGCAGTCGGATCTGGCCGCGCATGGCGCTGCGACCGCACAGCAGCTCGACCTGTCCCAGCACCAGGCGGATACGGCACGCCGCAAGCTTGCGGTCGCCCAGCACGAGCTTGCGGGCCTTGCCGCCGAGCTGAGCGGGCGGCCCGATCTCCCGGTCGAGCAGCAGCCGCGCTATCTCGCCGCCAAGGCCATGCTCGACAAGGTGCAATATGATCTGGGCCGCACCGTGATCCGCGCACCGGACAATGGCGTCGTCGCCAATGTCTCGACGCTCAGGCCGGGCCAGTATCTGGCGGCCGGCACGCCGGGCTTCAGCCTCGTCGAGACCGACCGGATCTGGGTCACGGCCAATCCCAAGGAGACCGAGCTCACCTATGTCCGCCGGGACGAACCGGTCGACGTGACGGTCGACACCTATCCCGGCGTCACCTGGCACGGCACGGTCGAGAGCGTCAGCCCGGCAAGCGCCGCCGAATTCTCCATGCTGCCGGCGCAGAACAGCTCGGGCAATTGGGTCAAGGTCGTGCAGCGCATTCCGATGCGCATCCGGATCGAGCGCAAGGACGGACAGCCGACGCTGCGCGCCGGCATGAGCGTCGTGGCTGACATCGACACCGGCCATCGCCGCCAACTGGCGGATCTTGTCCGCGGCCTGTTCTGAGCGGCGGGGCAGGGCTTCGCCGATGACGGCCAGGACGCCCCATCGCGGCGCGATCACGGTTTGCGTGATGCTGGCGACGATCATGCAGGCGCTCGACACGACAATCGCCAACGTCGCGCTGCCCTACATGCAGGGCAGTCTCTCGGCGTCCCAGGACCAGATCAACTGGGTGCTGACGTCCTATATCGTGGCGGCGGCGATCATGACGCCGCCGACCGGCTGGCTCGCCGGGCGGTTCGGGCGCAAGCGCCTGTTCCTGGCGGCGGTCGTGGGCTTCACCATCGCCTCGATCCTGTGCGCGATCGCGACCTCGCTGCCGCAGATCGTGCTCTACCGCCTGCTGCAGGGCGTGTTCGGCGCGTCGCTCGTGCCGCTGAGCCAGGCGGTGCTGCTCGACATCTACCCACGCGAGCAGCAGGGCTCGGCCATGGCCATGTGGGGCGTCGGCGTCATGGTCGGGCCGATTCTGGGGCCGACGCTCGGTGGCTGGCTGACCGAGCATTACGACTGGCGCTGGGTGTTCTACATCAACCTGCCGATCGGCATCCTGACCTTCCTGGGGCTATCGACCTTCCTCAGCGAGACCGCGCGCAACAAGGCGGCGAGGCTCGACTGGTTCGGCTTCGGCATGCTCAGCCTGGCGATCGGCGCGCTGCAGATGATGCTCGACCGTGGCGAGCAGCTCGACTGGTTCAGCTCGACCGAGATCATGACCGAGACCACCGTCTCGGTCGTCGCCTTCTATCTGTTCATCGTGCACAGCTTCACCGCGCGCGATCCGTTCGTGCCGCTGCGCCTGTTCCGCGACCGGAATTTCGCGACCGGCATCGGCTTCATCTTCGTGGTCGGGATCATCCTGCTGGCGACGCTCGCCCTGCTGACGCCGTTCCTGCAGGTGCTGATGGGCTATCCGGTCGTGACCGCCGGACTGGTGCTGGCGCCGCGCGGCGTCGGCACCATGCTGGCGATGATGGCGGTCGGCCGGATGATCGGCAAATTCGACGCGCGGATCATGATCATGGGCGGGCTCGGCCTGACCGCCGTGGCGCTGTGGCAGATGGCCCACTTTACCCGCGACGTCTCCCAGGGTGCGCTGATCGAAAGCGGCTTCCTGCAGGGCGCCGGCCTGGGCTTCATCTTCGTGCCGCTCAGCACCAACACCTTCGGCACCCTGGCACCGGCCGACCGGGCCCAGGGCACCGGCCTGTTCAGCCTGATGCGCAACCTGGGCAGCAGCATCGGCATCTCGGTCGTCTCGAGCCTGCTGACCAGCGAGGCCCAGGTGAACCACGCCGATCTCGCGGCACTCGTCACACCCTACAACCGGATCCTCCAGGCGCCGCCCTACGCGCGCATCTGGGATCCGACGACCATGCCCGGCCGGGCCATGCTCGATGCCGAAATCACCCGCCAGGCGACCCTGATCGGCTATCTCGACGCGTTCAAGTTGATGCTCTGGGTCTGCCTGCTGGCGATGCCCCTGGTGCTGCTGCTGCGCAAACCCAGGAGCAGCGCCCCCGATTCCCACGCCGCCGCCGCCGCGCTGGATTGACGAAGGACCGATTGATGTCGAACGCCCGGGCTCTGCCCGTCCTGCTGGCCGTCCTGGTCGTGGCGCCCGCTCTTGTATCTGCGGCCATGGCCGAAAGCCTGACCGATACGCTGGCCGACACGTATGCCGGCAACGCCACCATCCAGGCCCAGCGCTATAGCCTGCGCGGCACGGACGAGCGGCTGGCGCGGGCGGAATCCGGCTGGCGCCCGCAGGTCAACCTGACCGGGTCGGTCACCCGCGGGCCGCAGGAATTCGTGTTCGTGGCGAACCACGACCAATGGCTGACCGCCCGGAACGTGGCGCTGCAGATCCTGCAGCCGCTCTATCGCGGCGGTGGGACCGTGGCCGGCATTGCCCAGGCCCGGGCCGAGATCGGCGCCGGCCAGGCCGAACTGAGCGATGTCGAGCAGCAGCAGCTCTATGCCGCGGCCGCGGCCTATCTGGATGTCTATCGCGACCAACGCCTGGTCGAGCTGAGCCGCAACCTGGTCGAGGTGCTGGACGTCAACGAGAAGAACGTGCGCTCGACCTTCCAGGCCGGGGCCGCGACCGAGACCGACACTTCGCAGGCCGCGGCCCGCCTTGAAGGCGCCGTGGCGAGCCGGCTCGCCGCGGAGGGCGAATTTGCGACCTCGCGGGCGAATTTCAAATCGGTCGTCGGCCGCGACGCGGGCGCGCTCGAGGCGCCGACCCTGATCGGCCCGTTGCCCGCGAGCGAGGCGGACGCGCAGGCCGTAGCGCTGGCGCAGCACCCGGCCGTGCTGGCGGCGCGCCGGCGCATCGAGGCGGCGTCGCAGAAGGTCGATGTCGCGCGCGCGCAACTGCTGCCCAAGGTCGATGCAGTCGCGTCGCTGCAGCATGAGGATGATGTGTTCACCCGGGGCAATCGGCTGAATTCGGCCATGCTGGGCGTCCAGGCGAGTGTTCCGCTCTATGAGGCCGGCAGCACCTATGCCGATATCCGCGCGGCGCGAGAAGCGGTGGTCCAGGAACAGAAGACGGAGCTGCAGACGGAACGCGACGTCGCCCGCCAGGTCACCGCGGCCTGGAACCGCCTCGTCGCGGCCCGGGCCCAGCAGGACCAGTTCAAGGCGCAGATCGAAGCCAACCAGGTGGCGCTGCGCACGACGGGCGATCAGGTCACTGCCGGCACGCGCACGCGCCTCGACCTGCTGAATGCGGAGCAGGAACTGTTCTCCAGCCGCGTCAACCTGGTCGCAGCCCAGCATGATACCTACGAGGCGAGCTTTCGCCTGGAACTGGCGGCCGGCGTCTTCACGCCCAAGGCCCTGGGTCTGGCGGTCGAAACCTATGACCCGACCCGCCACCTGGATCAGGTCAAGGACAAGTGGATCGGCACCACGCCGCCGGTGGAATAGCGGCGTGACTCACAGGCCGGTCCGTTAGGACTCGGGGGCGATCCCCAGTGCGTCGGACCAGGTCAGGTTGCGCGACCGCAGGAATGCCACAGCGGTCTTGGCCGCATTGACGATCTCGCCCTCATGGTCGGACTCCAGCATGGCGAGCACCTTGGACAGCCGCTCGCGGTCCGAAGGCGACAGCGGTTGCGAGGGATGGTCCGGCCGCGCGAGCCAGGAGCCGGCCTTTTGCCGGTTCCCGGCGGACCGGCGATCCTCGAGCTGTGCCGGTGGACGCTCACCACCCTGCAGCCATTGTAATATCGGCGCCTCGAAAAAGGTGTGACGACCAGAACCCACGATCCCCGCGGCGGCGGCCACGCGGTAGCTTCGCCGACCCCACCGATCCTCGAACAGAAGGAAGGTGATCGGCATGACCTGCCAGCCATCGTGGTATTCCGCGGTCGAGGTCTGAACGAGCCGCCGGCCAAGAATCCGCGATACCAATGACATTGCCTCCTCCGCCGCATGCGCGCACATCCAGTGAACCGGGCATCGGGGATGCGCGCCCGCCTGACACCCAAATGACTATCTTGCCTAACCTTGAACGCTCGCCGGCGATCCGGCGGCCTATGTCAAAATTGGCTTCTACTGGGCCTCGGCGCACGTGCCCTGGAGCGGGCTCGCTGGGGCCTCGCCTTGTGTCGCTTCGGAGATGGAAGCTTCGTGCTGGCGAAGGTTTATGACGACCGTGCTCGTGGCACCCGAGCCGGGCGTCCGATGTTCCGCGGTGATCGTCTCGCCGTCATCGGTCAAGATCTTGAAACGAACGCGCGGTGGGCCTTGCTCGACGAGGCTGTGTGCTCGGACGGTATAGGTTCGATAGATCGTGCTGTCGCCGCTGGCGAACGAGCATTCCAGGCGCGGCGAGGCTCGCTGCGGCCTTGCGGAAGCGGGCGCGGCAGCATGGCCCTTGCCGGAAGATTGGTGAAGGCACCCGGCCAGGGCGAAGCCCGTGAGCAGCACCAGCGATGTTCTCGCGAAACCCATCAGTTCAGCATCCGAGCAGCCGAGGTTTTTGATCTTCATTGCAGGCGGTAAACACCGTGCTGCGCGACACACTCCGTTGGTTCCGCTTGATTCTTTATCCGAAGCGGGACGGAATCCAGTTGGCGACGTTCATCCGCCTGCGGAGCGGTGAGGGGAAGGCAAACATGCGGCAAGGAATCGTGTCTGCCCTGCTCGCGCTTCTGCTTCTGAGCGCGCCGGCGACGGCCGACCCGACGCGCCGGCAAAGCGACGAGAACGCCGCCAATCCTGCTGGCCAGGGACGGATCGCGCGCTGGCAGGAGCTTGCCAAGCGCGGCGACAGCGACGCGATGCTCCAGCTTGGTTTGCTCTACGACATGGGGAAAGACGTCCAGCAGGACTTCGACGAAGCCGTCCGCTGGTACCGCAAGGCCGCTGCCGCCGGAAATGCCGTGGCCGCGTTCGATCTCGGCGTGCTGTACGACGCCGGCCGCGTGGGCACGCGGGACGCGGCGGAGGCCCTTCACTGGTACGAAATCGCGGCGAGGGCCGGATCGGGACGTGCGGCCTACCTTGCCGGGGTCATGTCGGAAGCGGGGGACGGCACCGCGCCGAATCGGGCGGCCGCCGAGCATTGGTACCGGCAAGCTGCGGCGTCGGGGATCGCGGCCGCCCGCGCGCGCCTCGCCGTGATCGGGAACATGCCTTCCGGGCAACCGAATGCCGGTGAGAAGGCTTTCGCCAAGGCCTCCTTGCTGTGGCGGAAAGGCGGCTTGGACAAAGACAATGCGGCGGCCTTGAGCGCGCTTCGGCTTTCCGCGACCCAGGGCTACGCACTGGCCGAATATGATCTTGGCTATTGCTACGAGCATGGTGTCGGCGTCGACCAGGATCTTTCGCTTGCCTTTAGCTGGTACAAGCTGGCTGCGGATTCCGACGGACCTGTCACCCTGAAGGCGAGGGCGGCGGCCAATCGCGACCGCCTGGGTCCAATGCTTGGCGCGGGCGATGCGCGCGCGTCGAAGACCGCCAATGGCGGGCTGTCGCAATAAAACGCCGACGGACAGGGCAGGAGGTTTAGCGCCAGGTCGACCCCAGCGGGCCCGGGAACGAGATCAACTCGTCGGCGGTCAGGCGCGCTTCGGGCGCGAGGTGAGGGTTGGCGGCGAGGAATTGCTCGAAGCTTGGTCGCGCCCGCTGGTCACGATAGGCGAGCCGGTAGAGCCGCTGAAGCGTGTCGCCTTCCCGCGCGGGCAGCAGAAACACGTCATCCGGCGGTCGGGTAGCCGGGTTTTCGGCCGGCGGCGGAGGCTGGCTGGGTGACGGCGCGGCCGCCGCGGGCGAGACGGGGGCTCTCTCCACCGTCGGCTGGACGGCAGCGACCGCCGGCGGCGTCGGTCTGGGCGCAAGAGGATCCGGCGCTTCCGGCCTGTGCGGGCGCAGCATCGAGACGGCGACGGCAATGAGACAGACCGCGGCGACCGTCCAGCCGACCTTGCGCAAGATGCCTTGGCGAGCCTCGGCAAGCCGGCCCGTCAACCGGCGGATGGCCCATTCCGCCGTAATTCCTGGCACGGGCTTCTGCCGCCGCTTCGCGCCGAATTGCAGGACGGCATTCGTGAGAGTTGCGAGGCGCCCTGGGATGCCGTCGGCGGCATCGACGATGGCCCAAACGGCCTCGGGGCTGAGGACGCGCTCGGGTGTCGAAACGCCGGCACGGCGCAATCCCTCGAGAACGAACTCGGTCGCTTCCGACCGCGACAGCTTTTGCAAATTGACCCGCGCCTTGGCCTGCGCCCGGAGCGCTGCCAGCGTGCCCGCTGCGAGCGCCGAGGCGAACGGCGGCCGGCCCGAAAGGACCATGGTGATGGTCGTTTCCGTTCCCGCCGCCAGGGTTGCGAGCTTGTCGAGCGCCCGCCACGCGGTATCGGTCAGGCGCTCGGCATTATCGATCAACAGGACCGTGTGGTGGCCCTTTTGCTGCCGTTCCGACAGGATCTCCGACACCAGCGCCAGCTCGGGTGGCGCCCGAAACGGTCCGACATGCAACTCGCCGATGGCCTTGCACAGCACGGTCATATCGAAATTGGGCTGCGCGAACAGCAGCGTCGATACACGCTCGGGATCGACCGTGCGCTGATAGAGCCGCAAGAGCTCCGTCTTGCCCAGTCCTTCGGCCGCTTCCAACAGGACCACGCCGACACGCTGCACGGCGAGGGTCTGGAGCGCGATGTGCGCGGACTGCTGGGCCGTGGCGGCAAAGAGCGACTTTGGATCGGCGATCGGCGGAAACGCAGGCCGGTGCAAACCGAAAAACGCCTCAAGCATCAATCAATCGCCCCTTGTTCCGCAGGCCATCACCCGAGCCCCTTTGCCGCCATCCGCAAAACGCTCCGGTTCAGGACAGCGTTGCGCCGATCGGCTGAGACGACAAGGTGAATGCTTACGGGAAGCGGCCGCCCCGGCGAGGCCAGTGCCGGGGCGGCTGCTCGGATAGGCTCAGCTCTTCGCCGGCTCGAGGTGAACGAAGGCAGGGAACTTCATCTCGGCGCCTGCGCCGGCCTTCGGCCACAGGGTCAGCTGCTTGCCGTCCTGCCATTGCAGGGTGACGCCGGTCACGTAATCCGTGCCGTACTTCATCGCATGGGTGAACGGGCTGTCCTTGTCATAGAACTGGACCCGGCCGATTGTGCCGACATAGTCGGTCTTCTCGAGCGCATCCACCAGCTTCTCGGCGTCGGTCGAGCCGGCGCGCTTGACCGCCTCGGCGACGACGTTCACCGCATCGTCGGTCGTGAAGCCGGTGTAGGGCGGCGGCTCGCCGAAGCGCTTGGCATAGGCGTCCATGAACGCCAGCGTCTTGTCCGTGAGGGCGGCACCCGGGGCCGCGGCCGATTGGGTGATCACGCCCGCGGCCGCGCCATTCGTATCCTTCCAGAATGTGCCGGACGTTGCCTGCGACGACTGCCCGACCATCGGGATCGGCATCTGCAGCTGCGCTGCCTGCACCGTGGGCTGGACGCCGACATGGCTGATGCCGGTCACGACGACGTCCGGCTTCTCGCCCTCGATCTTGTTGAACACCGGCGTGAAATCGGTGGTATCCGGCGAGAAGCGGATGTGATCGAGCACCTTGACCCCGATCTTGGGCAGGCAATTCAGATATTCGGTGTCGAGTGGTGTCGTCCAGGCGGCATCCTCGCTGAACACCACGGCCGTGCTGATCCGATATTTCGACAGCAGCAGGTCCTTCATGGAATCGCACACGGAATCGGCGATGAAGGCCGAGGTCATCCATTCGTGGAAGGTGTAGCGATTATGCGCGTAATCGTCGTGGACATGCTTGCTGATTTCATTGCTGGCGGCGCCGGTGGTGATGAACGGCACGTGCAGGCGCGCCGACCAGGGCTGCAGGGCGAGTGCCACCTCGCTGATATAGGTGCCGATGACCGCGCTCACCTTGTCTTCGCTGACCGCGCGCTGGAAGGCCCGGACCGCGTCGGTCGACGAGGAATGGTCGTCGTAGACGAACAGCTCGATCTTGCGCCCATCGACGCCGCCGGCGGCGTTGATTGCATCGGCGGCCAACTGCGCGCCCTTGCTGATGCCCGCGCCGGCGATCGCCGATTCCTCGGAAATGATGCCGATCCTGATCGATTCCTGGCTCTGCGCCCAGGCCGGGACGGCGAGGCAGCAGGCGACGGCGGTGCCGGCCAGCAGTCCGGTTTGCCAAAAGACCATTCGCTTTGAAAATCTGTGCAAGTTCGCCTCCCTAAAGCGCTCCGTTCCCGATCGATCGCGGGCGGGCCATTGCTCCTGTCTTGAATGCGCCGGTCGGGCGCGCAGGATGGGCGCAATCATCACACATTTTGATCCGGCGATGGTATGGCGTTGCGCCGCACCGGCCGGAGAAATGAGGGGGCGCTAGTCGTAGGTCACGCCGAGGGAGGCCAGCACCTGCCAGTAGCCGGGATAGGTCTTCGCGACGCAGCCCGGATCGAGGATGGTGATGCCCCGGACCTTGAGGCCGGCCAGCGCGAAGCTCATGGCGATGCGGTGGTCGGCATAGGTCTCGATCCGCGTCGGCAGCAGTTGGCCGGCGAGGGACGGGTCGGATGCCACGATCAGGTCGTCGCCGTCCTCGCGTCCAAGCCCCGGCCGGATGCGCGACAGCTCCGTCGCCAGCGCCGCGACCCGGTCGCATTCCTTGACGCGCAGATTGGCGATCCCGGTGAAGCGCACCGGCGTCTCGTTGAACATGGCGAGCACGGCAAGGGTCGGCACGGCATCCTGCATCTGCGCGCCGTCGATGACGGCGGGCAGGCGAGGGAAGGCGGAGATCAGCGCGTGGGCACGGGCGTCGGGTTGGGTGAAGGCATCGGCCCTCGTGCCGAGATCGATGGCACCGCCGGTCAGAACCCCTGCCGCCCAGAGATAGGTTGCGGCCGAGGCGTCGGGTTCGATCGCGAAGTCGGTCGCCCGGTAGCCGGTCGGGGCAACGCGCCAGGCGGCTTCGCCCGGCCGGTCGACCGTCGCCCCGAAGCCCGCCATCGCGGCCAAGGTCAGGTCGACATAGCCGCGCGCGCCGATCTCCGTGCCGGTCAGTGCCACCTCGATCGGCCCGCGGCCGCACGCGGCGGCCATCAGCAGCGCCGAGACATATTGGCTCGACAGCCCGGCGTCGATCTCGACCCGGCCACCGTCGAGGCCGCCCTTGCCGTGGATCGTCACCGGCGGGCAGCCGGTGGCCGCGGCGATGTCGACGCCCAGCGTGCGGAGCGCCGTCACCAGCGGGCCGATCGGCCGCTTGCGCATGTGCGGATCGCCGTCGACCACGACGGTGCCGTCGACCATGGCGGCGGCCGCGGTCAGGAACCGGGTCGCGGTGCCGGCATTGCCCAGGAACAGCGGCCGGGCCGGCGCTTGCAAGCGGCCGGTGCCCGTGACGACGAAGCTGGTCTCGTCCGGCTCGCTGATGCTGACGCCCATTTTCCGGAGTGCCTCGGCCATCCGGGCTGTATCGTCGCTCTTGAGCGCGCCGGAGAGCCGGCTGGTGCCGCTCGCCAGGGCTGCCAGCAGCAGGACGCGGTTGGTGATGGATTTCGAGCCCGGCGGCGCCACGCGGCCGCGCAGCGGCTGCGTCGGCGGGACGAGCGTAATCTCGCTACGGTCGAGGAACGGTCTCGTTGTCATCGTGTCGCTGTCCCTGTGCCGACATTCCCGTAAAACGTAAGCACAATACCCGGCGTTTAAGCCGCGGCGACCGGACAGTTCAGTGTGACTTGTCTTCCGAGAACGCCTTGTAGGCGATGATCGTGAAGGTGTCCTTGACGCCCGGCAGGGTCTGCAGCTTCTCGGTCACGAAGCGGCCGATGTCGGTGTCTTCGTCCAGATAGCACTTCATCATCAGGTCCCACTGGCCCGAGGTCGAATAGACCTCGGAGACCTGTTCGATTGCCAGCACGGCTTCGTCGGCCACGATATAGGCCTTGCCGAGTTCGCACTTCACATTGACGAAGATGGTCTTCATGGGCGAGCGAGCCTCAAGCGCCGCGGGCGCTGATCTTTACCGGACGGGCGAGGAAGGCCGGCAGATGGTCGCCGAAGCCGATGACGCGCTCGTCATCTTCTTCGTGCCGGCGGTGATGGCTGCGGGCGGAAGAGATCGGCGTGACCGTGGCACTGGTGTTGGCGCCGGTCGGACCGCCCATCTGGATCGGGGAGAGGCCCGAACGCGGCTCGTGCTTTGCCGACTTGCGATCGCGATCCCGGCCCCGCTCGTGTTTGGGCGACCGCTCGGCGATGACTTCATGCTCGGCCGCTTCAACCGGCGACGCCACGACTTCGGCCGCCGGTGCCGAGCCCTCATGGCGCTGACCGCCGCGCCGGGGCCTGTCACCTCGGCCGTTCGACGCTTCGCCACGACCGCCGCGACGGCGACGCGGTGCGTCCTCGGCATCAAATTCCGGATGCTCGAACCCTTCGACCGTCAGCACGGGGATTTCCTTCGCAGTGAGCCGCTCGATTGCCTTCAGCGCCTTGCCTTCTTCCGGCGTGGCGATGGTGAAGGCGCGGCCCTGGTTGCCGGCGCGGCCGGTGCGGCCGATGCGATGCACGTAATCCTCGGGATGGATCGGCACATCGAAATTGAACACGTGGCTGAGGCCCTGCACATCGAGGCCGCGGGCGGCGACGTCGCTCGCAACCAGGATGCGGACGTCGCCGGCGCGGAACTTGTCGAGCGTTGCCGTGCGCAGCGACTGCGCCAGGTCGCCGTGGATCGGCAGCGCATCGAAGCCGTGGCGGGCCAGCGACTTGTGCAGGATGTCGACGTCGCGCTTACGGTTACAGAAGATGATCGCGTTCTTGACGTCCTCGGTCTCGATGAACTTGCGCAGCAGACGGCGCTTTTCCTCGGACCAGACGACGGTGACCGACTGGGTGACCGTGATCGCGGTCGTTGCCGGCCGCGCGACGGTAATTTCCTTGGGGTTGGTCAGGAACGCATCGGCCAAGCGCCGGATCTCCGGCGGCATGGTCGCCGAGAAAAACAGGGTCTGGCGGATCTTCGGCAGCAGCGAGACGATGCGCTCGATATCGGGAATAAAGCCCATGTCGAGCATGCGGTCGGCTTCGTCGATCACCAGAATGCGCACGTCCGACAGCAGGATCTTGCCGCGGTCGAACAGGTCCATCAGCCGGCCAGGCGTCGCGATCAGCACGTCGACACCCCGATCGAGCTTCTTCTCCTGGTCGGCGAAGCTCTCGCCACCGATCAGCAGCGCCATGGTCAGCTTGTGCTGCTTGCCGTAGGTCTCGAAGGAATTCGAGACCTGCGCGGCCAGTTCGCGCGTCGGCTCCAGGATGAGCGTGCGCGGCATGCGTGCCCGGGCCCGGCCCGAAGCCAGGATGTCGATCATCGGCAGCGTGAAGCTGGCCGTCTTGCCCGTGCCCGTCTGGGCGCAGCCCAGCACGTCCCGCCCCTGGAGAACATAGGGGATGGCCTGCTCCTGGATCGGCGTCGGCGTGGTGTAGCCGGCGTCGGTGATGGCGGTCAGCAGGTCCGGCGAGAGACCAAGGTCAGCAAAGTTGGTCAAGGGCGTGTCGATCCCCGGTTCAAACAAGTGTGCGAGCGTGAATACCGCTGTAATTGGTCCGGTTTTCCCCAAAAGTCAAAGCAGTTCATTGCTCTTCCAAGGAAGCCCTGCCATGCGGACGTCGATTCCTCGTTGAACTCGCGGACGGCACCCCGTCTCATGGCGCCTCGCCGGCGGCTCCGGTGCAGGATCGGCGCGACGGCGGGAGGCTTCCATGGCAGAAAAGCAACGGCTCCTACTTTTACCAGGGCTGTTGTGTGACGGCGCGCTCTGGCAATTCCAGGGCGAGGCGTTGGCGGATGTCGCCGATGTCACGGTCGCCGATCTGACCCGGTCCGATTCGATCGCCGACATGGCGCGCGACGCACTGGCTGCGGTGTCCGGCCGGTTCGCGCTCGCCGGCCTGTCCATGGGCGGCTATGTGGCGCTCGAGATCATGCGCCAGGCGCCGGAGCGGGTCACCCACCTGGCCCTGCTCGACACCTCCGCGCGCCCCGACACGGCGGAGTTGACCGAACGGCGCAAGGCGCTGATCGAGCTCGCGGCGCGCGGGAAGTTCAAGGGCGTGACGCCGCGCCTGCTGCCGCTGCTGCTGCACAAGGACCATCAGCATCCGCCGCTGAGCACGATCGTAACCGACATGGCGGCGCGCATCGGCCAGCCCGCCTTCGTGCGCCAGGAGACGGCGATCATGGGTCGGCCGGACAGCCGGCCGTTCCTGAAGGACATCAAGGTGCCGACCCTGGTCCTGGTCGGCGAGGACGACGCGCTGACGCCGGTCCATCTGCATAAGGAACTGGCCGACGGCATCGCCGGTTCAGAGTTCCAGATCATCGCCCGCTGCGGGCATTTGTCGACCCTGGAAAGGCCCGACATGGTAAACCGCGCCATGTTCGACTGGTTGACGACCTGATGGCCGTCGCGTCGGTGACCATTGCCAGCCCGCATCCCGGGATGGGGTTTCGGCAGTTCGTCGGCCTGATTGCGGCGATCATGGCGGTCAATGCGCTGGCGATCGACACCATGCTGCCGGCCCTGCCGCAGATCGGCGACTCGATCGGCATTCCGACCGAGAACGCGCGGCAATGGGTCATCACCGCCTATCTCCTGGGTTTCGGCATGGCCCAGATCGTCTATGGTCCGCTCGCCGATCATTTCGGGCGCAAGCCGATCCTGCTGGCGGGGCTTGGCGCCTACGCCGCGTTCAGCCTGGCGGCGGGCCTCGCGACCTCGTTCGAGATGATGCTGATTGCCCGCGTGCTGCAGGGCATTGCCGCGGCCTCGTCGCGGGTGCTGGTGGTCTCGATCGTGCGCGACTGCTATTCCGGCCGGAAGATGGCGCGGGTCATGTCGCTCGCCTTCATCGTGTTCCTGGCCGTGCCGATCCTGGCGCCCTCCATCGGCCAGGCGATCATGCTGGTGGCGCCCTGGCGCGGCATCTTCGTCGGTCTCGCGGTCTTCGGCGCGAGCGTCCTGGTGTGGGCGACCTTGCGCCTGCCCGAGACGCTCCATGAGGAGGACCGGGCGCCGACCTCGGTCGCGAGCATCGCCGCGGCCTTCCGCCTGACTCTCACCAGCCGCATCGCCGTCGGCTACATGTGCGCCATGACCCTGATGTACGGCAGCCTGGTCGGCTTCATCAATTCGGCCCAGCAAGTGTTCGTCGACGTGTTCCAGGCCCCGCGGCTGTTCACGATCATCTTCGCGCTGATCGCCGTGTTCATGGCGTTCTCGTCGCTGCTGAACTCGCGGATCGTCGGCCGGTTCGGCACCCGCGTGATCTCCCACTCGGCGCTGATCGGCTACCTCGTCGTGGCGGGCGTCCATGCGACCGTCGCGATCACCGGGCATGAGACGATCTGGAGCTTCGCGCTGCTGCAATCCTGCATGATGTTCTGCTTCGGTCTGCTCGGCCCGAATTTCGGGGCGATGGCGATGGAGCCGCTCGGCCATGTCGCCGGTACCGCCTCGTCGGTCCAGGGCTTCATCAGCACGGTCGGCGGCGCGCTCGTCGGCTTCTATGTCGGCCAGCATTTCGACGGCACGGTAACGCCGCTCACCCTGGGCTTCACCATTTGCAGTGCGATCGCCCTCGTGGTCGTGCTCGTGACCGAAGGCGGCCGCCTGTTCCGGCCGACCGCCGGCGGCATCGCCAGCGCCGCCGACATGGGGCATTAGGGACTTCAGCCCTCGGTCCGGACGCGGCTGCTCAGCAGCTCGCCCTGGTGCTTCAGCACGGGGTAGGCCGCAGCGGCGACCAGATGGGCGTTGACGCGCTTCAGGTCGCGGATCAGGTCGAGATAGAGCGAACTCGTCTCCGCCGTGGCGCCGCCGCCCGCCCGCAAGCCGGCGAAATGGGCCTGGGTCGCCGACGCCTCGATGTCGCGGAACGCTTCCTTCTCGTCGGCCAGCAGCCGCGCGGTCCGGGCATCCTCGGTCATGAACACGGCCGCCGACGAGCGCAGGTTCCGGCACAGCCGCTCGATCATACCCAGGATCTCGGCCTGGCCGGCCTCGGACAGCTTCAGGCCCCGCTTCAGCTGGCGATTGACGATGCCCAGGATATCGCGGTCCAGCACGTCACCGGCTTGCTCGATATTGGTGGCGAAGGTCAGGATTTCGAGCAGGCGCCTGTTGTCGGCGTTCGCCATGGAGTCCGGATCGAACGCGGCCAGATATTCCTTGATCGCCGTGTTGAGCCGGTCGAGCGTGTCATCGATCCGCTTGGTGTCGGCGATCTTGGTCCGATCGCCCCTTTCCAGCGCCTCGGACGCGCCGCGCAGCATCGCTTCCAGCACGTCGGCCATGCGGAGCGCCTCGCGCGCGGCTCCGGCGAGGGCCACCGACGGGATCTCACGCGCGGCGGGATCGAGATAGAGCGGCTGCGAAGGATCCGCCGCCTCGACCCGGTTCGGGATCCAGCGCCGCAACAGGCGCGAGAACGGCTCCAGGGCCGGAAAGAACACGACCGCCAGCGCGATGTTGAAGGCGGTGTGGAAATCCGCCACGGCGCGTGAGGCATCGGGCTCGATCGACACGAGCGCCGGGCCGATCCAGTCGAGGCAAGCGAGCGCTATCCCGCAGCCGATCAGGCGATTGAGTAGATTGCCGAGCGGCAGGCGCTTCGCCGCCGGATCGTTGCCGCTCGCCCCTTCGAGCACCGGATTGATGGCCGTGCCCAGGTTGGCGCCCAATACCAGGGCGAAGGCGGCATGGGGCGGCACGGTGCCGGTCGCCGCGAAGGACATGATCAGCAGCACGACCGCGACGCTCGAATGGGCGAGCCAGGTGAGAACCGCGGACAGCAGCACCGCCACGAACGGCACCGTCGCGACCATGCCCAGCAGCAGCCTGAAGCTCGGCATGTCCTCGAACGGGGTCAGCACGTGCAGCAGCTGGCTGAGCGCGATCAGCATCAGCCCGAGCCCGATGCCGACCCGGCCCAGGTCCCGCGTCCGGGTCAAGGTTCCGCGCCGGAACATCAGCACGCCGACCAGCACGAACAGGGGCGCCACTCGTGAGACGTCGAACGACAGCACCTGGACGATCAGGGTCGTGCCGACGTTGGCACCGAGCATGACGGCCAGGCCCGAGACCAGATCGATGAAGCCCCCGGCCGCGAAGGAGGAGACCATGAGGCCGGTTGCCGTGCTGCTCTGCAGGACCGCGGTCACGCCGAGCCCTGCCAGGAACGCCTTGAACCGGTTGCCGAGCGCGGCACCCAGGATGCGGCGCAGGTCCGGCCCGAACGTCCGCTGGATACCGGTCTGCACCATATGGACGCCCCACAGCAGGAGCGCGATCGAACCGGCAAGGTCGATGAAGGTGAGGGTGGTTTCCAAAGGGACGGAAGCTCCGATGGCCTGAGGACGGAATCCTTACTCTAAAACGCAAGGGGCTAATTGAAAGCACAAATCCGCTTCGCCAAGGACTCAAGGAAGTCACGGGTGCGGCGGCAAGCGTTGCGCCATGGTGCCGACCCTTTCCAGTTCCAGAGGAGTTTTTCGATGCCGATCCGATATCCTTGGCTTGCCCTTGTCGCGCTCGCCGGCGCTACGCTGGCAGCGCCGGTGGCAGGCTCGGCCCAGACCGCGACCGGCGCGGCCGGCGGCCACCCGCATTACACCAAGGCGCTCACCGACCTGCGGCTCGCCCGCGCGCTGCTGATGGTGCCGGACGAGACCCCCGCCAAGAAATTCTCGGCGACGGCGGTCGACGACATCGATCAGGCCATGGCCGAGATCAAGCATGCCTCGATAGACGACGGCAAGTCGCTCGACGACCATCCGCCGATCGACGCCAACGTCTCCCATCGCGACAGGCTGCACGAGGTGCAGTCGCTGATCGAGAGCGCCAGCCGCGACCTCAATGCCGAGGAAGACGACAAGAAGGCGCTCGGCTGGCGCGCCAAGGCGATCAAGGACGTGGCGGATGCCCATGCCTTCGTCCTCGCCGCCATCAACAACGAGAAGGAGCCGGCGAAGAAGCCCTAAGCGCCGGGCTTCTCCAACGGCGTCAGATAGAGCCGGCTGCTCGCGTAGGAAATCCAGACCCGATAGCGGCGAAGGAAATCCAACCCGAGCAGTACCGGCGCCAGAGAGAAATCGGTGGACGAGATCAGGAGTGTCGGTCCCTCGACCTCCTGCTGCCCTACCGACAAGCTTCTGAAGTCGTGGACCCAGCTGGTCAGGCTGTTGGGGCCGACGGCCCCGACTTCGATCTGACGATCGCGGGCCAGTTCCTCGCGCGTGATGCCGAGGGTGGCGGCGGCCTTGGCCGAGACCATGGTCACCGCCGCGCCGGTATCGAGCAGCGCATTCATCCTCGTCCCGTTCAAGACGATCGGGACGAGGATATGGCCGCTCGGCAGCACCTGTAGCGGCACCGAGTCGAACGGCGGTTGCCAGGGTAGGAAGCCGTCGTCGCAGTGCCGGCTGCCGTAGAGCGACATCCGGTCGGCGGCGAAATCGAGATCGAGATCGAACGCCTGTAGAAAGCCGGCGCCCAGCAGGCCGGCGGGATGATCGGCCGCCGTCTGGCCGGTGCCGAATGTCATCGCGCCGACGGCGACCACCTGCCGGTGCATGCGGAAGCCGCCAAGCTCGAAGCTGTCGGCCTGGGCCATCTTCAGGGTCGAGGTCCCGCCCAGGCCCGAGCTGACGAGCAGGCGCGGAACGCGATCCGGCTCGAGCCCCAATGCCGTGACGGCCTCGGGATTCAGCACCAGGGTCGGGGCGCCCGTGTCGAGCACCAGCCGCGCGTCCCGGCCGTTTATCCTGGCGTCGACCGTGAAGTTCGGACCGAGGGGCGTAAGCGGCACGTCGGCAATCCGCGCGACGCTGCATTTCGGCCCGGCGGCCATCGTGACATGGCTGAGGTCGGCCTCGACCGGAGATGCGCAGCCGGCCAGTCCGGACGCGAAAGCGAGGGCCAGAGGCCACGGGCTGCGCATTGCCGAATCTCCTCGGTCAGGTCAGAGCGCGATACCCCGGTCGGCGAGCGCCCTGCGGAAGCTGTCGGCGTCGGTGAAGACGATCCCGTCCATGCCGAGCGCCGCCGCCGCTGTGACATTCTCGGCGCGGTCGTCGACGAAGATAGCATCGGCCGGCTGGCAGCCCTCGAGCTCGAGCACGCGCTGGAACGAGGCCGGGTCGGGCTTGGTCAGGCCCAGCTCATGGGAGAGATAGGCGCGATGGGCATGACCGAGCGCCGGGTAATGGGCGGTCACGTGGGCCCAATGCGCGGCATTGGTATTGGAGAAGAACACGCTGCGATGGCGCCGGGCGAGGGCGCGGATGACCGTTTCCATGTCCGGCTCTTCGCTGAAATGGCTGCTCCAGATCGTCAGGAACGCGTCGTACCGGGCAGAGAAGCCGAACTCCTCGACCAGGCGCCGATGCAACTCGGCGATGCTGAGCCGGCCGGTGCCGACGACCTGGTCATGCGCGCTGTCGGCCAGCCGCGGCCGGGCCTCGATCGGGTCGGCGCAATAGGCCGCCAGGCGGTCATGCAGCAGTTCGTTGTCATGGCGGACGAACACGCCGCCCACGTCGAAGATGAAGGTCGGCGGTGTCATGTCGGCTCTTGGGCGAGGGGGCGCATCGGATGGCATGCCGTGTTGCGGCCGCCACGGATCATGGTCGGCCCGACTTCCGGTCGCATCGAGGCTCAGATATCCAGATCCCGCGCGAATTGGGCATTTTCCTGGATGAAATTGTAGCGCAGCTCCGGCTTGCGGCCCATCAGGCTCTCGACCAGGTCGGGCGTGCGCAGGTCCTGCTGGCCGACGCGCAGCAGCGTGCGGCTGGCGGCATCCATGGTCGTGACCTTGAGATCCGACGGCGGCATCTCGCCCAGGCCCTTGAAGCGGCTGATCTCGACCTTCTTGTTCTTGAACGTCGTTTCCAGCAGCTCGTCCTTGTGGGCGTCGTCGCGGGCATAGATGCGCGTTTCGCCGGCGGTGAGCCGGTAGAGCGGCGGCTGGGCCAGGTGGAGATGGCCGTTCTCGATCAGGCCCGGCATCTCGCGGAAGAAGAAGGTCATCAGCAGCGAGGCGATATGGGCGCCATCGACGTCGGCGTCGGTCATGATGATGACCCGCTCGTAGCGCAGCTTGTCTTCCTGATAGTGCTTGCCCGTGCCGCAGCCGAGCGCCAGCACCAGGTCCGACAGTTCCTGGTTCGCCTTCAGCTTGTCGGCCGTGGCGCTCGCCACGTTCAGGATCTTGCCGCGCAAGGGCAGGATCGCCTGGGTGTCGCGCTGGCGCGCCTGCTTGGCGGAGCCGCCGGCGCTGTCGCCCTCGACCAGGAAGATCTCGGTGCCGATGGCGCTGTCGCGCGTGCAGTCGGCGAGCTTGCCGGGCAGGCGCAGCTTGCGGGTGGCGCTCTTGCGCGCCAGCTCCTTCTGCTGCTTGCGGCGCTGCCGCTCCTCGGCCTTCTCGACCAGGCTCTCGAGCAGCAGCTTCGCCGAGGCCGAATCGTCCGACAGCCAATGGTCGAACCGGTCCTTCACCGCCTGCTCGACCAGCTTCTGCGCCTCCTGCGAGACGAGCCGGTCCTTGGTCTGGCCCTGGAACTGCGGGTCGCGCATGAACAGCGACAGCATGATCGCGGCACCGCCGACCACATCCTCGGCCGCGACGATGCTGGCGCGGCGGTTGCCGACCAGCTCGCCATAGGCCCTGAGTGAGCGGGTGAGGGCGGCGCGCAGACCCAGTTCGTGGGTGCCGCCGTCGGGCGTCGGGATGGTATTGCAGTAATAGGAGGCGAAGCCGTCACTGTCCTCGGGCCAGGCGATCGCCCATTCGACCCGGGCGTGATCGCCGAGCTCGACCTCGCCGACGAAGGGCTGGGCCGTCACTGTCGCGCGCTCGGCCAGGACCGAGCCCAGGTAGTCGGCAAGACCGCCCGGGAAATGCAGCACTTCCTTCTCGGGCACGCCGTCCGGCCGCGGCAGGCCCTCGGCGCAGCTCCAGCGCAGCTCTACGCCCTTGAACAGATAGGCCTTGGACCGGCACATCCGATAGAGCGTGCCGGCGGCGAAATGATTGCCGGCACCGAAAATCTCGGCGTCCGGATGGAACGTGACGGTCGTGCCGCGCCGGTTGGCGACCGCGCCCAGATTGGCGATCGGACCCAAAGCGTGCCCGCGCGAATATTCCTGGCGATAGAGCTGCTTGTCGCGCGCGACCTCGACGACGAGGCGATCGGCCAGCGCATTCACGACCGAGACGCCGACGCCATGCAGGCCGCCTGAGGTCTTGTAGGCGTCGCCGCCGAATTTGCCGCCCGAGTGCAGCATGGTCAGGATGACCTCGAGCGCCGACTTGTCAGGGAAGCGCGGATGCGGATCGACCGGAATGCCGCGGCCGTTGTCGCGGACCGTCAGCGACAGGTCGGCTGCGAGCTCGATCTCGATCCGGCTGGCATAGCCGGCGACCGCCTCGTCCATGGCATTGTCGAGCACTTCGGCGGCAAGGTGATGCAGCGCGCGCGCATCGGTGCCGCCGATATACATGCCCGGGCGGCGCCGTACCGGCTCCAGCCCTTCCAGAACCTCAATATCCTTGGCAGAGTAGCCGTCGGACTTGCGTGCGGTCGAATCGAATAGGTCCACCATGGGCCGCACTATAGGGGCGCGGAAAATCCTGGCAAGTCACGCCGACGCGCGCCCGCCCAGACTGGAGCATCCCTATGAGCCACAAGGATTTCCTGGCTGAGACGCCGCCGGCCGGCGAGGCCGCGCTCAGCACGATCGCGATGCCGGGCGACGCGAATCCGGCGGGCGACATCTTCGGCGGCTGGCTGCTGGCGCAGATGGATCTGGCCGGCGGTATCCCCGCGTGCGAACGGGCCAAGGGGCGGGTTGCGACCGTCGCCATCGAGGCGATGAAGTTCCATCGGGCGGTGCTGATCGGCGACCGGGTGCGCTGCTATGCCGAGGTGGTGCGCGTCGGCCGGACCTCGATGACCGTCAAGATCGAAACCTGGGTCTCGCGCCTGGGCGTGCCAGGAATGCTCAAGGTGACCGAGGGCGTCTTCACCTATGTCGCGATCGACGAAAATCGCCATCCGCGGCCGGTCGATCTCTGATCAGTTCCGGTCCGGCGGGACCATCTCGGGCAGGGCGGCGTCGGCTTCCTGGAGCGGGACGGGCTCGGGGCGGACCTCGACCCGGGCCAGTCCGGCATGGCGCATGGCGAGCGCATCGGCAGCCCGGGGTGTCAGGTCGATGACGCGGCCGCGCACATAGGGGCCGCGGTCGTTGATCGTCACATGGACGGTCCTGCCGTTTTCGAGGTTGGTGACCTTGACCTTCGTGCCGAGCGGCAGCGTCTTCGAGGCGGCCGTCAGCTGGTTCGGGTTGAGCCGCTCACCGCTGGCGGTCTTCCTCCCATTGAAGTGACGCGCGTAATAAGAAGCCTTTCCGACGACCGGATGTGGTGTCGGCTGAGAGGTTGCAGTCTCTGCCGCAAACCCGTTCGATATTGGCAAATATCCTACGGCGAGGATTGCCAATAGGATCGTAAAGCGCGGCTGTTTCACCTGCGAATATCTCCTTGTTCCCCGCATGAGTAACGCGGAGGTTTCGATTTCTCAGGCGCAATAACGCGGAAGATTGTGGCAATGTTCCGGCCGGGGATAGTAATGCCTCATCAATGCCACGGGTGTGGCGTTTTTGGGGCGCGCCCTGCCTGTGACCGCGGTCACATCACTAAACTTCGTTTCGGTGTTAGTATCGGCGGGGATGAATGAAACGGTCGGCGCGCACAACGAAACAAGCTGCCTTCAAATCGCCTCATATCCGCCAAGTACTCGCCGCGGACCGTTGGCACACTTGAGCACATGGAAAGCCCGGACGATCGTTGCCGGTTCATTGTCAGGGCTCGGATCAGGAGAGCGTCCATCATGCGGTGCCAATGCGAAGAGCCGAACTTCAACGATCTGATCGCCGACCCGATGATCCGTGCGCTGATGGCGCGCGATGCGGTGGCCGAGGCGGATCTCCGTCGGTTGATGGAGGGGGTGCGCGATCGGTTCGTCCATGGAACCAAAGCGCAACCTCCGGTGTTACGTAATAGGCATTGAGAGTAGAGTTTCCTGACCCCGCCGGCCGCGCGCGGGTCCCCTCGAAGCGCGGCATATCCCCCCAAGACAAACTGCGCCCCCGCCGGTGATCCGGCGGGGGTTTTCTTTGGTCGTTGAGGATTTCCTCAACCGTGGACGTCGGCGTCATTGCCGCTTTACTGCGGCGCCACCGTCGTCGTCCGCTCGACCGTCGTCGTCTGGTTGACGGGCGGTGCCACCACGACGGGCGCCGGCGTCTGATAGGTCGTGGTGCGCTCGGTCACCGTGGGCGAAGCGGGAGCGGTTTCCGTCGTGCGGGTCGTCGTCTGGGTCGTGGACGGGGTAGTGCCGACCTGCTGGCCGGTCTGCATGTTGTAGATCGGGACGCCCGGCGTCGTGGTGCGGGTCGTGGTCGTGCTGGTCGTGGCATCCTGAGCCTGCGCGACCGCCGCGGTCAGCAGCAGACAGGCGATACCCGCGGCAAAGCTCTTGACCATTTTCAGCTCCTTCGAATGTGGCGGAGGCCGCAGCCTCTGTAACGGAGCAACCGTTTCGAGCAATTCCCGTTCCGCGCCTCGCGCGCGAGGCGCCGGAGGGTGGTCGGCAATTCGCTGATAAAGCTGGCGTTTTCGCTCCAATGTCAAAGTTGAGCCGACAAAAAAAACCCGCCGGATCGACCGGCGGGGCTCGAGATTTCCAGGATCCGTCGCGGCGGGCGGATCCGGTTTCCCAGTTTCAGATCAAACCGAGTAGTACATCTGGAACTCGATCGGGTGCGGCGTGTGCTCGAACGCGTGCACCTCATGGTACTTGAGTTCGATATAGGCCTCGATCTGGTCCTTGCTGAACACGTCGCCCTTCAGGAGGAAGTCGTGATCGGCCTTGAGGCACTCGAGCGCTTCGCGCAGCGAGCCGCAGACGGTCGGCACGTTCTTCAGCTCTTCCGGCGGCAGGTCGTAGAGATTCTTGTCCATCGCCTCGCCCGGATGGATCTTGTTCTGGATGCCGTCGAGGCCGGCCATCAGCATCGCTGAATAGGCCAGGTACGGGTTCGCGCCCGGATCCGGGAAACGCACCTCGACGCGCTTGCCCTTCGGGCTCGACACGTAGGGGATGCGGCAAGAGGCCGAGCGGTTGCGCGACGAGTAGGCCAGCAGCACCGGCGCCTCGAAGCCCGGGATCAGGCGCTTGTAGCTGTTGGTCAGCGGGTTGGTGAAGGCGTTCAGCGCCTTGGCGTGACGGATGATGCCGCCGATGTAGTAGAGCGCGGTGTCCGACAGGTCGGCATAGCCCGAGCCGGCGAAGGTCGGCTTGCCTTCCTTCCAGATCGACTGATGGACGTGCATGCCCGAGCCGTTGTCGCCCTTGATCGGCTTCGGCATGAAGGTCGCCGTCTTGCCGTACTGGTGCGCGACGTTGTGCACGACATACTTGTAGATCTGCATGTCGTCGGCGCTCTTGATCAGCGTATTGAACTCGCAGCCGAGTTCGTGCTGGCTGGGCGCCACCTCGTGATGGTGCTTCTCGACCTTGAGGCCCATGTCCTCCATGACTGTCAGCATCTCGGCGCGCAGGTCGACGGCGCTATCGACCGGATTGACCGGGAAATAGCCGCCCTTGATGCCCGGGCGATGGCCGGTGTTGCCGTCCGGGTACTTGGTGAAGCTGTTGTACGGGCCCTCGTCGCTGTCGATCTCGTAGCCGGCGCCATTCATGCCGACCTTGTAGCGCACGTCGTCGAACACGAAGAATTCGGCTTCCGGGCCGAAATAGGCGGTATCGCCGATGCCGGTCGTGCCCAGATAGGCTTCGGCGCGCTTGGCGGTCGAGCGCGGATCGCGGCTATAGGCCTGGCCGGTGCCCGGCTCCGCCACGTCGCAGACGATGATCAGCTGGGTCTGGGCGGCGAACGGGTCCATCACGGCCGTGGACAGGTCCGGCACCAGCAGCATGTCGGACTCGTTGATGGCCTTCCAGCCCTCGATCGACGAGCCGTCGAACATGATGCCGTTGGTCAGCAGGTCGGCGTCGACGGTGCGCACGTGATGGGCCAGATGCTGCCACTTGCCGCGCGGATCGGTGAAACGAAAGTCAACATACTTGACCTCGTTCTCCTTGATCATTTCGAGGACTTTTTCGACGTCGGACATCTGCGGGTTCCTTCTTTGAAAGCAGACTTTGGAATGAGGTGGGCCGGTGGCGGGCGCAGAGCGGCAGCTTGCCCGCGCGAACGATGCCGGCGGTTTAAATGCGCATCACTTTGCCTGTTTTATGGGCGAAAGGCTGCTTTTTTGATCAGATGGCGTCGTTACCCCGTTCGCCGGTCCGGATGCGGATGACCTCATCGACCGGGCTTACGAAAATCTTGCCGTCGCCGATCCGGCCGGTATGGGCGGCCTGCTGGATGGCTTCGACGGCGCGCTCGACCAGCGCGTCCTCCATGATGACCTCGATCTTCACCTTCGGCAGAAAGTCGACGACATATTCCGCACCGCGATAGAGTTCGGTGTGGCCCTTCTGCCGGCCGAAGCCCTTGGCTTCGGTGACGGTGATCCCCTTGATCCCCACTTCGTGCAGCGCTTCCTTCACCTCGTCCAGCTTGAACGGCTTGATGATGGCTTCGACCTTTTTCATCGTTACTCCTCGTGCGCCAGAGGGTTGGAGAGCTGCGGCACCGGCCTCTCAAAGCATGCCCTGTGCCAGTTTCTATTCCTAGCGCGCGGCGCCTGCTAGAAAATCGCCAAATCGTCTCACCGCCTCGTCGATCGCGTCGAGCGACGCGGCGTAGCTGAGGCGCAGATAGCCTTCACCCTCCGCACCGAAACTGGTGCCGGCGATCGTGGCGATGCCGGCTTCGTCCAACAGTCGCGCCTGCAGCGTGCGGCTGTCCAGGCCGGTGCCGGTGATATTGGGGAAGACATAGAAGGCACCGCCCGGCATGACGCAGCTGACGCCGGGCAGGCGGTTCAGCGCGGCCACGATCCGGCCGCGACGCTCGGCGAAGGCCTCGACCATGCGCAGCGCCGGCTCGCGCGGGCCTTCGAGCGCCGCGATGCCGGCCCATTGGGCGGCGGCATTGACGCAGGAGTGGCTGTTGACCGCCAGGCGCTCGGCGTGGGGCAGCAGCGCCTGCGGCCAGACGCCGTAGCCGAGCCGCCAGCCGGTCATCGCATAGGTCTTGCTGAAGCCGTCGAGCAGGATCAGGCGATCGGCGAGCTCGGGATATGTGAGCAGGCTGACGGCCTCGGCGCCGTCATAGACCATCTCGCCATAGATCTCGTCGCTCATGATGGCGACCTGGGGATGGCGGGCCAAGCCGGCGACCAGCTTATCGATCTCGGACTTCGGCACCACGCCGCCGGTCGGATTGGCCGGGCTGTTGAGGATCAGCAGACGGGTGCGGGGCGTGATCCGCGCCAGCACGTCGTCGGCCGTGAGGGCGAAGCCCGTTGCCTCCCGAAGCGGCAGCGGCACGGGCGTCGCGCCGGAAAAGCGGATGACGCTCTCGTAGATGGGGAAGCCCGGGTTCGGATAGATGATCTCGGCACCGGGCTCGCCGAACATCATGATCGCGAAGAACATGGTGACCTTGCCGCCGGGCACGACCAGCACGCGGGCCGGGTCGACCGTCACCTTGTGGCGTCGGTAGAGATCGGCCGATATGGCCCGGCGCAGCTCGGGGATGCCCTGGGCCGGGGTATAGCCGTGGTGCCCGTCGGCCAGCGCCTTGTCCGCGGCCTCGACGATATGGCCGGGCGTGGCGAAATCCGGCTGGCCGATGCCGAGGTTGACGATCGATCGCCCCTGGGCCTCGAGCGCCTTCGCGCGGGCCAGCACCTCGAACGCGGTCTCGGTTCCGAGCCGGCCCATCCTGGCCGCAATCATCAAGCCCGTCTCGTCCACCGGCGCCTCCCGCCCTCGTTTCGCTGCCTGCCGCCACGCTATAGGCCGGCGGCCGGCTCCGCAACGGGGGCGGGCCGGCGGGGTCTTAAGCCTGGAGGTTCGGCGCCGTTTCCGGAAGCCTCACGACCGACAGGATGGTGATGAGCGACAGCACGGCGACATAGCCGACGAGCAGCCAGGGCCGGCCCTGGTCCAACTGCAACAGCCAGCCGGCCGCCAGCCCGCCGACCGAGCCGAGCAGCGCGCCGATCTGCTGCACGAACGAGATGCCGCTGGCGCGCACCTCGGTCGGGAACAGTTCGGCGAAGAAGGCGGCCTGGGGCCCGTACATGGCGGCATGGCCGATCGACAGGATGCCGATGAGTCCGATCCAGATCAGCTCGTCGTGCCGGTAATAGGCGAGGCCGAAGACCGGTGCCGCCAGCACCAGGCAGACGACCGCGCCGACCAGATAGACCGGTCGCCGGCCGAGCCGGTCGGCCAGCGCGCCGCACAGCGGCAGGGCCAGCAGTTCGATCAGAATCGCGATCAGCGTTGCCTCGGTCATGACCGGGCGGGGCACGCCGCGGCTGGTGGCATAGGCGACGATCAACACGGCGAAGGTGGTGAAGACGGTGCTTTCGGCCAATTTGGCGCCGCAGCCGAGCAGCAGCTGGCGCCGATGGGTCTTGAGCAGCGTGCCGAGCGGGCTCCGGCTTTGCTGCTCCTTGCGGCGCAATGCTGCGAACATCGGCGATTCGCTGAGCTGCAGGCGGATGTAGAGGCCGATGCCGACCAGCAGCAGGCTCGCCAGGAACGGAATACGCCAGCCCCAGGCCATGAACTGATCGTCCGGCAGCAGCGCGGTCAGGATCGCGAACAGGCCCAGGGGCAGCACGAACCCCGCCGGTGCGCCGATCTGCACCCAGGCGCCGAAGAAGCCGCGGCGCTCCGGCGGCGCGTGCTCGCAAGTGATCAGGATGGCGTTGCCCTGCTCGCCGCCGATGCCGAAACCATGGAGCAGCCGGATGAACAGCAGCAGCAGCGGGGCGGCGATGCCGATGGTCTCGTAGGTCGGCATCAGGCCGATCACGAAGGTGGCGATGCCGACGATCAGCAGGGTGGTGACGAGCGCGTTCTTCCGCCCGTAGCGATCGCCGATATAGCCGAACAGCAGGCCGCCGACCGGCCGGGCGAAGAAGCCGGCGGCGTAGGTGCCGAGCGCCACCAGCGAGCCGACCAGCGGGTCGAAGCTCGGAAAGAACAGCTTGTTGAAGACCAGCGCCGAGGCGGTCGCGTAGATGAAGAAATCATACCATTCGACCGTGCTGCCGATGCAGGAGGCGAACGCCACCCTGCGCAGCATGGCGGGCGTCACCGGGGCCGGCCGTTCACCGAATTCGCTCACTCTCTCGCTCCTCCCAATCGCGGGGCGCCTTGACCGGGCCCTCGCGGTGACAACGCCGATGCTTACGGATCCTGCCGAACCCGCCGCCGCCGCTTGGGCAGCCGTTCCGCCGGCGCGTCCTCGATGCCCAATTCGCGTGCGGTCGCGAATACCTCGCGCAGATGCAGGCGCAACGCATTCTCGGCGCGGTCCGGGGCGCCTTCGGCCAAGGCCCCGACGATCGTCCGGTGCTGTTCGATCAGGCGCGGCAGCTGGTCGCCGATCGGCAGGCTCAGATGCCGGACGCGGTCGAGATGCATTTTGCTGTGCTGGATCAGGCGCCAGACGCCGGGCCGGCCGGCGGCCTCAGCGAATCCGGCATGGAGCTCCTCATCGAGTGCATAGAACCGCTGATGATCTTCATCGCGCGCGGCCCGTTCCTGCTGATCGAGGTTGTCGCGCAGCAGGCGCAGGTCCCGCGGCAGGATGCGCAGGGCTGCGTCGCGGATCAGCGCGCATTCCAGATGTTCGCGGATGAACTGCGCCTCGGCGACGGCTTCCAGCCGAATCGGCGCCACGAAGGTGCCGAACTGCGGATAGACCACGGCCAGCCCGTCCTCGACCAGGCGAACCAGCGCCTCGCGCAGCGGCGTGCGGCTGACCTGCAGGCGTTCCGAGATCTCCATTTCGGAAATCTGCGTGTCCGGCGGCAGCGCGCCGCTGACGATCTCGTCACGGAGCGTCGCATAGACGCGTTCGGCTAGTCGTTCGCGTCGATCGAGGGGGGCGATAGGCATGTCCAATCGTTATACTAGTATCCTAGTGAGTCAAGCGGCGTTCAGGGGGCGGAACGGACGGGCGTGGGCCGGCGATGGACGCGGTTGCGCGCCACGCATGCGCGTTCGGCTTGCGGGCCCGCTTGACGAGGGTCGCGGGGCTGGACTAGAAAGCGGGCCTCCAGTGCGGCGGGTGTAGCTCAGTTGGTTAGAGCGCCAGATTGTGATTCTGGATGTCGCCGGTTCAAATCCGGTCACTCGCCCCAAACTGCCTCAAAATTCTGAACGCTATAGCGCCGGCCGCGCCGCCCGGCTCGCCGCTTTGGCCATCAGGCGCCGCAGCGTACCCTTCTGCGCCTCGGTCACCGGCGCCAGCAGCACCACGAGAGCGAAGGTGCCGCCGGTGACGATGAGCGGGCTGAAGCGCTCGAGGCCCGTCGCCAGCACGGTCGCGCGCAGCACATAGACCAGCGGATAGTGGAACAGGTAGAGCGCGAAGGTCAGGCCGGCCAGCGTGCGGATCGGCTTCTGCAAGCGGTAGAGCAGGGGCGCGAAGTCCTGGGCGACGGCGGCCAGCCCGATCAGCAGCGCCGAAAACAACACACCGGTCACATAGTTGCTGAGGAACTCGTCGGAATTGCTGAGCAGAAGCGCGGTGTCGGATCCGAACATCCATGTCACGGTGTCATCGAGTGCCGCCTTCCCGCCCAGGCCGAGGAACAGGACGTAGGACAGAAGCGTCGCGACGGCCACCAGGTAACCCTGGGCGCGGGTGAGTGTCGCGGTCTTGATCGCGTGATATGTGGCGACGCCTAGCACCCAGAGCGGCATGAGCAGCAGGATCTTCGGCCCCGCCGCGAGCGCCGCGAGCCCCGCCCACAGCCAGCGGAAGCGGCCGCCCCAGAGCACGAGCGCGTAGAGCAGGTAGTAGACTGCCTCGTAGCCCAGCGACCAGAATGGGCTGTTGACGCTCGGCCAGACGTCCCACCACCAGATCTCGTTCGCGAACAGGCCGGTGGCGATCAGTTGCAGGCCCAGCGGCCGATCGATATTGGCGAGCGTGGCTGGATCGGTCCAATGATCGGCGTAGAGCTGGGGGGCCAACCAGCTGCCGAGCGGCTCCAGAAGCGCGGTCAGCAGCAGCGCCGGCAACACGACGGAATAGAGCCGCGCCAGCCGGTTCAGTGCGTAGGTGCCGGGCGACCGGTCCTTCGTTTCGGCGCTGTAGGCGATGACGAAGCCAGACAGCACGAAGAACAGGATGACCGGTTCCCGGTCGGTCTCGACCAGGCGGTAGGGCAGGCCCGAACCGAACTTGCCGATCGCGGCATGGTGGAAGAACACGAGCAGTGCCGCTACGAAGCGGATCACGTCGAGCAAAAGCGACAGCGGGCGGGTCAACGGGAACTATCCGATCGTTAGCGGAAGGCAAGGGAAGTGCGCCGTCGATCGGTTCGCACGAGCAGAGAATCTTCTTGAAGCTCAATCTGAACGTGCGCGACCGGCAACCACCGGTCGACCTCGTAAACGCAGCGGCTCGGCAACCGATCCAACCGGCGCTACACTTGTTTCGAAATCGAATTATGAATGGGGGGAAGTGGCATGTGGCGACCGAACGGCGTCAAGGCGCGAGTGAAGGCCGGTGAAGCGGTCTACGGCCTGTTTCACGGCTTTGCCAGCCCACTGGTCGCCGAGCTCCTGGGCTTGGTCGGCTATGATTTCGTGCTGATCGACGGCGAGCACGGGCCGGGCGACGTGATGACCCATCTGTCTCAGGTCCAGGCGGTCCAGGCGACCCCGGCTATGGCCATGCTGCGGGTCGCGTCGAACGATCCGGTCCAGTTCAAGCGCGCGCTCGACATCGGCGTCGAGGCCGTGATGGTGCCGAACGTGTCGAACGCCGAGGAGGCGGCCGCCGCGATCGCCGCCTGCCGCTATCCCAATGCCGGCAGGCGCGGCTTCGCCGCCCCGATCCTGCGCGCGGCCAATTTCGGCCTGGCGACTGCGGACTATATCGCCAAGGCGGCCGACGAGCTGCTGATCGCCGTCCAGATCGAGACCCTGGCCGGTGCGGCGAATGCAGCCGAGATCGCCGCGGTCGAGGGCGTCGACGTGGTGTTCATCGGGCCGAACGACCTGTCCGGCGACCTGGGCGTGCTCGGCCAGTTCGATCATCCCGATTTCGTCAAGGCCGTGGCGGCGATCGAGGCCGGCGTGAAATCTACCGGCAAGGTGCTGGGCTGCCTGCCATATCCGGGATCCGACCCGGTTGAGCTGCACCGGCGCGGCCACCGCTTCATTTGCTCAGGCGCCGATGTCGCACTGCTGCGCGACGCCGCCCTGGCACAGATCCGGAGCCTGCCGCGCTGATGACCCTGCCGACGGCGCTGCTGACGCCCACGGAGATGGGCGAACTGGACCGGCGCACCATCGCCGGCGGCGTCGCCGGGGCGGTGCTGATGGAGCGCGCCGGCGCCGCCGTCGTGGCGGAAATCCGCCAGCGCTGGACGCGGCGGCCGGTGGTGGTGCTGTGCGGGCCGGGCAACAACGGCGGCGACGGTTTCGTCGTCGCCCGCCTGCTGGCCGCCGACGGCTGGCCGGTGCGCCTGGCGCTGCTCGGCGACCGGGCGGCACTCACCGGCGACGCGGCCGATCATGCCGCGCGCTGGACCGGCGGGGTCGAGCAACTCGACCTCGGCATTCTCGCCGGCGCCGGGCTCGTCGTCGACGCGCTGTTCGGTGCCGGCTTGAGCCGGCCGCTGGGCGAGTCGGCAGCAGCGCCCCTGGCCGAGGCGGCGCGGCTTCGCTTGCCTATCGTCGCGATCGACGTGCCGAGCGGGCTGTTCGGCGCGA
>Ga0070730_10000676_pt1 | contig 37086 bp, 36 predicted proteins | sample Coa_R1_3_FD_66447 | JGI IMG/M metagenome (GOLD analysis project Ga0070730, IMG submission 66447) | Surface soil microbial communities from Centralia Pennsylvania, which are recovering from an underground coalmine fire - Coalmine... | ecosystem: Environmental > Terrestrial > Soil > Unclassified ...
GGGGAAATCCGCCGGCGGGCGCCGGCCAAGGGCGATGTCGACCATGGTGCCGACGATGAAGCGCACCATGTGATGCAGGAATCGATCGGCCTCGACCGTGAACGCCATCCCCGTTCCGTCCGCTCGCGGCGCCCATTGCGCAAGCGCCACGCGGCATCGGTAATGGGTGGTGTTCGCACCGGCCGCGGCCAGGCCGCGAAAACTATGCTCCCCGACGAGCGCTCGCGCGGCATCCTCCAACGCAGTCGCGTCCAGCGGCTGTCCCAACGCCCATTCATAGGGCCGCCGGAAGGGCGACGCAGCTGGCTCGTCGGTGCCGATCACATATCGGTAGCGCCGCGCGGTGGCGCTGCGCCGTGCATCGAATCCTGGCGTCATGCGATGCACTTCTCGAACCCAAATCTCGCGTGGCAGGAGCGCATTGAGCGCCCGTCGCATATCGCCGGCCTGCCACCGCTCGCCAGCAGCAAAACTGACCGCTTGGCCGAGCGCGTGGACCCCGGTATCGGTCCGACCGGCGGCGGTCGCGGCGGTCTTGCGACCCATCAGGCGCTCGAGTACGGTTTCGAATTCGGCCTGGACCGTGCGATCGCTGGGCTGCCGCTGCCACCCCGCGAAGCCACCCCCGTCATAATGGATCACCGCTAAGAAGGGGCGGCTTGTCACGCGCAGAAAGATGCAACTCGTTGTCACTATTTGACAAGGGTGATAGCCTTAATTCTCGATGGATTCCCCACTGCGCCGCGCGCTGGCCGCGCTCGCCAATCGTCAATCGCTCTCCGAAGAGCAAACCGCGGAGGTGTTCGGCGTCGTCATGAGCGGGGAGGCGACGCCCGCGCAGATCGGTGGCCTGCTCCTCGGATTGCGCGCCAAAGGCGAAACGGCCGATGAGCTCGCCGGCGCGGCGCGCGCGCTGCGCGATGCGATGATCCGCGTCGAGGCCACGCACGAGCATTTGGTCGATACCTGCGGAACCGGCGGCGGCAACGTCACCACGTTCAACATCTCCACCGTCGCGGCATTCGTCGCGGCCGGTGCCGGTGCCGTCGTACCGAAGCACGGCAACCGCTCCTACACCTCGCGCTGCGGCTCCGCCGACGTGCTCGAGGCGCTGGGCGTCCGCATCGTGCTCGATGCCACGAATGCGAGCCGTGTGCTGAGCGAAGCGGGCGTCGTATTTCTCTTTGCGCCGAGTTTTCATCCGGCGATGAAGCACGTCGGTCCGGTTCGCCGCGAGCTCGGCACTCCGACGCTGATGAATCTCGTCGGGCCACTCGCGAATCCCGCGGGCGTCAAGCGACAAGTCATCGGCGTCGCCGAACCCGATCGCGCCGCCATCGTTGCCGAGGCACTCGTGCGTCTTGGGGCCGAGCACGCGCTCGTAGTGCACGGTCGCATCGGCATGGACGAGATCTCGCCGCTCGGCGTGACCGACGTCTGGGAGGTGAAAGACGGCACCGTGCGCACGTGGGAGATCGATCCGGAACGATTCCGGCTTGCCGTCAAAGACGTCACGGCACTTCAGGGCGGGGAACCCGCGGCAAACGCCGCACGATTCGAACGCATTCTCGGCAACGGCACAGCCGCGGGAGGTCCCGATCACGCGGGGCTCGCCGCCGTCCTGCTCAATGCCGGGGCGGCGATCTATGTGGCGGGAATTGCGGCATCGCTCGCCGAGGGAATCGGACGCGCGCGTGAGGTGGTCGCATCCGGTGCGGCGCGGGCAGCGCTCGACCGGCTGCGCAAAGCAACGGCTAGTACTTGCGGATGACGCCGACGACCACGCCTTGCACGATGACGTCGCGCTCGTTCAACCGCAGCGGCTGCACATTCTCGTTGGCGGGCTGCAACCTGATCCAACCGCCGGGTTCACGATAGAAGCGCTTGACGGTGGCGCCTTCCCCATGGACCAACGCGATCACGGTTTGTCCGGCGTCCGCCTGGTTTCGCTCCTGAACGACCACGTAGTCGCCGTCCTTGATGTGCTCGTCGATCATGGAGTCGCCGCGAACCTTCAGGACGTAACTCCGCCCGCGGCGCGGCAGAAGCTCGTCCGGGACCGCAATCGTTTCGTCGCCGGTGACGGCTTCGATCGGAGCACCGGCCGCCACCAGACCGAGCAGCGGCAACTCGGTCGCGCCGGTTTGCCCCTTCGGCGGCACGATCTCGATCGCCCGACTCTCGTTGTGCGTGCGCCGGATGTACCCTTTGCGCTCGAGATTGGTGAGGTGCTCATGGACCGTCGCGAGGGACTGAAAACCGAACTGGCGGGCGATCTCCTCGAAGCTCGGGGCATACCCCTTTTCTTCGAGGTGTTTCGCGATGTAATCGAGGATCTCGCGCTGGCGCCGCGTGACTGGCATACTGGCTCCCGAAGATTTACCGAACCATAATCTACCCGAAGAACGACCGAACGCAAGGATGGCAGATAACCCGCGCCCCACCTCGCTCAATGCTATCGTGGCGGTGACCCGCGCCAGGGTCGAAGTGCTGCGGACCAGGGCGACCGAGTTGGAGCGCGCCGCTCGGCGATCGCCTACACCGCGGCGCTTTCCGCGACAGTCGGGGACGACCGTGGGCGTGATCGCCGAGGTGAAACGGCGGTCACCGTCCCAAGGCGCGATTCGGGAAGACTTGGACCCCGTGGCGCACGCACGGGCCTACGAACGCGGTGGTGCCGTCGCGGTTTCGGTGCTCACGGATGAGGCGCACTTTGGCGGTTCGATCGATGACCTGCGACATGTCGCGGCGGCTGTCGCGGTGCCGCTGCTCCGCAAGGATTTCGTCATCGACGAAGCACAGGTCTACGAAGCGCGGGCGGCCGGCGCGAGCGCCGTGCTGCTGATCGCCAGGATCCTCGAGGCCACGCAGCTGCAGCGGCTCGCAAGGATCGTCACATCGCTCGCGATGATGCCGTTGATCGAAGTCCATGACGCGACCGAATTGGACGCGGCACTTGCCGCGGCAGAGGATGGAGCGATGCTCGGCATCAATGCGCGCGATCTCGACACGTTTCGCACCGACCTCAGCGCGGCCGAGGCGTTGATTGCCCGGATACCCGCGAGCGTGCCGGTCGTCGCCGAGAGTGGGATCAAGACGCGAACCGATGTCGAGCGGCTGGCGTCTGCGGGTGCCGACTTCGTGCTGGTCGGAACGAGCGTCGCGAGACAAGCGGATCCGGAGCAGGCGGTCAGAGCACTCGTTGGAGTTCGGCGAACAGGGAGAACGTGACGACGATCGAAGCCGGTCGATTCGGCCCCTATGGCGGCCGATACGTCCCCGAAACGCTGATGCATGCGCTCGAGGAACTGGCGAGCGTGTACGATGCGGCGCGCAACGATCCGCAATTCTGGGGCGAGCTCGACTCTCTGCTCAAGCACTACGTCGGCCGCCCGACACCGATCACGGCCGTGCCGCGGTTGTCGGCGCGAGTTGGCGCGCGCGTCTTGTTGAAGCGCGAAGACTTGAACCACACCGGCGCCCACAAGATCAACAACACGCTGGGACAAGTCCTCCTCGCGCAGCGAATGCAGAAGCGCCGGATCATCGCGGAGACGGGCGCCGGTCAGCATGGCGTCGCGACTGCCACGGTGTGCGCGCGCTTCGGCCTCGACTGCGTCGTCTACATGGGCGAGGAAGACATGCGGCGCCAGCGGCTCAATGTGTATCGGATGGAGCTGATGGGCGCGAAGGTGGTACCCGTGACGTCGGGCACGCGCACCCTGAAAGACGCGACAAACGAGGCATTGCGCGATTGGGTCACGAATGTCACGACCACGCACTATATCATCGGCTCCGTGGTCGGACCCGATCCATTTCCCCGTCTTGTCCGCGATTTCCAATCGGTCATCGGTCGCGAGGCGCGGGCGCAGACGCTCGAGCAGTTCGGTCGGCTGCCGAGCACGGTCGTGGCATGTGTGGGCGGGGGTTCGAACGCGATTGGAATGTTCACCGCGTTCCTCGAGGATAAGTCGGTTCAGCTGGTCGGCGTGGAGGCGGCGGGGGAGGGACTCACCACGCATAAACACGCGGCCACGTTACGCGCGGGCCGGCCTGGCGTCTTTCATGGAAGTATGAGCTACCTGCTGCAGGACGCCGATGGGCAAGTCCAGCCCGCGCATAGTGTTTCGGCCGGGCTCGACTATCCCGGCGTCGGTCCCGAACATGCTTACCTGAAAGACACCGGACGCGTATTGTATGAAGCCGTGACGGACCGCGAGGCACTCGATGCGTTCGCCGCCCTGTCGCGGTTGGAAGGCATTCTGCCGGCTCTTGAGAGCGCCCACGCTATCGCCTGGGTCATGAAGGCGCGGCGACCCTCGGACGATCTCATCCTCATCAACTTGAGCGGCCGCGGCGACAAAGACGTCGCCATGGTCGCCGAGCTTACGGGAGCGACGCTCTGACGAATCCCGCGGCCGATCTCCCCGAACTCGCCCTCCCGCCGTCACAGGTCGAAGAGCTGATGCAGGTCGTCAGCAAGGGGATGCGGGCGACGCAGCTCTACCTGCCCAACAATCCCGTCTATCAGCGCGCCGTCGACAACATCCGCAGCGCGTTCCGCCAAATCTGGCAGGCGACCGATGACCTCGTCTTCGACATCGGTGAGACGGAGATGCGCTGGGAAGATCATCCGGTCTACACCCAGGATCAGCGCAACGAGAGTATCGCGTGGACGCTATACAAAGACGGCGTCCGCTCGCTCTCGTTCAAGCCAGGCGTCGAAGAAGTGGAGATCGTGCGGTTCCTGGCAGTGCTGCAGCAAGCCAAAAACCTGCAGGCGGATGCGCCCGACGACCTGTTGACCCTGCTGTGGGCCGAAGATTTTCAGTTCATCACCTACACCTTCCGCGAGCTCGCGAGCGAGAACGCGGTGCCCATCGAGCGGTCCGACAAGACGGCGGCGTCATTCGCCGGCGGCGGCGGGACTCCCGGTGCGGACGCGGGAACCACCGATCCGCGCACGGTCCGCCGGCAGGTAGAGGAAGAGGCGCCGCCGAAGCGCGAAGGGCTCGTCTCGATCGACGACTTCGACACCACGCTCTACTTCCTCGACGACAAAGAGATCGAATACCTACACAAGGAGATCGAGCGCGAGTACGCGCAGGACCTGCGCGGCAACGTGCTCGCGATGCTGTTCGATCTGCTCGAGCTGCAAACCTACGGCACGGTCCGCGCCGAGCTGATCTCGATCCTCGAGAACTTCATTCCCTATTTGCTCGGCGCCGGCGACTTCCGGTCGGTGGCGTTCATTCTCCGTGAGTGCAAGGTGATCCTGCAGCGAGCGCGCGAGCTGATCCCGGAGCATCGCCAGATTCTCGAAGGTCTGCCGACGCGGCTGTCGCAGCCGGACGCACTGGCGCAGCTGCTGCAGTCGCTCGATGAAGCGACCAGCCATCCCACCGAGGACGACCTGAGCGAGCTGTTCGGCGAGCTGCGCGCCGAGGCGCTCGGCACGCTGATGGGGTGGCTGCCGAAGCTGAACAACGAGCGCGTGAAGAGCCTGGTGCAATCCTCGGCGGAGCGGCTGGCACAGTCGCATGCGACGGAGGTGCTGAAGGCGCTGGCGAGCGAAGACACCAACGTGCAGCTCGAGATGGTGCGCCTCGCCGGGCGGCTCAAACTACCCGGCGCGCCCGACGGGATGGGGCCGCTCCTCGAGCGCGGCGAACGCGAGCTGAAGCTCGCCGTGGTAGAAGCACTCACCACGATCGGCAGCCCGAGCGCGACGCGCCTGCTGGAAAAAGCCATCGACGATCCGGAGCGCGACGTCCGCATCGCGGCCGTCAAATTCCTGGGCCAGCGCGGGCATCGCAACGCGTTCCCGCGCGTCGAAGCAGCCGTGACCGGCAACAAGCTCAAGGACGCCGATCTGACCGAGAAGATGGCGTTCTTCGAAGCCTACGGCGCGCTCGCCGGAGAGGGGGGGATCGGGACGCTCGAGAAACTCCTGGTCGCCAAAGGCGGCCTCCTCGCCCGCAAGGAAGATCCCGAGACCCGCGCCTGTGCGGCCATGGCGCTCGGCAAGATTCGCACACCGGCGGCGAGGGAAATCCTCCAGAAGGTGACACAGGACAAGGAGCCGCTGGTGCGGAACGCCGTGAGCCGCGCGCTGCGGGAGACGGGAGGGACTCCGTCGTGACGGCGCCGGGAGGAAAACGACCCTCGATGATGGAGACCGTCCAGACCACGGACGGCTTCCTGCGTCATGCCGGTCGCGACTTCCTGGTCGTGCTGTACACGGCCTTCCGGTCGCTCAAGTTCTACCCGATCGAGAACACGCAGGTGCAGAAGGCGCTGGACGATTTGGCGGCCACGACCAAGCAGCTGCTGGACGTGGAGCGCGAGCTCGAGATCCGGTTGCAGGGCGAGTTCATCTTCGTGAATTCGACGCGGCTGCGCCTCGACCTCGACAATTACGCGTCGTTCTCGCACATCCTGAACGTCTTGCGGCAATGCGCGATCGGCGCGGTCCGGGTGGATGAGGGCGTCGACCGCAAGCAACTGCAGGTTTTCGCGTCGCTGCTGCTCGCCTACGCCGCCAAGGAAGCGAACCCCAACAAGCTGTTCGAGCTGTCACAGAAGTTGAGCGACGGCGGCGTGACGCACATCAGCGTCGAGCCGCCGCTCGAGGCCGAGGAAGACGTCGAAGAGGAAGAGCGGCAGAAGGAAGCAGCCAAACGCACCTACGCGCGCTCGGTCGCGGTGACGAAAGAAGTCATCAACTCGATCCGCATGGGCCGCACCGCGAACGTGAAGAAGGTCAAGCGCGCCGTGCAGGCGATCGTGGATCAGGTGCTCAACAACGAATCGTCGCTGGTCGGGCTGACGACGCTCCGCGATTACGATGAATACACGTTCACCCACTCGGTGAACGTCTGCATCTTTTCCGTCGCTCTGGGCCGCAAGCTCGGCCTCACCAAGCTGCAGCTCTATGATCTCGGCATGGCGGCGCTGTTCCACGACGTCGGCAAGTCCCGCGTGCCGCTCGAGGTCCTCAATAAGGAAGGCGGCCTCACCGAAGAAGAGTGGCGCATCATGCAGGCCCACCCCTGGCTGGGCGTGCTGACGCTCTTCGGCCTGCGCGGCTACGGGGAAATCCCGTACCGGGGCATGGTGGTGGCGTACGAGCATCACATGAAGGTCGATCTGACCGGTTATCCGAAATCGATCCGTAACCGGATCATGTCGATCTACTCCAAGGTCATCGCGGTCGCCGACGGCTTCGACGCCGCGACCAGCCGGCGCGTCTACCAGACCGTGCCGATTCAGCCCGACCAGGTGCTCAAGGAGATGTGGGAGAATCCGCGGCGCGGCTACGATCCGGTCGTCGTCAAGGCGTTCATCAACCTGATCGGCATCTATCCGGTCGGCACGTGCGTGATCCTCGATACCTACGAGGTCGCGCTGGTGCACAGCGCCAATCCCGACGTCGCGCACGTGCACCGGCCCGTCGTCCGGCTGGTCACGACTCCGGACGGCGCGTTGCTCACGCCGGGGAATGTGGTGGATCTCTCAGAGAAAGATGCGAACGGGAACTACCCGCGCACGATCGTGAAAGTCACCGACCCCGTCAAATACGGGATCAACGTCAGCGACTACTTTGTCTGAGAATGCCATCGCGGAGCGGTGGCGCGCGCTCGGCACGTCCCGGGCGCTGATTCCGTATCTCACCGCCGGCTTTCCCACTTTCGATGCTTCGCTCGACGCGGTGCGCCGCGTCGCCGGCGCAGGCGCCGATTTCATCGAGATCGGTGTCCCATTCTCCGATCCGCTCGCCGACGGCCCCACGATTCAACGCACGACGCACACGGCACTCGCACAGGGGATGACGGTGCCGCGGGTCCTCGAGCTCGTGCGCAAAGCTGCCGCGCCGGTGCCGATCATCATCATGACGTACCTCAACCCCGTGCTCGCCTATGGCCTTCCGCGTTTCGTGACGGAAGCGCGAGCGGCGGGCGTAGCCGGGGTGTTGCTGACCGACCTGCCGGCTGGCGCCGACCCGGCCATCGAACAGACCGTGCGCGGCAGCGGCCTCGCGCTCATTCGCCTGGTCGCGCCGACGACCGATGACGCGCGGCTCCACGCCGCGCTCGCCGGCGCGACCGGCTTTGTCTACCTCATCTCGCGACTCGGGGTCACCGGCGCGCGCGACACCGTGCCCGCCGACCTCGACGCTCAGGTCAAACGCATTCGGGCGGCGACCCGGCTTCCGGTGGCCGTCGGTTTCGGCATCGGGACGGCGGCGCAAGCGGCGGCAGCGGCAAAATCCGCGAACGGCGTCGTCGTGGGGAGCGCCCTGATGGACGCGCTCACCAAGGACGGCATTGCCGGAATGGAGCGGCTGGCGCGCGACCTGGCAGCGGCGGTGCACGCATGAAGATCAGCCGCTTCGTCACGCTCTACAGCCAGGTGCTGTCCTGGGTGGGGACCGCCTTGCTGATCGTCGTGCTCGTGATGGATCCGCGCTGGCTGGGTCAGATCCCCGAAATCATCGCGCTGTTCGGCGCCACGATCGCGTTGCGCGGCCTGTCCGTGCCGCTCAGCAAGTACTCCTATCTCACGCAGACGGCGTTGGTCGGCGTCGCGGGGAGCCTGCTCGTCGGCATCCCGGCCACGGCGCTGGCGATCGCCGGCGGGACGATCGTCACGGACTCGCTCTGGCAACGCAAGCCGCTGCGGGTTGCGTGGATCAATCTGGGTCGCGAGGTCATCGCGCTCGTCGCGGCGTACGGGATTTACGCGGCGGGATTGTACTGGCTCGATATGCCCGGCGGCGCACCGGTGCTCGGCATCGACCTGCTGCCGGTCCTTGCGGGATACGCACTCGCGTATTTCCTGTTCGGGCGCGTGCTCTTCTACTTCAGCCTCGTCATCCGCGCCAAGCTCGAGCCGGCCGAGCGGTTGATGATCGTGCGGTACGAGGTGATCGGTTACGCGGCGACGCTGCTGGCCGCGACGATCTTTGTCGGTGCGGTGGTCGCGTGGTCGTTTGTCGCCTGGCTCATCGTTGGTCTCGTCCTCGCGTTCCTCGGTCTGCTGCTGAAGCAGATGATCGAAGAAGCGATCTCCGCCGAGGAGTTGAACAAGATTCACGCGATGGAAGCGGTGATCACGGCGAACATCAGCCTCGAGGACTCCTTCCAGCGCATCGAGCGCCTGGCCAATCGGCTGGTGGACTGGGGCGACTTCCGGATCTACCGCCTGCACGCCGACGGCATGACGCTCGTGCATCGCTCGGAACGCGGCCGCGAGGGGCGCGGCGATCCATCCGAGGACACGCGGACGTTGCGTGACAGCGTCGCCGCGAGCGGCGAAACCGTCGTCATCGACGACGTCACCCGCGATCGGCGCGTCGCCGACGCCCCGCTCGAAGTTCAGAGTCTCGTCATCGTGCCGCTCAAGTTCGGCGATCAAGTCATCGGCACCCTCGAGCTCGAGCATCACAAGAAGCACTGTTACCGGCGGCAGGATATCCTGACCATCACGACGTTCGCGAGTCAGCTCGCCACCGCGGTCCACATCACCGACCTCCGGCGGCCGCTGGTGGAGACCGTGGACCGTATGACGCGCCAACTCGCGACCATCGCGCAAACCGCCGAGGCGCTGAAAGTCGCTGCCTCGGCCGTCGCGCAGTCGACGGGCGTGATTCGGGCCGGCGTGCGGCGGGAAGAGGGCGAAGTCTCGGGCGGCCTCGAGGCAACGGAGAGTCTGGCGCAGGTCTCACGCCGCGTCTCCGACGACGGTGCCGGCGCTGCGCGGGCCTCGACAGCGGCCAGCGACGTCGCCAGCCGCAACCGCACCCAGATCCGTGAAGCGATCGAGCGGCTCGTCGCGCTCAAGGCATTCGTCGGCGAGAGCTCGAGCAAGGTGCAGCAGCTTGGCCAGATGAGTCGTCGCATCACCGGGTTCATCGCTTCGATTCGCGAGCTCGCGGACATGACGAACCTGCTCTCGCTCAATGCCGCGATCGAAGCCGCCCGCGCCGGCAAGCACGGCAAGGGTTTTGCCGTCGTTGCCGACGAAGTCCGCCGGTTGGCCGAGCAGAGCGCTACCGCCGCGGCCGAGGCGGGTGAGCTGGTGCAGGACATCCACACCCAAGTCGGCGAGGTCGTCGAGCAAATGCGTCGCGGCCAAGTCAACGTCGGCGGCGTCGAAGAGCTTTCGGCAGCGGCGCTCGAGGCGCTCGACGCGATTGTCGCCGCGACGGCGGAAGCGACGGCCCACGCCGGCCGCATCACCGCCGCCGCGGGAGAGCAGACGCAGGCGTTCGACCGGCTCCGCGAGCGGATCAATGCGGTCGCCAGCATCGCGGGGCAGAATCGCGTCGAAGCGGACGACGTCGCCACGCGGGCCGTTCAGGCCGCCGAGGGACTCACCGATCTCGAGCGCGCGACGCGGGACCTCGAGCAGGTCGCCACCATGCTGCGCGACTTGACGAGGGGGTTCGCCAACGTAGCGTAGCCGCCGTGACCGCGGAGCGGGTGTTCGTGGCCCTCGGGTCGAACCTTGGCGATCGCGAGACCCACCTCGCGCACGCGCGAGCACGACTTGGCGCGCTCCCAGGCACGCGACTTGTCGCCGCCTCGCGTGTGGAAGAAACCGCCCCACTCGGACCCATTGCGCAGCCGTCATATTTGAATCAAATGGTGCTGCTCGAAACCACGCTGGCCCCGAGCGAGCTGCTGGCGTACTGCCGCACCATTGAGACCGAGAGAGGCAGGATGCGGCGCGAACGCTGGGGACCGCGGACACTCGATCTCGATATCGTGCGGTACGGGACCAAGCAGGTGCGGCATGCCGATTTGATCATTCCGCATCCGGAGCTGCCGAACCGGGATTTCTGGCAGCGCGAGATCGCCGCGCTCGAACAAGGGGAGACTGCCGATGGCTAGCGTGACGACGCGCGCGTTGCTCGACATGAAGCAGAAGGGCGAGCGCATCGTCGTGCTCACCTGTTACGATGCGCTGTTCGCGCGTTTGCTCGATGCAAGCGGGATCGACATCCTGCTCGTCGGCGACTCGCTCAACGAAGTCCTGGCCGGCGCTTCCTCCACGCTCTCCGCGACGCTGGACCAGATGATCTACCATACAACGATGGTACGGCGCGGCAGCGACCGCGCGCTGGTCGTGTGCGACATGCCGTTTCTCACCTATCAGGTCTCGCCGGAGGAAGCGATCAGGAACTGCGGCCGCGCGATGAAGGAGAGCGGCTGCCAGGCGGTCAAGCTCGAAGGGGGCCAGCACATCGCGCCGACGGTGCGGCGCCTGGTGGATATCGGCATTCCCGTGATGGGACATCTGGGCCTGACACCGCAGTCGGTGCACGCGCTGGGCGGTCACCGCGTCCAGGGACGCGACGACGCGAGCGCGGAGCGTCTCAAGACCGACGCGAAAGCCCTCGAGGACGCCGGCGCGTTCGCGATTGTGCTCGAGCTGGTGCCGGCGCCGCTCGCCTCGCAGATCACGAAGGCGCTCACGATTCCCACGATCGGCATCGGGGCGGGGCCGGCGTGCGACGGGCAGGTTCTCGTGCTGCACGACATGCTCGGCCTCAACGACCAGTTCGGCGCCAAGTTCGTCAAAAAGTACGCGGCGCTTGCGGAGGACGTCCGCGAGGCGGCGCGGGTGTTCGCCGCCGAGGTCCGTGAGGGCCGCTACCCCGGACCGGAGCACTCATTCGGCAAATGAGCCAAGAGATCAATGCACAATGAACAATGATCAATGAACATGATCGTCGTTGATTCTCGGCCATTGATCATTGATAATTGACCATTGATCATTCCGACGATCATTCCGACCAACGGGGAGGGATATGTCAAAGACCGAGGAGGAAAGGCTGGCGAAGCTGATCAAGAAGAACATGGCGAAGGCTGAGAAATCGAAGCCCAAAGCCCGCCGCCGCTACGATCCGACGCTCCCGCCCGAGACTACGGACGAAGACATCGAGCGCCGCGACTTCTTTTCGGAGATGAAGAAGCGCGAGTTCTAGTTTGCGCGAGCTCTCCAGCCTGGCCGAGATGCGCGCGTGGTCTCGCTCCGAGCGCTCTCGCCGTCATACCATCGGTTTCGTTCCCACTATGGGGTACCTCCACAAAGGCCACGTACGCCTCGTGGACCGGGCACGCGAGCTCGCGGACCGCGTCGTCGTCAGCATCTTCGTCAACCCACTGCAATTCGGTCCGCATGAAGATCTCGCCCGCTACCCGCGCGACCTGCCGCGCGACCGCACACTCGCCGCGGAGCACGACGTCGACTGCCTGTTCGTGCCCGACGCCGCCGCGATGTATCCCGCGGAGCCGCTGGTACGTGCCGTTCCCGGGCCGGTGGCGGACACGCTCGAAGGCACGGCGCGCCCGGGGCACTTCACGGGTGTCCTGACCGTCGTGACGAAACTCTTTCACATCGTGGAACCGGACGTCGCCGTCTTTGGACGCAAGGATTTTCAGCAGGCGATGCTGGTGAAACGATTGGTGAAGGATCTCGACTTTCCGGTAACGCTCGACATCGCGCCGACCGTCCGCGAGCTCGACGGCCTCGCGGTGTCGTCCCGCAACAGCTATCTGACCGCCGACGAGCGCCGGTCGGCGCTCGTGCTGTCGCGCGCGCTGCGGGCGTTGGAACAGGCGTGGCGGGGGGGCGAAGCAGACCCGACCAGGCTGCAGCGTGTCGGCCTCGAAGCCATGCACGCGCCGGGAGTGATACCGGAGTACTGCGCGCTGATCGACGAGGAGCTACAGCCGGTGCCGCGCGTGACCGCTCATACCGTGGCTGTCGTGGCCGCCCGCATCGGCAAGACGCGGCTGCTCGACAACGTCGTCCTCGGCGAAGGCGTCGGCGCCGATCCGCGCGTGACACCATGAGCGTGCCGGCCTGGGCGCAGGTCTCCACCGAACGGCGCGCGCACATCGCGCGCGTGGTTGCGCTGCTGACCAGCTGGGCGGACGACATGGGTGTGGAGGCGAGTGAGCGCGACCGCTGGCTCCGCGCCGGCTGGCTCCATGACGCGCTCCGCGACGCTGCGCTTGGAGATGCGCGCGCTCATGGTCCCGCCGCCGCGGACCGCGCGGCCGCTGCGGGAGAACATGACCGCGGCGTGCTCGATGCCGTCCGCTATCACACGATCGGCTGGGCAGATTGGGACGACGTCGGCCGGATGCTCTATCTCGCGGACTACCTCGAGCCGGGCCGCGATGGCTCGACCGCCGACGCCGACCGCGACAAGCTCGCGCGCTGGGTCCCCACGCAGCGGGACGCGGTGCTGCGCGAAGTGGCCCGGCGCCGCATCGACTGGATCTTGCGCTCGGGCTGGGCGCTGCCGGCCGAGACGGTCGCGTTCTGGAATTCATTGGTCGCGCGAGCGTGAAGCGGGTCGTGACGTTCGCGGTCATTGTTGCCGCGTGTGCCGGCGCCGACAAGCAGTCCACGCCGATTCCGGGTGATCGGGGATCGGCCATCACCGCCGAAGTGCTCAACGCCAGCGGCAGAGCGGGCGATGCGCGGGTGGCGACGCGCGCCCTCCGTCAAGCCGGAATCGACGTGGTGTATTTCGGCAATGCGGCCGGCGGCGCGCTCGATTCTACGCGCATCATCGTCCGTCGCGGGGGTCGGGAGGCGGCGGAACGCGTACGGGCGGCTCTGGGCCAGGGACGAATCGCGATCGAACTGGACAGCGACAAGCTACTCGATGTGAGCGTGCTCCTCGGCGCCGACTTTGCGGGCGCGGCGAGTACGCGCCGTCTCGGCTTCCACCCGTAGCTGGCCGCACGCCGCGCTGATGTCGAGGCCGCGGCTGCGACGCAGCACCGCTTCGACACCGTTCTGCTTGAGTCGCCGCTCGAAGGCGAGCATCTGGGCATGCGTGCTCGGCGTCAGGTCCGGAGCGCCGCCGGGATGCAGCGGCAGGAGATTGACCATCGCTTCCAGTCGTTGCGCCAGCTTCGCGAGCGCGTCCGCGGTCTCGAGCGCATCATTCTTCCCGCCGATCAAGACGTACTCGAGCGTCACGCGGCGGCGAAACTGCGTGAGCGCGTTCATCAGCTCCGGCAGCGTGTATTTCCTTTCGATCGGCATCAACTCGAGCCGCAGGGCAGTGGTGGGGGCGTGCAGCGAAACGGCCAGCCGGAACTGCTCGGGCCGCGCCGCGAATTTCGCCAGGTTGGGCAAGATCCCCACCGTTGAAACGGTGATGTGTCGCGCGCCGATGCCTAGCCCGTCGGCTTGATTGAGAATCGTCAGCGTGGTGTCCACCGCGTCCCAATTCACGAGCGGCTCACCCATTCCCATGAACACGATGTTCGTCGGTTTGAGCGGGGGATTGCGCAGGATCAGCTCGCGCACTTGACCCGCGATTTCGCCGGCAGTCAGGTTGCGCCGGAAGCCCATCCGCCCGGTCGCGCAAAACACGCAGCCGAGGGCGCAGCCGGCCTGCGAGGAGATACAGAGGGTGCGTCGCTTACCTTCCGGAATCAGCACCGACTCGATGGCCTCGCCGTCCTCCAGCGCCCACAGGAACTTTTCGGTACCATCGCTCGACTGCTGATGCAGGCGCAGCGTCAACCGCGTGAGGGGACAGGCTTCATCGAGCGCCGTACGTAACTCGGCCGGCAGGTCGGTCGCGTCCGCCCAGCGTCCCACTGGCCGTTGCCAGAGACGCGGCAAGACTTGGCGCAGGCGATAGGCCGGCTCGCCGCGCTGCGCGAGCCATGCCTCAAGCGACGCTTTCGCGGCGGCGGGCGCGAGACTCAAGAGATCGATCATTTGAACCGCATGTCGATGCCGACGCGATACGCCGAGCCCAGATCGTTGACGCCGCCATCGCGCGCGACCGTGACGCGATACTTCCCGATGATCACACGCATGCCGACGACGGGACGCCAACTGCTGCTCTTTTCGCCGTAGCCGCCGTCGCGGGCGAGCATGATGTCCAATCCCCCGGTCTTCGGAAGCTCACCGCCGATCCCGATTTGGTGATCGGCGGAGAAGCCGTGGGCAAAGGCGATGCCGTAGCGGCCGCGCACCACCAGCCGATCGCCGGAGACCGGCCGGCTCCATAGCCGGCCCTCGATTCCGGCAAACACATCCTGCGCCGGATCGTTCGTCTTGAGTGAAGAGAAGAAATGCGTCGCCGCGGCAAGGCGTAGCCTGTCGCCCGCGATCTCGCGACTGGCGCCGACGTCCACGGTCCAGCGATCCGCACTGTTCACGTCCAGACGCGTCTCGTGAAACGCGAGCGTCGCTCCCACGCTCGTGCGTCCGATCAGCCGCGACCAGGTAGCGGCGGCCGCGTACGTGTACACGGCAATCGTACCGCCTGTCGGATCGGGGCTATCGATCGTTTGCGAGATGTCGCTCAGTCCCACGCGCCCAAAGATCACGCCGAGCTGGCCCAAAGCGCCGGAAGGAATGCGTACAGTCGCGATCAACCCGCTGGCGTCTACCGCGGATGGTGTCTGGATCGCTTCGATGCCGACCTGGAGGCGCGCACCATCTTCCGTTTGCGCGGGATTCCAGAGCGCGGCGGCTGGGCCCAGCGCGAGTGCCGGCGGGGTGGCCAGCGTCGTCGCCGCGACGCGCCATAGCATGGCTCCGGCTGCCTGTTGCCCGTCGAGCGGTTGTCCGAGGAGCGCCAACAGTCCAACCAATGGCAGGCCAATGCGTTGCATGCCGAACGTTTACTCAAGGCCGTGGCGCCGTCAACTCAAGTCAACTATCTTCAATCGGTTACGGCACTTGGGACATACTCCATTGCGGCTCTCCGAACTCCTGACTCCCGATCGCATCCGGGTCCCCATCAGGGCCCAGAGCAAGGATGGCGTGCTCCGGGAGTTGGTGGAGCTCCTCGTGGGGGGGAACGGAGCCGCTCCTGATGTTCTGCAAGCCGTCATGGAGCGGGAACGGCAGTTCCCGACCGGCATCGGTTACGGCGTCGCGGTTCCACACGGTAAGACTCCAGCCCTCGCCAATCTCATAGCGGTTGCCGGCACGGCACGGACGCCAGTGCCCTATGAAACGGTGGATGGAGAACCGGTGCGGCTCTTTTTCCTGCTCGCAGGCCCGGAGTCGCAGGCGGGCGCGCACGTGAAAGCGCTGAGCAGGATCTCGCGGCTCGTGCGGCGCGAGCCGATCCGGGCGCGACTGCTCGCGGCCAACGACGCTCAAGACTTCTACCGGATTTTATGCGAAGCGGAGGCCGTATAGACGCATCGGTGACTCGGACCAGCTTACGAACGCATCGCTGCGGCGCGTTGCGCGCGGCCGACGTCGGGCAGCACGTGCGCCTCGGCGGCTGGGTCCACCGCCGTCGTGACCTCGGCGGGATCGTGTTCATCGATTTGCGCGATCGCGACGGGCTCGTGCAGGTCGCTGTCGGTCCGGGGTGGGCGGCGGCCGACGTCGTGGCGCTCGCGCAGCATGTGGGGCCCGAGACCGTGCTGCTGATCGAGGGCGATGTCGTGGCCCGACCGCCCGCCATGAAGAACGCCGAGCTGGCGACGGGCGACGTCGAGGTTCACGCGACCGGGTTGCGCGTTGCGGGGCCGGCGGAGACGCCCGCGATTCCGGTCGCGCGCGGCAAGGGCGAGGATCTCCCGACCGAGGAGCTCCGGCTCAAGCATCGCCATCTCGATCTGCGGCGTCCGGAGCTGCAGGCGAATCTGATCCTGCGCCATCGGCTGCTGCAGCGAGCACGCCGCGCGATGAGCGATATCGATTTTCTCGAAATCGAAACGCCGAATCTGACGAAACCGACGCCGGAAGGCGCGCGCGACTATCTCGTTCCATCGCGCGTACACCCCGGCGAGTTCTACGCGTTGCCGCAGTCGCCGCAGATCTACAAGCAGCTGCTGATGGTCGCGGGATTCGACCGCTACTTTCAGATCGCACGCTGTTTCCGTGATGAGGACCTGCGCTTCGACCGGCAGCCCGAGTTTTCGCAGATCGACATCGAGGCGTCGTTCGTCGGGCAGGAAGACGTGATCGGTTACGTCGAGCACGTGCTGGTCGCGCTGTGGGATGAAGGGGGACACAAGATTCCGCGGCCGTTCCCGCGGCTCACGTGGCGTGAGGCGATGGAACGCTACGGGACCGACAAGCCCGACCTGCGCTACGATTTGCCGATTTCCGACTGGACGTCGCAGGTGCGGCCGCTGGCGGTGCCGTTCTTTCAGAGTGCCACGAATGGCGCGCGCGTCCGCGGCATCGCCGTGCCTGGAGGCGGCACGCTCTCTCGCAAGGATGTCGACCAGCTCGCCGAGACCGCCAAGACGCACGGCGCGCCCGGCCTCGCGTGGGTCAAGCGCCAGGGCGAGCAGCTCTCGGGCTCCGTCGGCAAACACTTCACCGCCGACGCGCTCGGCACGATCGGCGTTGGCGACGGGGACGTCGCGCTCATGACGGTCGGACCCGATCGCGTGACGTCGCCCGCACTCGATAAAGTGCGCCAGGAAGTGATCCGCCGGCTGGCGCCGCAGCCCAAGCGCGCGCATGCGTTCTGTTGGGTCGTCGAGTTCCCGCTGTTCGAACCCGATCCGGAGACGGGAAAACCGGTGTTTGCCCATCATCCATTCACGTCGCCGCATCCCGAGGACGTGAGCAAACTCGACAGCGATCCGTTCGCCTGCCGCGCGCTGCACTACGATGCCGTCTATAACGGCAACGAGCTGGGGTCGGGCTCGATCCGCATCACCGATCCCAAGATCCAGCGAACGGTGTTCCGGCACCTCGGCCTCTCGCCCGCCGAGATCGACGCCCGCTTCGGATTCCTGCTCACCGCGCTCGCCGCCGGGGCGCCGCCGCACGGCGGGTTCGCGATCGGCTTCGATCGCGTGTCCATGCTGCTGGCCGGCGCAGGCTCGTTGCGCGACGTGATCGCGTTCCCGAAAACCACGGCCGCACGGGCGCTTTTCGAGGGCGCGCCGGCTCCCGCGCGGCCCGACGATCTGGCCGCCCTTCACATCAAGGTGGTGCCTCCGCATGAGTGACGACGTCGTCCACCGGCTCTCGGTTGAAGGCGTGGATCCGCTCGCGTTGGCGGGCGTCAACGATGCCAATCTCCTGGAGCTCGCCCGCCGGCTCGGCGTGCGCGTCTCGCTGCGAGGCGACAGCCTGTCGCTCGCGGGCTCGACCGCGGCGATAGAGAAGGCGAGTCCCGTGGCGCAGGCCCTCATCGATCTCGCGCGCATGGGCGAGAATCTCGACGTGCACGACGTCGAGCGCTTGATCGTGGACGAGGAGAAGGGCGAGCTGGGCCGGCCGAGCGCCGGCGCCGATCCGGTGAAGATCATTCTGCCGGGGCTGCGACGCGTCATTCAACCGAAGACGGCCGGACAGCGCGAGTACCTCCGCTCGATCGCTGAACACGACATCGTGATCGGAATCGGTCCTGCCGGAACCGGCAAGACCTATCTCGCCGTCGCCGCCGCCGTCGACGCGCTCGCCCGCAAGCGCGTGCGCCGGATCATCCTCGCCCGGCCGGCCGTCGAAGCCGGCGAGAATCTCGGCTTTCTGCCGGGCGACCTGCAGGAGAAGGTCGATCCCTACCTGCGACCGCTCTACGACGCGCTCGAGGACATGATGCCGCGCGAGCGCGTGCAGAAGGCCCTCGAAACGCGCACGATCGAGATCGCGCCGCTCGCGTACATGCGGGGCCGAACGTTGAGCGACGCATTCGTCATCCTGGACGAGGCGCAGAACGCGACCGGCATGCAGATGAAAATGTTTCTCACGCGCCTCGGCGTGAATTCGCGCGCGGTGATTACGGGCGACAAGACGCAGATCGACCTGCCGAACCGCGAAGACTCAGGGCTCCTGCAAGTCGAGCGAATCCTGCCCGGCATCGAAGGCATCGGCTTCCTCTATCTCGGCGACGCGGATGTGGTGCGCCATCGCCTGGTTCGCGACATCATCCGCGCCTATGCCGAAGACGCCCAGGGTTGAGATGAAGCTCCCGACGCAGGAGCAGGTTCGGCATCACCTGATACGCTGGCTCTGGGTGCCGGGTCTCGCGCTCATCGCCCACGTCGCGTTCCCGTCGAGCTCCGCGGACGTCGCGCCGCTGCTCGAGCCGGGCGCCCGCTCCGACAAGGAAATCGTCGCGCCGTTCAACTTCGTCGTGAACAAGTCGGAGGACGAGCTCCAGCGCGAGGCCGAAGAGCTCGCCGCATCTGCCAAGCCGATCTACGAATTCCGGCAACACGCGTACGATTCGAGCGCCACTACGATGGCCGCGTTCTTCAGCGCCGTCGACGCGGCGAGCGACCAGGGTCCCCAGGCCATCATCCATGCCGCCGCCGATTACGGCGTGCCGGTGTCGCTGCCGGAGGCGACATATCTGAGCAAGGGGGGGAAGCGGCGAGCGGTCCAGCAGTCGCTGCAGAAGTTATTCGACCGGACGCTCGCGCAGGGTGTGACGGGGCCGGGCGTGCTGCAGGGCGAGCAGTCGCGCGAGCTGATCGTGCGGCGCGGCTCGACCGAGACGTCGGTCCAGCGCGATCAGGTGCTCACCTTCGCGCAGTACCTGAGCCGCGCGAGCTCCAAACAGCTGCACCCGGACCCCGGCTCGAGCGTCGGTGACCTGTTGTATCTCAAGCTCGTCCGGCAGTTCTTCCGCCCGACGCTCATTCCCAAACCCCTCGAAACCGAGCGGCGCCGCAACGAGCTGCGCGGCAGCGTCGACCCCAGCAAGTACATCGTCCGCGCCGGCGACCGCATCGTCGCGCCCGGTGAGATCGTCACCAATGACGCACACGAGCGGCTGCTGGCATTGCACCAGGAGCTGCTGCGGCGCGGCGCGGCCACCACGTATTCGATTCGAGGAGTCATCGGGCCGCTGCTACGCGACTCCCTCATCATCGCGATCTTCTGGGTGCTGATGGTGTTCTACCGGCGTGAGACCTACCGCGACGTGCGGCAGGTGAGCCTGATCGGCGGTCTCTTTGCGGTCCTGCTCGTGCAGGCAGGACTCGTCGCCCGATTCTATCCGCTGCATCCCGAAATCATCTTCATGCCGTTCCTCGCGATGATGATGACGGTGCTGTTCAACGGCCGCGTCTCTATGATCGCCGCCATGATTCTCTCGGTCGTCGTCGGACTGCAGCCGGTCTTTCACGACGCACCCGCAACGTTCCTCTGCATCGTCGGTGGCGTAACCGCGGCGCTGTCGGTCAAGACGCTGCGCAGCCGCAGCAACTTCTACGCGCCGGTGCTGATCATCGTCGGCGGCTATCTCGCCGGCGCGCTCGCACTCGGCCTCGCCACCGGCTGGCCCATCGAAGAGATCGGCTTGCGCGGTCTCTGGGGCGCGCTGAATGGCTTGGTGTCCGCGGGCCTGACCTTCTTCCTGCTCCCGGTCGCGGAATCCATCACGCACATCACGACCGACCTGACGTTGCTCGAGCTGTCCGATCCGAGCCGGCCGCTGCTGCGGCGGCTGTCGCTCGAGGCGCCGGGCACGTATGCCCACAGTGTAGCGATGGCGAATCTCGTGGAGGCCGCCTGCAACCGGATCGGCGCGAACGGCTTGCTCGGCCGGGTGGGCTGCTACTACCACGACATCGGCAAGGTCAACAACCCGCTGTACTTCGTCGAGAATCAGATCCCGGGCAACAATCCGCACGATCGCCTGAAGCCGTTGCAGTCGGCGCAAATCATCAAAGCGCACGTCACCGATGGGTTGCAGCTGGCCCGGAACGCCGATCTTCCCGATTCGGTGGCGGCGTTTATCCCCGAACATCATGGGACCACCGAGATCACCTACTTCCTCGATAAAGCCAAGAAGGCCGACGGCAAGGAAGCCCGTAACCTCGAAGACTTCACGTATCCGGGGCCCAAGCCGCGATCGATGGAGACCGCCATCTCGATGATCGCCGATTCGGTGGAAGCCGCGCTCCGGGTGCTGGAAGACCTCACGCCGCAAAAGATCGAGGAAGCGATCGATCACATCGTGCGCACCAAAGTCACCGCCGGGCAGCTGGACGAAGCGCCGCTCACCTTGCAGCAGATCGAGCAGGTAAAGTCCGCATTCCTGATCGTGTTGAGCGGCATGTATCACAACCGGATCGACTATCCGGAGTCCAGCGGCGGCATCAGTGCGACGTGGCACCAGGCCGCCGCGCGCTGACCGGCTGATGGGCATCGCGCAGCGCGTGCTGGAGTGGCAGCGCGCGCCTGCACGGTCGCGCGTCGAGATCACTTTTCTTTCCGCCGAGGCCATGCGCCGCATGAATCGACGCGCGACGGGACGCAGGAGCCTGACGGACGTTATCGCCTACGCACTGCCGCAGCCGGACGGGCGCATCATCGGCGACGTGTACATCTGTCCCGCTGCCGCCGCCGCCGCTCACCATGGCGCGAGCGCCGATGTCCGCGAAGAGCTGATCCGGTTGGCGGTGCACGGCACGCTGCACGTGCTCGGGTACGATCATCCGGAAGGACGCGGGCGCACGCGCTCGCGGATGTGGCGGCTGCAAGAGCGCTACGTCAAACGTCTGGCGCGCTGATGCTCACCGCCGCGGCATTCCAGCTGGTCGGCCTGGTCGGCGCCATCGGTTCGGCGGTTTGGGCCGCGTTGCTCGCGTTGGCCGAGGAGGCCGCCGTCGGCGAGGCGCTCCATACGCTCGGCGACGCGCCCCCCATCCCCGCGGAGCGCAGCGTGCCGCTGCATCGCGCGCTGCACGTGGCGCGCCTCGCGCTGCTCGTCCTGGGCGCCGTCGCGGCGGCGCATGCCGTCGCATGGTGGACGCGGCCGTGGGTGGAAGCTCTGGTAACGCTCCTCGTGGCCACGCTGCTGCTCTTCATTATCGGCGACGCGCTGCCGCGCAGCGTCGCGCGTATCGCGCCGGAGCTCTCGCAATCGGCCTTGCCGCTCGCCCGTCGCACCCTCGCGCCGTTCGGCCCGCTGCTTTGGCTGCTCGCCTGGGCCGATCGCGGCCTGCACCGCGTCATCCACACGCCGCGTCCGATGCAGCCGGATCTCGGCATCGCGCAGCGGGACATGCTGCTCGGCGTATTCACGCTTGCCGATACCACAGTTCACGAGGTCATGACGCCGCGCCTCGACATGACCGGCGTCGACATCTCCGCCTCGACCGAAGACGTGCTGGAGGCGTTCAGGCAAAGCCAGCACACGCGTCTCCCGGCCGTCGACGGCACGCCCGACAATATCGCCGGTGTCGTGTTCGCAAAGGATCTCGTCCCCATCGCGATCGGTCTCGCGGAAGCCGGGACGGGGATGGGGGCTGTGGGGGGGGTGGGGGGACGCTGGCAGTCGTTCATCCGGCCCGCGGCGTTCGTCCCCGAAACCAAGACGCTCGACAATCAGCTTCGGGACTTTCAGGGCACGCCGGCCCACATCGCGATCGTCGTCGACGAATTCGGCGGGACATCGGGGCTGATTACGCGCGAAGACATCCTCGAGGAAATCGTCGGCGAAATCCGCGACGAGTACGACACCGAGACCACTCCCGCGATTCACCGCGATGGCGGCCGACTGTGGGTCGATGGGCGCACCAGCCTCGACGAGCTGTCGGCGGCCCTCGGCACCACGATCGCGCACGCCGAGGTCTCAACAGTCGGCGGGCTCGTATACTCCGTGCTGGGCCGCGTGCCCCGGCCCGGCGATGAGCTCACGCTCGACGGATATCGCGTCGTCGTCGAGCGCGTGGAGCAGCGGCGCGTCACCCAGGTGTCGTTCGAGAAGGCATGAGCGTCGCGCTCGTGGTCCTGCTCGTCGGCTTGCTGATCGCCGGCGTCTCCGCGGCGATCGGGGTCGCCGCCGCCACGGTGAGCCAGCACGAGCTGACGCGGTGGGTCGCCTACCGGCTGCGCGGGTCGGCGGCGACGGCGGGCCTGCTGCAAAACCCCGGACGCACGATCGCGACCGCGAACATGCTCACGACGTTGGGGGTGCTGCTCGCGGCGGGCGCGATGCCGGGGTTGTTGGCCGCGACGACGCCGACGTTCCTGGGCATCTTCACGATCGTCGTCGGTGTCCCGCTGTTCATCAGCGCCGCCTATCTGGTGCCGCGCGTCGTCGGACGCCGCTGGGCCGAAGGGCTGGTCGCGGGCGCGATGCCGGTGATGGACCGGCTGGGCGTCGTGCTCGCACCGTTCATCCCACGCCGCGAGCGCTCGACCCGCACGACACTCGAGGCGCTGATCTCGACGGCCGATACCGAGACCCTGGCGGCAACAGATGAAATGGCCGTCGTCTCCGGCGTGCTGGCGTTCTCCGATAGACCGGTGCGCGAGTTGATGACACCGCGCACGGCCATCGTCGCGCTACCCGAAGGCATCCTCGCGGCCGAAGCCGCACACGTGCTGCAACAGTCCGGATACAGCCGCTACCCCGTCTATCGCGGCTCGTTGGATGAGGTCGTCGGCGTCGCCCACACCCTCGACCTGCTCGACCGGCAACCCGAGGATCCGATTCTGGTGCGCCCGACGCTGACTGTGCCCGGCACGAAGCGCGCCGCCGATCTCATGCTCGAAATGCAGCGCGGGGGGCGGCACCTGGCGGTCGTGCTCGACGAGTTCGGCGGCACCGCGGGACTGGTGACGTTCGAGGATCTTCTCAACGATCTCGTCAGCGAGTTGTTCGAGCCCGCACCGTCCATTCAAGATGCAACCCGTGTCGTCGAAGTCAGCGGCAACACGCCGATCGCCGAGCTCGAAGAAAAGCTGGGCGCCACGCTCGGGGCAGGCGCCCGGTCGGTGGGTGGTCTCCTGATTCAAGCTCTGGGCCGCATTCCCCGCGCCGGGGAGCGGTTCACATTCAAAGGCCTGGAGTTCGACGTGCTCGCCGCGAGCGCCACTCGGGTCGAGCGCGTCGCTGTGCGGCCGGGACCGGTGCGTACCGTCGCGCTCGGCGGCGGCAGGTGACGTGACCGCCACGCCGCCGTTATCCTTAGGACATATGCGTCTCGAGGCGTTGCTCGACGGATTGAAGCGCGGCGACACGGCTGCGCTCGCGCGCGCGATCAGCCTCGTCGAGAATCAGCGCGCCGGCTTCGAGGACGTCCTCTCGGCGCTCCACGACAGAATCGGTAAGAGCACCACCCAGCGCATCGGCATTACCGGACCCCCCGGGGCGGGGAAGAGCACCATCACCGAGCAGTTGGTCCGCGCCTACCGCGAACGCGGGCTCAAGGTGGCCGTGATCGCCGTCGATCCCACGAGCCCGTTCACGGGCGGTGCTCTGCTGGGCGACCGCATTCGCATGGAGTCGGTGAGCCTGGATCCCGGCGTCTTCATTCGCTCCATGGCCACGCGCGGTGCCCAAGGCGGCCTCGCCACAACAACCGAAGAAGTCGCCGACGTGCTCGACGCGTTCGGGTTCGATCGGATTCTGATCGAGACCGTCGGCGTGGGGCAGACCGAGCTCGACGTCGCGGCGACGGCGGAGACGACGGTGCTCGTGCTCGTGCCGGAATCGGGCGACAGCATTCAGACGCTCAAGGCGGGCGTAATGGAGATTGCCGAGCTGTACGTGATCAACAAGAGCGACCGGCCGGGGGCGGATAAGCTGCGCCAGGAGATCGAGGTGATGCTCGGGATTCGGCGGGGAAATGCGTTTCGACACGTGCACGCACATCATGGGGCGGCGAAGGGCGGCGAAGGGCGGCGCGGTGCGGCGGCGGCGAACGACTCGTGGGAGGCGCCCGTACTCACAACGGTGGCGTCGCAGGGGGAGGGAATCGGCGGTCTCGTCGCCGCGCTCGACCGCCACCACGAGTTCCTCGCGTCGTCCGGCAAGCTCGAGGAGCGCCGCAAACGGCGTCTCGCAGCCCGCACCCGCGCCGTCGTGAACCGCGCGATCCGTCAGTGGGTATGGGATGAGACGGACGCCGAAGTCCTCTTGGCGCGCCGACTCGACGACGTGGCCGCCGGGAAGCGGACGCCCTATGACGTCGCTGCTGAAGTGTTGGCGAAAATGAGGAACGGCGGCGAGCGCGGAGAATGATCAATGACCAATGATCAGTGACCGATGACCATTACTAAGAAACCGGTCTACGTACCGGACGACCTCAAAGACTTCGATCCCAAGCGGCAGCTCGGCGCTCCCGGCGAATATCCGTTCACGCGCGGCATCCATCGCACGATGTACCGCGGCAAGCTGTGGACGATGCGGCAATTCGCGGGCTTCGGCAGCGCGACCGACACGAACCGGCGCTACAAGTTCTTGCTCGACCACGGCCAGACCGGCCTCTCCGTCGCCTTCGACTTCCCGACACTCATGGGCTACGACTCGGACCATCCGCGCTCCGAGGGCGAAGTCGGCAAATGCGGTGTCGCGATCTCGTCGCTGGCCGACATGGAGACGCTGTTCGACGGCATCCCGCTCGATCAGGTCTCGACGTCGATGACGATCAACGGCCCGGCCGCAATTCTGTTTTGCTTCTATGTCGCCGCGGCCGAAAAGCAGGGCGTGCCGATCGCGAAACTACGGGGCACCGTGCAGAACGACATCCTGAAGGAGTACATGGCCCAGCACGCATGGGTCTATCCGGTCGAGCCCGCGCTCAAGGTCATCGTCGACATGTTCGAGTGGGGCGCCACCCACACCCCGCTCTGGAACACGATCTCGATTTCCGGCTACCACATCCGCGAGGCCGGTGCGACGGCCGCGCAGGAGCTCGCGTTCACGCTCGCGAACGGCTTCACGTACGTCGAGCGCGGCGTGGCCCGCGGGCTGGACGTCGACAGCTTCGCCGCCCGCCTTTCCTTCTTCTGGGACATTCACAACGACTTCTTCGAGGAGATCGCCAAGCTGCGCGCCGCGCGACGCATCTGGGCGCGACACATGCGCGAGCGCTACGACGCCAGACAGGCGCGCTCGTCGATGATGCGCTTCCATAGTCAGACGGCCGGCGTCACGCTCACGGCGCAGCAACCACTCAACAACATCGTGCGCGTCGCCTATCAGGCGCTCGCCGCCGTGCTGGGTGGCACGCAGTCGCTGCACACGAACTCCCTCGACGAGACGCTGGCGCTGCCGACGGAGCAGTCGGTCCAGGTCGCCCTGCGCACCCAGCAGATTCTCGCGCACGAGACCGGTGTTCCCGACGTGATCGATCCCCTCGGCGGCTCCTATTACGTCGAGGCGCTCACCGATCAATTGGAGCGCGAGGCCGAAGCGCTGTTCGCCGAGATCAACTCGATCGGGGGAGTCGTCCGGGGGATCGAGACCGGCTGGTTCCAGCGGCAGATTGCTCAATCCGCCGCCGCCTTCCAGCGTCAGGTGGAGCTGGGCGAGCAGGTGATCGTCGGAGTCAACGAATTCCTGTCGGACGACGATCATCCCGTGGAGATCCTCAGGGTCGCCGGTGATGCCGAAGCGGATCAGCGCCGCCGCCTGGCCCGGCTGCGCGCCGAGCGCGACAGCACCTTGGTTGAGCAGCGGCTCGCCGCCTTGCGGCAAGCCGCGGAGTCCGATCAGAACGTGATCGCGCCGATGCTGGACTGCGCGCGCGCTTACGCCACGCTCTACGAAATCCGGCACGCGCTGGAGCGTGTCTGGGGAGCATACCGCGAACCTGTTTTCTTCTAGACCCATGAGCGCACTACCCGCGACCATCACGGAGCAAGACGTCCAGGCGACGATCGCGCGCCTGGCGCAGATCGCACCCGGCCCGCACTGGGTCGTGACGTGCTACCTGAAGCTCGAGCCGCGCGACCGCACCCGCGGCAAGTACCTCATCAAGATGAAGAATCGTGTCCGCGAGCGGGAAGCGGCGCTCGCGCGACAGGCGCTGTCGCACGACGATCGCGAAGCCATCGCGGCGAGTCTGCGCCAGGTATTGGATCATCTGGAGGAGTCGACCCGCCTGCCGCGCGCGCGCGGCATCGCGATCTTCGCTTCGCGCGCGCTGGCATTGTTCGCAGCCGTACCGCTTCCGTACGTGCATCGCTCCCGCCTGGCCGTCAACCATCAGCCGCTCATACGCGAGCTCGTTGGTCTCGAGGAGGAATTCGGCACCATTTTGTCCGTGGTGTACGATCGCACGGCAGCACGGTTCTTCGAGGTGACGGCCTACGACTGTGTGGAGTTGCCGGGCCTCCCCGGCATCGAGGCGTCCCGGGCCGGAAAATTCCATGGCGGACGCACCGGCGGGATCGGCGAATTCAATTATCACAACCGCATCCGCGCCGAAAAGCAGCGCCTCTACGCCCAGATCGCCGACCGCATCTTCCAGATCAATCGCGAAAAGCCGCTGAGCGGCATCGTCCTGGGAAGCGTCGGTGTGGACGCCGGAGCGGTGATCCCGCACCTTCACAGCTATGTCCACGATCTGGTGTTCGGCGTCGTGAAGCTGAATCCCAAGCAAGCGACGCCGGCTGAGGTCCGCGACGCGACGCTCGTGCTGCGCGACGAGCGGGAGCGCGCCTGGGAGCGCGCGCATGCCGAAGCGGTGAAGGACGGCGACCCGCGCGGCTGGGCGGTAAACGGCATCGAAGCCACGCTCAAGGCGTTGAGCCGCGGCCAGGTGCGCACGCTGCTGGCCGACGGACAGGACGACGATCAACGCATCGATGAGGCGGTAGAAGAAGCGCTGAGTCAGCGCGCGCAGGTGGATGTCCTCTACGACGAGAAAGCCCGGCGTGTCGTAGACGGCCTCGCGGCACTGTTGCGCTTCCGCGCCTGATGGCCCCCCCTGCGGGCAAGCGGCCGATTCGGATTCTCGTCGCCAAACCCGGCCTCGACGGCCACGATCGGGGCGCGAAGGTCGTCGCGGCGGCACTGCGCGATTCCGGCATGGAGGTCATCTACACCGGCCTGCATCAGACACCGGAGATGATCGCGCAGGCGGCGATCCAGGAGGACGTGGACGTCGTGGGCCTCTCGATCCTCTCGGGGGCGCACATGACGCTGTTTCCGCGCGTGCGCAAGCTGCTCGATGCCGCCGGCCGGCACGATGTCCTGTTGACCGGTGGCGGCATCATCCCGCCCGAAGACATGAGCGCGCTCGAATCGCAGGGCACGGGCAAGCTGTTCGGCCCCGGAACACCGACCTCGGATCTCGTCAAATACATCAAGGAGTGGGCGGCGGAGCACGTCACCGCGTGAGCTCCCCCCGGCAACCGCCGCGTCTCAAGACCCTCACCGATGAGTACAAGCAACTGCGCGCCCGTCTCGAGCAGGCGGGCGGCGCCGAGCGCATCAAACGCCAGCACGATCAAGGCAAGCTGACCGCGCGCGAGCGAGTCGGCGCGTTGCTGGACAAAGACGGACCGTGGTTCGAGATCGGGTTGCTCGTCGCGTACGATCAGTACGACGGGCAAGCGCCGGCGGCCGGCGTGGTAACGGGACTGGGGCGGATCGACGGCCGCCCCGTCGTCGTCGTTGCGAACGACGCGACCGTCAAGGCAGGTTCGTGGTGGCCCGAAACCATCAAGAAGATTCTCCGCGCGCAGGAAGTCGCCATGCGCCAACGTATCCCCATCGTCTACCTGGTCGATTCGGCGGGAGTGAACCTGCCATATCAGGGTGGCGTCTTTCCCGGCCAGTACGGCGCCGCGCGCATCTTCTACTACAACTCGATCATGCGGCATTATCTCAAAGTGCCGCAGGTATCCGCCGTCATGGGACCGTGCATTGCCGGGGGGGCGTACTTGCCGGCGTTGTCCGATGTGATCTTCATGGTCGAAGGGACGTCGTTCATGGGCCTGGGCGGGCCGAATCTGGTCAAGGGCGCGACGGGCCAGGTGGTCGACGCGGAGTCGCTGGGCGGCGCGGCAACGCATACGGCGATCAGTGCGGTCGCCCACTACCGCGCCAAGAACGACAAAGACTGCCTCGCGCGGATTCGCGAGTACGTGGGGCGGCTGCCCCATGCGGCGGCGCTGCGCCGGACATACCCGGCGCCGAAGCGGGGTTTGCAGGAGCTGTACGAGCTGATCCCGGTGGACCACCGCATGAGCTACGACGCCCGTGCCGTCTTCGCGTGCCTATTCGATGCCGGCCGATTGGACGAATTCCAACCCGACGTCGCGCCCGAGATGATCTGCGGACACGCTGCGATCGAGGGGCGGCAGGTCGCGGTGATCGCCAACTCGCGCGGCGTCATTAAAGGAAAGAAGCACGAGGCGCCGCGGATCGGCGGCATCATCTACACGGAGAGCGCCGAGAAGGTCGCCTATTTCATCGAGAACGCCGACCGCGAGCGGATTCCGCTGCTGTTCATTCAGGATGTTTCCGGGTTCATGGTGGGGACCGAGGCGGAGCATACGGGTATCATCCGGGCCGGCGCCCGGTTCGTCGAAGCGATGGCGACGGCAACAGTTCCCAAACTGGTGCTCACCGCCAACCACGCTTCCGGAGCGGGCTATTATGCGATGGCAGGACAGGGGTTCGATCCCGACTTCATCGTTTCGTGGCCGACGGGGCGCATGGGAGTGATGGAAGGAGAGTCCGCGGTGCAGGCGGTGTACGGCAGCCAAGCCGCTGCGCCCGCCAACGCCGCAGCCGTCGATGCAATGCGCGCCGATTACGAGCATCAGCTGGACGCCAAATTCGCGGGCGCGCGCGGATTTGTCGATGCAATCCTCACACCCGAGGAGACCCGCGATACACTCGCGTTTCTCCTCGAGGTGTCCGGCGAATTCACCGGCCCGCATCTCGGGGCCTTCGTCCTGCCGAGTCTCACGTGAAGCTTCGCGCCGCCATTCTCGTTCTTGCAACCGCCTGCGCTTCCAGCCAGGCGACGATCAAACCCACCGTCAAACCCGCCCCCCCTCCCGCGCCGACGACGGCGCTCCCGGATGCAAGCCGCGCGGCGGCACCGCAGCCCGCGGTCGATCCCGCCGTGGCCTACATGCTCGGCCTCATGCCGCTGAAAAGCACGGGTGTAGACGCGTTTCGGTCGCTGCATCCCAACTACGACGGCCGCGGTGTCTTGATCGCGATTTTGGACAGCGGCATCGATCCGGCGGTGCCGGGACTGATCGCAACGAGCACCGGCGCACCGAAAATCATCGAGCTGCGCGACTTCTCCGGCGAAGGGCGCGTCGCGTTGACGCCGTTTCCCGCGCCGACCGAAGCCGAGCTGAAGGGGGCGGCGCGCATCGGACGGCTTACGACCGCGACGACGTGGTATCGCGGCGTGTTCCGCGAGCTGCCGCTGGGCCGCCTGCCCGCGAGCGACGTCAACGGCAATGGCCGCAACACCGACGAGTTTCCGGTCATCGTCGTGAAGGCGTCCGACGGTTGGGTCGCCTTCATCGACACCAATCTGAACGGCTCGTTCGAGGACGAGATGCCGCTGCACGACTATCGCCAGGGACGCGAGACGATCGCGCTCGGCAAGAAGCCGCTCACGCTCGTCGCCAATTTCGGCGAATCGGACGGCACGCCCGTGCTCGATCTGTTTTTCGACACGTCGGGCCACGGCACGCACGTGGCCGGGATCGCGGCGGGCTACAATCTGTTCGACGTCGCCGGCTTCGATGGCGTCGCGCCTGGCGCGCAGATCATCGGCCTCAAGATCGCCAACAACGCCCGGGGTGGTGTGACGGTGCACGGCAGCATGATGCGCGCGATGGACTACGCCGCGCGCTTCGCGCAGGCGCGCAACCTGCCGCTGGTGTTGAACATGAGCTTCGGCGTCGGCAACGAGCACGAGGGGCACGCGGTCATCGATTCGATCGTGGACGCGTTCCTGCTGTCCCACCCCGATGCCGTCTTCGCCATCAGCGCCGGCAACGACGGCCCGGGCCTCTCCACGCTCGGTTTCCCCGGCTCGGCCGACCTCGCGCTGACGGTCGGCGCGGTTTACCCCGGACCGTTCACGCGACCACCGCAACAGGGGGTGCCGCCGGCGCGCGACCTGCTGGCTTGGTTCAGCTCGCGTGGCGGCGAGCTCGCCAAGCCGGACATCGTGACGCCTGGGGTGGCATTCTCGAGCGTGCCGCGCTGGGACACGGGGAACGAGATCAAGGGCGGCACGAGCATGTCGTCGCCGCACGCCGCCGGCCTCGCCGCGTGTCTCGTGTCGGCGTTGGCGCAGGAAGGCCGCCGTGCGAGCGCCGCGGACATCGTGCAGGCGCTGCGCGTCTCTGCGCGACCGCTGAGCGGCGCGCGCGTATTCGACGACGGCGCCGGCATGCCGTTGCTCGAAGCGGCCTATCAGTGGCTCGAGGGCGGACACCAGGGCTCCAGCTATCTGGTGCAAGCGGCGGGCGGGGTGACGGCGGCGTTTTGGCGCAACGGCTTCACCGGATCCGACAGCATCGAGACGTTCAGCGTGCGCCACCTCGCCGGATTACGGGCCGCGGAGTTCGCGTTGCGCGCCGACGCTGCGTGGCTCGTCGTGGACGATTCGGTCGATGCCGCGCCGCGCACGACGCAAATTCCCGTCACGTACAAGCGCAGCGCGCTGGCGGCGCCCGGCCTCTACGTCGGAACCGTCACCGCATTCAACCCGCACGACACGATCGCCGGCCCGCTGTTCAAGCTCGTCAACACCGTCATCGTCCCGACTGACCTCGGCACGAAAGACCTGTTCGACGAGAAGCGTGCCATCACGGCCGGCGCGGTGCAACGGTACTTCGTTCGCGTCGCCCAGTCGGACGTCACCTTGCGCGCGACGGTCACGCTGCCCGACTCTCAGGCCCAGCGCGCCACCGTCCGGTTGTACGAGCCCAATGGTCAGCCGGCGCGCGTAGCGCCGGACGACATCGACATCGGCGAGCAGCAGGCGGGTACCGCCGTGATCACCGTTCCCGCCGAGGGTCTGGTGTCCGGCGTCTATGAGCTCGACGTGATCACGTCGCCGCTGGCGGGAGCGACGGCAACGGTGCGCGCGGAGGTGGGGCCCGTCGCGCTGGCACCGGCGGAGCATGGGACGCTGGAAGCCGACGGAGTCGCGACCAGCCCGGGGGGCGGCGGGGGCAGCACCGCCAGCGGCCGGATTTCCTACCGCCTGGTCGGTGCCGAGCGGAGCTATGCGATCGCGGGCCGCGGGCAACCCGCGGAGTCGATTCAGGTCCGTCCGCCGCGCTGGGCGAAACAGATGGAGGTCGATCTGAATCTCCCACCCGATTTTTGGGACGAGCTGACTGACTTTTCCTTGACCGTCTACGACTCGACCGGGCAGCAAATTCGTGGCGGCAACGAGCCGCTGAACTACGCCTTTGGCCGCCTGACCGTCACGCTCTCCGATTCCACGCGCGGCGTCCCACTTTCGGTCGAGTTCTATCCGGCGTTTGCGCGACTGCCGCATGCGTGGCGCGGCGACGCCCGCATTCGGTTCCTCGGTCTCGATCAACCGCTCGGTGACGGCACGCCGCTGTCGGTCGTGGCGGGAGGACGCACCGTGCTCCGCTTGCCCAGCCCACCGTCCGTCGATATGCCCGACGGTTTTGGCGCGCTGATCGAGACCCGATTCACGACGCCCACGGGATCGGTCGCGCAACGACGGGCGGTGGTGACGGCGGCGGCGCACGGGGCCGGCGGCCTCCGGTGACCACCCGACCGGCGAGGAAGGAGCGCCTTGTCCGCGTCGCTGGAGGCCAGGGTTTCTGGGGCGATTGGCTGGAAGCACCCTACCGGCAGGTGACCGGCGGCCCGATCGATTACCTCATGATGGACTATCTGGCCGAAGTCACGATGTCCATTCTGCAAAAACAGAAATCACGGGATCCCGCACGCGGCTACGCGACCGACTTCATCGCACAGATGGAGCGCATTCTGCCGATCGTCGTGGAGCGGGGAATCAGAGTGACCGCCAATGCGGGCGGCGTGAATCCGCGCGCCTGCGCCCAGGCGGTCGCCGAGGTGGCCCGGCGCCTCAAGCTCGCGGGGAAGCTCACGATCGGCGTCGTCACGGGTGACGACCTGCTCGGCAGGCTCGATGGGCTGCTCGCGCGCGGGCACGACCTCAAGAATCTCGACACCGGCCGGCCGCTCTACGACATCCGCGATCGCGTGCTTTCGGCGAACGCGTATCTCGGCGCCGCGCCGGTCGTAGATGCGCTGCAGCGCGGCGCGCACATCGTGATCACGGGTCGCGTGACCGACACGGGCCTCACGCTCGGGCCGCTGATGCATGCGTTCGGCTGGGCGAGGAACGCCTGGGATCGGATTGCCGCGGGAACGGTCGCGGGGCATATCATCGAGTGCGGCGCGCAATGCAGCGGCGGCAATTGCCTTCGCGACTGGGAGACGATCCCCGACATGGCGGACGTCGGTTACCCAATCGTCGAAGCAAGAGCCGACGGTACCTTCGACATAGTGAAACATCCCGCCACCGGCGGTCGGATCGACGTCGCGTCGGTGACGGAGCAGTTGGTTTACGAGATGGGGGATCCGCACGCCTACATCACGCCTGACGGCGTCGCCGATTTTACGACGATCCAGTTGAAGCAAGCAGGCAAGGACCGGGTGCGCGTTTCCGGGATCAAAGGAAAACCTGCCACCGACAAGCTCAAGGTTTCGGTCGCGTATTTTTACGGGTATAAGGCGGTCGGCACGCTCGTGTACGCGTGGCCGGATGCACTGGCCAAGGCGAAAGCGGCCGATCGAATCCTGCGGCAGCGGCTCGCGGGGCTGGGTCTCCAGTTCGAGGCGATTCACACCGAGTTCGTGGGTGCGAATGCCACGCACGGAGCGCTGGCGCTGGCAGACATCGACGTGGGCGCGATTCCCGAGGTACAGCTGCGCATCGGCGTTCGAGCGCGCGATGAGAAGCCGGTCGATCGCTTTACGCACGAGATCGCGCCGCTCATTCTCAACGGTCCGCCCAGTGTCACGGGGTTTGCGGGCGGACGGCCGAAGCCGGAGGAGATCGTGGCGTATTGGCCCGCGCTCATCGACAAGAAGATGGTGCAACCGGCGGTAGAGCTGATTACCGCATGAAGAAGCGGTCCAGGACCGGTACCGCACGGCTGATTCAGCTCGCCCATGCCCGGTCGGGTGACAAAGGCGACACGGCCAACGTTGGGCTCATCGCTCTCAAGCCGGCATATTATCCTGTACTCGTGAAACAGGTGACGGCGGCGCGTGTCGCGCGACACTTCAAGGGGATGATCACCGGTCCAGTCGAGCGCTTTGAGCTGCCCAATCTCCACGCGCTCAACTTCCTGTTGCACGGCGCGCTCGACGGCGGCGGCACCATCTCGCTGAAGACCGATGCCCAGGGCAAAGTGTTTTCGACCGCGCTCCTGCGGATGGAGATCGAGGTCGACAAGTGAGCGACCGCGTGCTCGTGGAGGTCAGCGCCGGCATACTCACGGCGACGCTGAATCGACCGGACAAGCGCAACGCCATCGACACGGCGATGATCGACGCGCTGCTGGCCGCCCTCGACGGGGCCGATCTCGACGCCAGCGTCCGCGTCGTAGCGGTGCGCGGTGCGGGCCGCGACTTCTGCGCCGGAATGGATCTGAACGAGCTGCTCGCGTCCGCCGATCATACGCTCGATCAGAATCGCCGGGCGGCGCTGCACTTCGCGCAGGTGTTCGTGCGGATGCGGCGGCTGCCGAAACCGATCGTCGCCCTCGTGCATGGGCGCGCCCTTGCGGGCGGCTGCGGCCTCGCCACCGCGTGCGATCTCGTACTCGCGGCGGAGTCGACGCAATTCGGCTACCCCGAAGTGCAGCGCGGCTTCGTGCCCGCCATCGTGATGACGATGCTGCGCCGCGCCGTCGGCGAGAAGATCGCGTTCGACCTGGCCGCCACGGGTCGGCTGCTCGACGGCACGGAGGCCGCGGCCGCGGGTCTGGCGGCGCGGGTATACGAGGATGCGGACTTCGAAGAGCAGGCGGCCGAAGTCCTCCGCGTCCTCGCCGAGGCGAGCCCGTCGGCGCTGGCGTTCACGAAGCAACAGTTCTACCAGCTCGACGGCTTGAGCTTCGATGACGGCTTGCGCCTCGGCGCCGACGTCAACGCCGTCAGCCGCAGCACGCCCGATTTCCGCGCGGCGTTGAGCGCGTTTCTGAAGAAGTGACTCAAACAAGCTGGAGCGTATGCACAATCTCAATGTTCCCATGTACGATCCCGAAATGGTCCGGCCGATGCGCGAGGAGCTCACGCGGCTGGGCTTCGAAGAGTTACGGACGCCGGCGGCCGTGGATGCCGCGCTCACGACCGAGCGCGCTCCCACGCTGGTTGTCGTGAACTCGGTGTGCGGCTGCGCCGCGCGCAACGCGCGGCCCGCGGCGGCGCTCGCGCTCCGGCACGAGCGCCGGCCGGCCCGTTTGCTCACGGTCTTCGCCGGACAGGACGCGGAGGCCACGGCGCGGGCGCGAGAGTTTTTCACCGGCTACGCGCCCTCGTCGCCACAGATCGCGCTCTTCAAGGACGGGCGGCTCGTGTTCATGCTCGAACGCCGCAACATCGAGGGCCGCAACGCGCGCGACATCGCGGCCGATCTTACCGCCGCGTTCGACCAGTACTGCTGACGCCGCCATCAGCCATCAGCCAGCTGCCCTCAGCACCCGACGGTCTGGACCAGGCGATCGAGGAAGCGTGGGCCCGCGTACGCGCGACCCCGGGATTCCTCACCGAGCGCGAGGCGCGCTTTCTCGCGCTCGTCGCGGCCTGCGCGCCCGCGCGCGGCGTCATTCTCGAGATCGGCAGCTTCAAGGGAAAATCGACCGTCGGCCTGGCATCGATCGCGTCGCGTTACGGCCTCGCACCGGTGGTTGCCGTCGATCCGCATTCATCGCCTTCTGTCACGGATCCCGCAGCGGGCTCTGGCACGTCGTCCTGGGACGACTTTCAGACCTCGTTGCGCGCCGCCGGCGTCGCGGCGGCCGTCGAAGCACACCGCGCCTTTTCACGCGACCTGGCGCGCGGCTGGATTCGGCCGATCAGACTCTTGTGGATCGACGGCGATCACACGTATCGCGGCGCCCGCGAAGATCTTGACCTCTTTCGGGCGCACCTCGCGCCGGGGGCGATCGTCGCCTTGCATGACGTGTTGCACATGTTCGAAGGGCCCGACCGCGTGTTCGCCGAGGACATGCTGACGTCGGACCTGTTCGGGCCTGCCGGACTGTGCGGCTCGATCGGCTGGGCGCAGTATCGGCCGGTGGATGGCGGCAAGTGGCGGAGCGAGCGGCGGGCGCTCGCTCGGCGAATCGCGCGGGTGATTCCGCTCGTGAAAGACGGCCGGAACCCGACCGGATTGGGAAAACTGCGTTACAAGCTCTGGCGCGGATTCGTGCCGCACGTGGCACCGAATCCTGACGACTGGGTGAGGATGGTTCGTTAAAGGATCTTTCCGCGCCTGACCCGGAAGTCGACGATCTGCTGCGTCCAGCTCCAGAGCGAGTCCTGCCGCTCCATCGCGACGCCCTGGACTTCATGGCGATGCCAGCCCGCCATGACCTGTTCGTCCTGCGTCCAAATCTTCACGCGATTGCGCGGCACGAACTTCTCCCAGTTTTGCGCCTGCTGCGGCTGCGCGTAGAGCAAGCGAATCGTGACGTTCCGCGACAGGTACTCGACCGGGCTCACGTCGATCTTGGCATACAGCTGTGTGGGAGGCAGGCGTCCCGCGCCCGGGAAATCGGGCACACCGTCCGAGAAGAGCACGATGTTGAGCGGCGCCAGCACGAGATTCTGGCGCTTGATGTGCACCGCCGTGCGCTGGAAGAACGCATTGAAGTCGGTGATCGGATCTTCCTCGGGGAACCACGTGCGCAGGTCCGACTCGATCTGCGAAGGTGTCTTCCCTTCGAGATCCTGAATCGGGTGGAACGTCTTGGGCTGCCCGACGTGCTCCCCGCCCAGCGAGCCGACGAAGACGTCCGTCGTGCGCCTCAGGCCACCCAGTCCGTTGACGTGACCGTAGATGTAGAGCGCCGCATAGTGCAGCGCGTCGTCGAACTGGCCGCTCTTCCGGAACGAGCCCGAGATGTCGAGGCCAACGACGAGCGTGTTCTTGGGCGGCGGCGCGTTTGCCGGCGGCGTGCAGCCGGCCACCAACCCGAGGGCCAGCAGCCCGGCAACCACGCGGGGGCGGGGGGGGCGCCTCATCTGGCCACCTCGCCGCTGACGCGGGCCGGGAAATGCGTGGCCGACAGGACATCGTCGATCGACTTGAACGGCAGCGTGAAGTGCCCGCGGCCCGTGAAGACCACGAACAG
>Ga0070730_10000678_pt1 | contig 36934 bp, 36 predicted proteins | sample Coa_R1_3_FD_66447 | JGI IMG/M metagenome (GOLD analysis project Ga0070730, IMG submission 66447) | Surface soil microbial communities from Centralia Pennsylvania, which are recovering from an underground coalmine fire - Coalmine... | ecosystem: Environmental > Terrestrial > Soil > Unclassified ...
GCCTCGTGCACCAAGGCACCGGCGGCGATCGTCGCGCGCACTCCGCCGGTCAGCGTCTCTCCGAGCAGCCACGAGTTCCACGATCGCGAGCGGAAGCCGGACTCGTCGACCTGCCACTCGCGGTCGAGGTCGAGCAGCACGAGGTCGGCGACGGCGCCGGCGACGACGCGTGGCTGTGCGATCCCGAACGCGCGCGCCGGGCCGGCGGACATCCGGGTGAGCAACGTCTCGAGCGAGATCAGGCCGGGCTTCACGAGACGCGTGTACAGAACGGCGAACGCCGTCTCGAGGCCGGTGACCCCGAACGGCGCCGCTTCGAACGGGACTTCCTTCTCGTGTCGCGCGTGTGGTGCGTGGTCGGTCCCGATCGACGTGATCGTGCCGTCGCGCAGCGCGTCGAGCAATGCTGCCCGATCGCGTTCCGCGCGGAGCGGAGGGTTCATCTTCACGTTGCTGTCGAGCGAGCGGACCGCTTCGTCGGTGAGCACGAGGTGGTGCGGCGTCACCTCGCCGGTCGCGCGCACGCCGTTCTCGAGCGCGCGGCGCAGCGCGGCGACGGACTCGGCCGCCGACAGGTGCTGCAGGTGGATGGGCTGCTCCTCGTAGCCCGCGAGCGCGAGGTCGCGTTCCACCATCACCGACTCGGCGACCGACGGATAGCCGGTGAAGCCGAGCTCGGCGGCGACTGCACCCTCGTGCACGTGGCCGCCTCTGGAGAGCGACGGCTCCTCGCAATGGAGCGCGAGCGGCCGGCCCGTGATCGACGCGTACTGGAGCGCGCGGCGCATCATCCCGGCCGAGCGCACGGGCACCCCGTCGTCGGAGAAGGCGATCGCCCCTGCATCCGCGAGCTCCGCCATCTCGGTCAATTCCTCCCCCTGCTGGCCACGGGTGATCGCTGCGAGGAAGCCGATCTGTACCTCGGCCTCGCGGCCGGCGGCCTCGACGAGCGCACCGAGCGTCGCGGCGGAGTCGACGACTGGGTCGGTGTTCGGCATCGCCATGATCGCGCAGTAGCCGCCTGCAGCTGCGGCCGCGGTGCCGCTCGCGATCGTCTCCTCGTCCTGGCGCCCCGGCGTGCGTAGATGGACGTGCGGGTCGACGAACGCGGTCGCGAGCACGAGGCCGGTCGCATCGATGACGCGATGCTCGTTCGCGTCGAGGTTCTCGCCGACCGCTGCGATCGTGCCGTTGTCGATACGCACGTCGAGCATCGCGTCGATGCCCTCGCCGGGATCGAGGACGCGGGCGCCGCGGATGACGAGATTGGCTTTCTGGTTGTTCTTCACGTGGAGCATCACGCCACCTCCGCCGCTGCGAGCGCGCGGACGCCGACCGGGCCGCCCGTGAGCAGGTCGTAGAGCACCGCCATGCGGACGACGAGGCCAGAGCGCACCTGCCTCTCGACGAGCGCGTCCGAGGAGTCGGCCACCCGCTGGTCGATCTCGACGCCGCGGTTCATCGGCCCGGGGTGCATCACCTTCTGCCCGGGGCGCAGACGCTCGGGCGTGATCCCCCACCGCGCTGCGTACTCGCGCAGGCTCGGGACGAAGTTGGCGCCGGCCTCCATGCGCTCCTGCTGCATGCGCAGGACGTAGACGACGTCGGCGTCGCGAATCGCGGCGATGTCGCTCGTCGCGTCCGCCTTCAGGTCGCGCGGCAGCAGCGCCGGCGGGCCGACGAGCGTGCAGCGGATGCCGACGAGGTCGAACGCCTGGAGCAGCGAGCGCGCGACTCGCGAATGCAAGACGTCGCCGACGACCGCGACGTGCAGCCCCTCCAGGCGGCCGAGCTCCTCTTGCAGCGTGTAGAGGTCGAGCAGCGCCTGCGTCGGATGCTGATGCTTCCCGTCCCCCGCGTTGACGACGTGCGCACCCGTGACGCGCGCGACGAGCTGCGGCGCGCCGATCTGGGGATGGCGGATGACGATGACATCGGGGTCGTACGCGCCGAGCGTGAGCGCGGTGTCCTTCAGCGACTCGCCCTTGTCCACCGAAGAGCCTGCGGACTTGATCGTGAGCGTGTCGGCCGAGAGGCGCTTCGCAGCGAGCTCGAAGCTCGACGACGTGCGCGTCGAGGACTCGTAGAAGAGGTTGACGACGAGCCGGCCCTTGAGCGTCGGCAGCTTCTTCACCTCGCGGTCGAGTGCGGACTCGAACGTGCGCGCGGTGCCGAGCAGGCGCTCGACGTCGTCGCGCTCGAGGTCGGCGATCGAGAGGAGATGACGGCGCGGCGGTGGCTCCGGCGGGCGCAGGTCGTCCTTGACCAGGTGGATCGACGTCATCGGGACCCCTCCTCCGGCATTGAAACGAGCAGGACGGCGTCGACCTCGTCCACCTCGAGGAGCTGCACCTGAATCCGCTCGTCGCGACCTGTCGGCAGGTTCTTGCCGACGTAGTCGGGGCGGATCGGGAGCTCGCGGTGGCCGCGGTCGACGAGGACGGCGAGCTGGACGCGCTTGGGGCGGCCGTAGTCGAAGAGCGCTTCGATCGCGGCGCGGATCGTGCGGCCCGTGTAGAGGACGTCGTCGACGAGCACGACCGTGCGCCCTTCGAGCGGGAAGTCGAGCTGGGTCTCGCGCACGACGGGCTGCGCGTGCAGCGGGGCTTCGCCGCCGCGCACGTGTACGTCGTCGCGGTAGAAGGTGATGTCGACGGCGCCGAGATCGGGCGCCGCACCGGCGCGCTCTTCGATCAGGCGCGCGAGCCTGCGCGCGAGTGGGACGCCGCGCGTCTGGATGCCCACGAGTGCAATCTCGTCGAGCTCCGGGTTGGCCTCGATGATCTCGTGCGCGATCCGCGAAAGCGTCCGCAAGAGCGCGTCGGCGTCGAGGAGGAGCTTCCCGGAGGTCTCCGGGGCGTGCGTCGTCATCGGACTCCTTTCCGGCCTCGCTGGACCGAGTTAAAGGGGTTCGTGCCGGGGGCACTCTAGCGGCGCCGGTGGACGGACGCCAGAGGCGGCTAGGGCAGCTGCCAGAACGTGCCCGTCAAGCCCAGGCGCTCGAGGATTCCCTGGTTCTGCTCGCGCGTGTGCGGCACCCAATCCGCTGAGATGCGGTCGGCCCACCACGCGTGTGCGAGCTCGCTGAGCTTCGTCACCGTGATCGTCGCGCCTGGCTCACGCCCTCCGAGCCAGCGGTCGATGTGCTCTTCCGACCGGAAGAGGTTCATCGTCGCTCAGGTGAAGACGATGTCGTCCCACCAGTGCCGCGCCGGCACGAGCACATGGAAGAGGAGGGTCTCGTCTTCCGGCTTCTCGTCACGGATGTCGACGGCGACCGGCTCGCCGCAGTCCGCGCACGAGCATTCGATGCGCCCGTCGGCGCCGAGCGCGGCGCAAACGCCTAACGCGTCCCAGGCGCAGTTCGCGTACCACCACCGGTCGCGGGCGCGCACCCGGTAGGCGGTCGGGACCGCGGAGAACGGGTTGAGCATCCGGATCTCGTCGGTCGCGCGATTCAGGACGAGTGCGTGCGCGTCGTGCAAGCGCCGCCAGCCGGCTGTCACGTCGTCCGGGTCGCCAAGCTCGACCGCCGTCGGCGCGCGACCGAGCTCTACGAAGCGGGCGTATGTCCGATTCCGGAGGTCGACGTCGCGCTCGTCCATCAGTGCAGCGCACGATAGAGCGCCGCCCATTGCCGCGCATCGAGATCGCGGGCATTCGCGTCGTTCGCGAATGCAACCCGCCGCAGCGCGGCGCGCGGAACGATACGTCGCAGCCGTCCCGGCTCTGCGAAGCCGTGTTGCAGAAATGCGAGATACGCCCGCGCTTGGGCGACGGGCACGAGCGGCTCGACCCGACGGACCGCGCGCAGCACGGCCGCGTCGACCGAAGGCGGGGGCGCGAACGCTTCACGGGGAACGCGGCGCGCGATCGCGAGGTCGTACCAGGCGCTCCAGTACACGCTCAGCTGCGTCGAGGGCCAGACGCGCGCGCGTTTCGCCGCTAAGCCCCACTCGACGATTGCGTCGAGCCGCGTGAGCGGCACGCGCGGGTCGTCGAGCAGCCGGCGCAGGATCGCAGTGCCTACCGCGAACGGGAGGTTCGCGAGGACCGCGAACGGCTCCGTGGGGAGCGCGACGCGCGCAGCGTCGCCGTGGACGATGCGTACGTGCTCGTCCCGTCCGAAACGCTTGCGTGCCGTCGAGACGAGCACGGGGTCGAGCTCGACCGCGACGACGCGCGCGCCGGCGGCGCGCAACGCGCCCGTCAGCAGGCCCGCGCCCGCCCCGAGGTCCAGCACGAGATCGCCGGACGCGATCCCGGAATCCCTGACCAGCTCGTCTGCGAACGCGCGGCTACGAAGTGCGTGCCGGCCGCGCGTCGCGCGAACGCGCTCGCCGGCCACGGAAGATCGCCATCGTGGTCATGGTGGGCATCCTACGGCTCGACGATGAGGTCGTCGGGCTCGCTCAGCGCCTCGATTGCATCCTGCGCAGCCTCGAGCGTCGTCTCCGGGACCATCACCATGAGGCCGTCTTCGCCGTCGGCCGCCTCGACCTCGGCCTCGATGCCCGCGTTGCGCAAGAGCTCCTGCAGCCCTTCCGCCTCGGTGACGTCATTCGCTGCGGCGACCTGGATCATGCGGCTCATCGCCGTCTGATCATAGGTGAGCTTGCGCGGCGGCCGGCCGGCACCCTTGAGCAACTGCGGGCCACCGCGCTCGGCAAAGGGGATGTCGACGACGTCGAAGTCGCGTGGCACGACCGTCTCGGGGAAGATCGCGCGCGCCTGCCGCGCCAGCTCGGCGCCGAAATAGCGTGTGGAAACGTGCGTGAGCGCGAGCAGCTTCACCTCGGCGAGCCTCGCGACCTCGGCCGCTTCGGCCGCGGTCGCATGCAGTGTCTCGCGCGCGCGTTCTTTCTCCCCATCCGCGAACGTCGCCTCGTGCACGAGCAGGTCGGCGCGATGCGCCGCCTGGACGACCGACGGCGCGGGTGCCGTGTCGCCGGTGATGACGAGCTTGCGGCCCGGCCGCGCGGGACCGAGCACTGCGTCGGGCGTGACCACGCTTCCATCTGCGAGCGTCACGGGCCCGCCGCCCTGCAGGATTCCGCGCTCGCGTCCCGCGGGAACACCGAGCGCATCGGCGGCCGCGACGTCGAACTGCCCCGGCCGTTCGTGCTCGACCAGTGCGTAGCCGACCGCCGAGACGCCGTGGTCGACGGGAAACGTCTCGATGACGTACTCGCCGCGGTCGAGCGTCTCCTTCGGCGCAAGCTCGACGATCGTGAGCGGATACGGCAGACGGCCGAGGAACGGCTTCAGCTTTCCGAACAGGTCGCGCACGCCCTTCGGTCCGTACACGGTGAGCCCGACCTCGTCGCGGCCGCGCAACGCGAACGTCTTCAGCATCCCCGGTAGGCCGAGCACGTGATCCGCGTGCAGATGCGTGAGGAAGATCTCCTCGAGATCGGGCAACCCCACCGCCGACCGCTGCAGCTGCCGCTGCGTGCCCTCGGCGCAGTCGAAGAGCAGCCGCTCGCCGCCGCGGCGCACGAGAAACGCCGCCGGCGCGCGCAGCGCGGTCGGCATCGACGCGGACGTGCCGAGGAAGACGAGGTCGAGGTCCATCGATCGATAGTAGGCTCACGGCGTGGCAGGAGCAGCGATTCTCGACGTCTACCGGCGGGCGATCACGCCAGAGCTGTACACGGAGATCCGCGACCTCTACAAGACGCACTCGGTCGCGGAGGACGCGCGTGACCTGCCCGGCCTCATCTCCACCCTCACACCCGACTGCGTGTACGAGCTCGTGCAGACGGGCCACCGCTGGGAGGGCCACGAAGGGGCAGCGCGCTTCTACACCGAGCTCCTGACCGCCTTCCCTGACATCAAGTTCGACCTCACCGACATCGTCATCGGCCCGCAGGGCGTCTGTGAGGAGGCGCACGTCACCGCGACGCACGAGGCGCCGTGGCTCGGCCTCGAGCCGAGCGGCGAACACCTGGAATGGACCGTCGTGATCTGGTTCCCGTGGGACGCGGACCAGCGGCTGTTCAAGGGCGAGAAGGTCTACACGTTCGGAATCGACCCGCGCCCCGCCTAGGGGAGAACGAGCTTCTGCCCGGGGCGCAAGAGCTCCGAGTGCAGATGATTCCGCTGCTCGAGCCGCCACACGCCTTCGCGCGTGTCACCGGCATAGCTCCGCGCCGCGATCGACCACAGCGTGTCGGCCGGCTGGACGATGTAGCTGCGCTCCGGCCCCGCGCCGCTCGAGGTGTGGGCGACGATGCCCACGGCCAGCGCGGCCAGGGCCAGCAGGATGAGGAGCTTCCCGAACATGTGTTCGTCATGGTACGACGAACACGTGTTCGTGTCAACCCTACTTTTTCTTCGGCTTCGGGCCTTTCCCGGGCTTGGCCGGGCCCGAAGGCACCGAAGCCGCCGGAGTGGCAACGCCCGCGGGCGTCCACGAGACGAAGCCGTTCTTGCAGGCTCCCCGACCGGCCTTCCAGTCGGGCGCCAGCTGGGTGTAGGCCGGGCGCACCTGGGCGATCCCCGGCCCACCCGCGGTGACGAGACCGCTCTGCCACCCGCCGCCGACGTACTTGCCGGTCTCGTCCCTGCCGTTCCTGTACTTCTCGTCCTGGAGCAGGAAGAGCTCGACGTCCGTCACCGTCGGGTCACAGGCGAAGTACTTCTCCGTCATCGTCTTCAGGTACTGGACCTGCGTCGCGGGGCTGATGACGCCCACGTTCTCGGCGTTCACGTACTGCGAGAGCCCGGTCGTATCGACCTGCCAGCCGACCTCGTCGATCCGGAAGGTGAGGCCGGTCACGGTCGTGGGCTGGCCCGTGCCGTTGAACGCGTCCCACACTGCTTGCTTCACGCGCGCGAGGTCGGGAATCCCGTAACGGTCGGCCGGCACGTAGCCGACGTCGGGCGGGACGGTCGAGGCTGCCGGGTAAGGATGGATCGCGAGCTGGTCCATGATCGGCTGCCTGCGGCCGGAGGCGCGGTAGGCCTTGCCCACGTCCCGGAGGAACGCGAGGGGCTCGGTCGAGTCGCTCGTCGAGGCGCGCGGCGAGAGCCCCATGCCGATCACGCGCGCCTGCGAGTCGGCCGCGTGCAGTGCGTCGTAGCACTGCGCGAGCAGCTGTTCGTACGCGGGGCCGGCGACGTCGTTGCCCGCGGCGTCCTTCTGCGGCGTCCAGTAGAGGCGCGTGTTCGGCTCGTTCCAGACGATGTAGTCGTGGATCCCCCACACCTTCACCGTGCGCGCGACGATCGCCGCCCAGGCGCAGAACGCAGCGGGGTCATGCTGGGACGCCTGCGTCGAATAGAGCGCGAGGACGACGTGGATTCCGAGTTTCTGGGATACCGGCGCCGCGCGCTGAACGAACGGGAGCTCCGTGATCGCCGTCGGGTTGCTCGGGTTCCACGCGAGCGTCCAGCGGTTCTCGGTGAGGTTCGCCCCCTTCAACAGCCCATCGAACCAGGCGCCCCCGTCGTCGGAGTACTTCGACGCGTCGTCGGCGACGCCCCAGGCGATCGTCGGCAGCTTCGCCGGCTTCACCGGCCCTGGCTTGCCGGCGTACGCTGCGCTCGCCGCGATGAGCGCGACGAGGCATGCGGCAGCGAAGCGTGCCCTCATCGGGAAAACGGTTCGACCCTGCGCCCTGTGTTCCTACTGCGCTACTTCTTGCAGGGCTTCTTCTTCGTGCTCTTCTGCCCCGTCTTGCACTTCGCGAGGGAGTTCGAGCCGGAGTTGTTGCCCGACGAGCCGCCGCTCGAGATCTGGCCCGAGGCGAGGTTGAGCGTGAACGTGCTCTGGCGCTGCGGGTTGGTCTCGGCGGTGAGCACGATCGTCGCCGTGCCGGTGCCGAAGCCGGAAGGCACCTTCGCCGTCGCGGTCGTCTTCGGTGCGGAGCCGCTCGCCGACTTCGTCTTCGAGCCGCTCTTGAAGGTGATCTGGTACGTAAAGCCCTCGCCAGCCGTCAGTGCGACGTAGATGCCGCCGCCGCTGATCGTCTTCGCCGCGAGCGGCTGCGGATTCTGGTACGGGAACGTCTTGTACAGCGGGGCTACTGCGGTGTTCGAGTACAGGAACGTGCCGAGCGTCTGCCACACGCCGCCCTTGCAGCTGCCACCGTCGGTCTGCATCGCGTGCTGGACGGAGTTCGTCGCGTCGGTCGCGGACGGGCGCTCGCTGAAGTCGAGCCGGAGGATGCCGCTCTGGATGCCGCCCCGGTCCTGCTCGTCGATGATGTGGAAGATGTTGAACGCGGTGAGCGTGGGCTCGCAGTTCGCGAGATGGACGAGCTTCTCGTAGTTGATCGCCTGTTGCGCCTCGCTCACCGTGGGCACGTTCTCCGATCCGGTGTAGCCGGCGAGTGTCGAGGTGTCGACCTGCCAGCCGGTCTCGTCGATGAATTGCCGGCTCGTGTTGCCGAACAGATCGGTGCCGGTCGTGTCGGGCGAATACGCGACGAGCTGCGGCTGCGCGGTCCCGTGGAACGCGTCGTAGAGCGCGAGCTTGATGCGCGCCGAGTTCACGCAGCCGGTGTTCGGCCACGCATAACCCGTCTCCACCGAGTCGGTGTTGACGTTGGGATAGCAGTGCCACGAGAACTCGTCGAACAGCGGCTTCGTCCGGCCGCTCGACGCGTACGCCTTGCCGAGCGCGGAAATCCAACGCACCGGCGAGATCGACGCGTTGCTCGAGGCGCCCGAGTCGTCGTTGCCGCGAGGAGAGAGACCGACGCCGATGACGTCGAGCGAGGAGTCGAACGACTTCAGCTGGTCGTAGCAGCTCGCCAGCACGACCTCCATCGCCGCCGGCGACGCCGGCTCCGACCCATTCCAGATCGGCTGCCAGAAGCGCGGCTGGTTCGGCTCGTTGCCGATGATGACCTTGCGGACGTACGGGTAACGCTTCATCACCGTCACCGCGTACGCGCAGAACGAGTCGGCCGCGGCCTGCGTGGTCGGCGCCTGCGACGGCTTCGAGGGATAGATCGCGAAGACGACCTCGATGTTGTGCTTCTTCGCGACCGGGATCATGCGATCGAGGAACGTCTGGTCCTGGATGACCGTCGGCTGGGATGCGTCCCACAGGACGGTGACGCGGTTCATCGTCGGCAGCACCTTGTTCATCTCCGTGAACAGGCGGTCGCCGCCGTCGTCGGAGTACTTCGTCTGGTCCTCCGAGAACCCGATCGTCGCCGCCGAGGCGACGCCCGTGCAAACGAGCGCAAGCGCGCCAAACGCCACAGCCAGGAGCATCTTCACCGCATATCCCCTCTCTCGACCACGCGCGGGGGTCCCCGCAGCCGTGAGTGAACCCGGACCCGCTGCCGGCCGCAATCCCCCAAGCGGCCTATTTATGTGCCCGCAGGTCCTAGTGCGAGGACGGCGTCCACGAGGCGCGAAGCGCCGAAACGAACCGGATCGTCGGCCGGGAGGCCGGTTTCCGCCTCGGCGGCGGCGACCGCGGCCCGCGCCTCCTCCTCGCTCAGACGCCGCGTATTGAGGGCGATCGCGGCCACGCGGGCCGGCCGAGCCGGGAGCGCCGCGCGCTCGTGGAGCGCGACGAGCTCGGCGAGCGGCGAGATCGGATGCGGCCCGCCGCCGGCACCCTCGATGGTGTCGTGCCCGGATTCGTGGCAGAGGACGAGCAGGTGCGGAACGCTGCCGTGGTACAGGCCGAGCGTGACGCCGGAGTACACCGGGTGCTGCAGCGCGCCCTGTCCCTCGACCCACAGGAGCTCGCCGCCGCGCGCCGAGCCTTCCACGACGAGGCGTTCCGCCGCCCCGGCGATGAAGTCGGCGACCACCGCGTCGACGGCGATTCCCCATCCGGCGATCGCGATCCCGGTCTGGCCGGTGGGGACGAAGACGGAGCGGATGCCGCGGCGACGCGCCTCGAGGTCGAGCTCGAGGGAGACGGTCATTTTCCCGATCGCGCAATCCGAGCCGACAGTGAGCACGATCGTCGCCGGCACGTCGAGGTTCGCGCCGGTCGCGGTCGAGAGATCGCGCGGCGGACGGCGCAGGTCGCGCAGCTCGACGCCGTGTCGTGCCGCAAGCCCGCTGAGCTCGCTGTCGTCGGCGACGAACACGTGCAGCCCGTTCTCGATGTGCAGGCCGTTGACGATGCACGTCTTCAGCAGGTCGATCCACGCGGGCGGGAAGCGTCCTCCCTGCGTCGCGACGCCGACGAGCGCGGTGCTCGGCGAGAGCGGCAGTGCCTCCGCGACCGTCCCGACGACGGGCACGCCGTCGACGGTCTCACCGGCGCGTTCGGAGTCGAGAATCGCGACGACGTCGTCGCGCCGGTAGCGCAGGACGCCCCACATGGTCTTCCCGTAGTGCGTGTCGCCGCTGAAGCCTTCAGCGAGCAGCAGGTACTTGGTGGACACCGAGCCCCGGTTGGTCGGAGGGAAGCTGCACGCCGTCGACGAACTGCACGCCGGGCCACGGGTCGTGCGCGATGAGGAGATTGCCGTCGAGATCGACGTGGTCGAAGAGGCTCGCCACCTGCGCGCCTGCCGCGATTCCGAGCCCCGACTCGATCATGCAGCCGAGCATGCAGCCGAGCCGAAGCGCGCGCGCCGCGTACACCATGCGCATCGCCTCGCGGATGCCGCCCGACTTCGCGAGCTTCACGTTGATCCCGTGCGCGCGCTCCGCGCACGCGGCGACGTCGGCGAGCGTGTGGCAGTCCTCGTCGACGTAGATCGGCATCGGCGACTGCTGCTTCAGCATCGGTCCGTCGGGATCGTGCGCCGGCAGCGGCTGCTCGCAGTAGTCGACGCCGAGCTCCGCGAGGGCGGCGAGCGCCTCGCGGGCCTCCTCCGCGGTCCACGCCTCGTTGACGTCCACCTGCAGCGGCACGTCGACGGCTGAGCGCACCGCGCGCACCCGTTCGACGTCGAGCCCGTCGCGCCCGCCGAGCTTCAGCTTGAGGCGACGGAACCGGCCGGCTGCCTTCTCGGCACGCCGCGCCATGTCGTCGGGATCGCCGAGCCAGATCGTCCACGTCGTCGGCGGGCCCGCCTGCCGCAGCCCGAGCAGGCGCCAGACCGGCTGGCCCACGAGCTTTCCCTGCAGATCGTGCAGCGCGGCGTCGAACGCGGCGCGCGCGGCGTACTCGCGTTCGGGCAAGCGCGCGAAGATCTCCTCGAGTGCGAACGGATCGTCGCCCAGCAGCTCTGCGTGCTCCTCGACGTATGCAAGCGCAGACTCCGCCGACTCGCCGTAGCGATCGATCGGCGCCGCCTCGCCGTAGCCGCGCACGCCGCTGTGCAGCAGCTCGACCTGCACGACCTCCTCCTCGTCGCGCGCGCCGCGCGAGATGACGAACGTCTCGGCGAGCTCGAGCGTCTCGATCCGCGCGGAAACGTCCACGCGCAGGAGGCTACAATGCACCTCCCTGCGCCCGTAGCTCAGGGGATAGAGCGCGCGCCTCCGGAGCGCGAGGTCGCAGGTTCGATTCCTGCCGGGCGCACTGACCCGTAGCTGGTCGAACCGCGGGCAAATTGAAGAACGGGTAGTTCTCGGCGCCGAACAGCCGGATAGACGGCATCGGTTAGATGGTCGTGGCTGATTGACCGATCGCGATTGCCTGTTCGGCGTTGTCCGCGCGTCGGAACCGAAGGGTCTTGTGATCGGCGAGGTCGGCGGCGTCGAAGCGGACGCCGTGCATGCCGAGACCGAGCATCGCCGAGTCGCGGCCGGCCCACGTGCTGCCGTCGTCGACGCTGTACTGGAGATTGAACGGCTCGGTCTCTTCGATGACAAGCGCGCGCCCGCGATCGAGCTCGGCGAAGGGGACTGCGTCGCGCCAGAACCATGTCGCCGCGTGCGGCCGCTTGTCGCCGTAGCGTGTCTTCACGACGTCGAGCAGCTCCACCGGCGTCCCCGTCGCCGTCGCCGCGAGTAGCTTCAGGAACTCGGCGTGCGCCCAGACGAGCGGCATCGCGCTTCCACTCGGCTTGCCCGGATAGAGGAACCGCTCGGGGATCGGGTCGGTGTCCCACACCTGCTCCGGCATGAGGCCGCCCGGCCCAGTCGTCCGCGTCATCGTGTTCAGATACGGGACGGGGTCCTTCCCGAGCAGCAGCTCGCCGTGGCCGCGCTCGCCGGCGAGCAGCGGCCAGCCGCGTCCGATTCCGTGGCCGTCGAATGGGCTTCCGTCGGCGTGCTCCCCGTAGCCGTCGTCGGGATAGCGGTGGTAGACGGCGCCGTTCGGCGTCTCGACGCGCAACGTCGCGTCGACCACCGCGAGCGTGTCGATCAGCTTCGGGTCGTTCACGTCGCGCAGCCCGAGCCGGGCGAGATAGAGGAAGTCGAGCCCGACGAGGGCCGACGCGGCGACGGTCTCACCGTCGCGGTTCTGCACCTGGACGCGGCCGCGGAGACCTCCCTGCGTCGGCGGCGGACCGATCCGCACGTAGTAGCCGCCGACGCCGTGCTCCTGCGCGACGTCGGTGCCCTCGACATACGTCCACTCCTCGATGCGCTCGTTCCAGCAGTCCGCCAGCTCGAGCGCGTACGTGCGGTCGTCGCCGTCGAGCCACTCGGTCGCCGCGACGAGGGCCGCGACCTCGACGGCGAGCGTGAACGGGCTCGCGCCGGGATTCTCCTCCCAGCGGTCCTGTGGGCTGATCGGCCCGTTGCGAGCGAGATATGACGCGGCGCTCCTGACCATCGGCGCGACGCTCGGCCTCTCCGGCAGGCCGAGCTCGAGCGCCTTGCGCGCGAACACGATCGGGAAGCCGACCTCGTCGAGCTGGATGCCGGTCCAGTACGGACTGCCGTCCGGAAAGAAGTTCTGCGACCAGTGCCCATCCGGGCTCTGCGTCGCGACGAGATAGGAGAGCATCTCGGTCGCGCCCTCGAGATCGGAGAGCGCGAGCAGCGAGAGCCCCGTCTCGACCGTGTCCCTCGCCCACACGAGGTGGTAGCCGCCTGCGTCGTTGTGCGAATTCCCCCACGGGATCGAAAGGCTGGCGACGGTCGCGCCCGGATAGGTCCGGTCCTGGTGCGCCTTGAGCGTCACGGCGGAGATCCACGCCTGCCGTTTGAGCTCCTTGTGCGAGGTTGCAGGCAACGCGATCCGCTTGTGCCACCGGTCCCAGCCGCCGGTGAAGCGCTTTCGGACGGCTGCTGCGCCTTCGACGAGCGACGACGTCGCAAGCGTCCGCGCGCCCGTCGGCGATTCGCCGAAAGCGAGCGCGAGGACGCCGCTCTGCTCGTCGAGCTCTCCGATGAGCGCGACGTTGCCATTCGGCGCCCGCGCGAACTCCCAGGTCAGGCGGCCGTTCGTGTTGAAGTCCTGCCACCCGTCCGACGCGCCGACGTAACCCGCGCTCGAACGGGTGAAGCCGTGCTCCGCCGTCAGGCAGACGCCGTCGCCCGCACTGCCCTGCGCGAACAACGCGCCGTCCTCCACCCATGCCGTGTTGTCCCAGCCCGTCGCGCCGAGATGGGGAGCGAGCAGCGGATACAGCCGGAATCCGTCGCCGGCGAGCTCGAAGGAGATCAGCAGCACGTCGCGGAGCGGATCGGGGAGAAACTCCAGCGTCAGCGTGTAGCGCTCGCCCTCGTGGACGACCTGCGCAAGCGGCACGTACGGCTTGGGCGCGGTCACCCGGTACCGGTTGACGCGCTTGACCTCGAACCATTCCTCGTCGTCGGCCACGATGAAGCCGAGATCGCGAATCTGCGGCTCGCCTGTGGTCGGCCAATAGACCTCGTTCACGATCCCGAGGCCGACCGTCGCCCACAGCCGGCTCGGCCCGAGCGCCGTCGTCACGACGTCCTTCGCGCTCGCCGACCACGTAGGCCCGATCCCCGGCGCGCCGAACGGTTCCGCTGACGCCATCGTTGAGACGCTAGCTCAGGCGCCGAGCCAGGGGTCGTGCCAGCGGCCGTGGTCGGCCGCGAGCCGGTCGGCGCCGGCCGGGCCCCAGCTGCCGGGCGCGTAGGTCTCGACCGGAGGCGGCGAGGTGAGGAGCGGTTGGACGATGCGCCAGCTCTCCTCGACGACGTCCTGGTCGGTGAAGAGGCTGCGGTCGCCGATCATGGCGGCGTGGAGCAGAACCTCGTACGGGGTGGCGCCCTCGCCGCCCTCGTCGGCGAACTCCATGTCGAGCGTGATCGGCTCGGGCCCGGCCTCATCGGCGCGGAGCGCGTCGACGACGAGACGGATTCCCGTCGAGGGGTCGAGCCGCACGACGAACTGGTTTCCGACGGGCGGCCGCCCTCCATGGGCTGTGAAATCGAGCGGCGGCTCATGGTGGAAGAGCAGTCGCACCTCGGTCTGCGTGACCGGCAGGTGCTTGCCGGTTCTGATCAAGATGGGGACGCCCGACCAGCGCTCGTCGTCGACCTCGAGTTGCAGCGCGGCGTAGGTCTCAGTGGTCGAGTGCGGTTGCACGCCGGCGACGGCGAGATACCCGTCGTACTGGCCGCGCACGTAGCGCGCAGGATCCGCGTCCGGGATCGCGTGCAGCACGGCCTGCTTGGCGGCGTTGAGCGTCTGCGCGTCGGCGGCGGCCGGCGGCTCCATCGTCGCGACTGCGAGGAGCTGCAGGAGGTGGTTGACGACCACGTCGCGGAGTGCACCGACCGGGTCGTAGAAGTGGCCGCGATCCTCGACGCCGAAGCTCTCGGCGAGCGTGATCTGTACCGCCTGGACGTGGTCGCGGTTCCAGATCGGCGCGAGCATCTTGTTCGCGAAGCGCAGGTAGAGGAACTCCTGCAGGCCCATCTTCCCGAGGAAGTGGTCGATCCGGTACAGGCGCGGCTCGGCGACGTAGCAGTGTAGGTCGGCGGCGAGCGCGCGCGCCGAAGCGAGATCGTGGCCGAACGGCTTCTCGACGACGACGCGCGCCTTCTCGGTGAGTCCGGCCTTGGCGAGGCCCTGGACGACGGTCGTGAAGAGCCCCGGCGGGACTTCGAGGTAGAAGACCGGCTGGGCCGCGTCGCCCACCGCCGACGCGACCCGGTCGAACGTGGCGGGATCGGCGAAGTCGCCGCTGACGTAGCTCAACCGGGCGGCGAAGCGCGCGAACGTCTTCTCGTCGATCGTCTCGCCCGCCGCTGCGATCGACTCACGCGCGTGCGCGCGCAACTGCTCGACCGTCCAGTCATCGACCGCGACCCCGACGACAAGGCAGTCGAGCAAGCCGCGCTTCTCGAGGCGGTACAGAGACCTAAACGTCATCACCCGGGCCAAATCCCCGGTGATGCCGAAAACGACAAGCACGTCGGCGAACTCCTCCGACGGCACGCTTGGGGCCATGGCCAAACCTAACAATGGTCCCGCGGCCGGCGCGCCCGGCGGGCCGCGATCTTTTGATCAACTCCCTTCATCGCCTCTGTCTGCGAGTCGATCCGATGGCGACCGGCTCGCCGGCGAGTGCATGGGTCTGGTTCAGATTGTGACCGGCTGGGAGCACTCTCCTCGCGAGCTGCTCAGTTTTCTGTACACTGAGCATGTGGCGCGAATCATCCCGTTCACCGATGCCCGCGCTCGACTTACCGAGCTGCTCGACGACGTCGAAACACGACACGAGCACGTCGTCATCACCCGCAAGGGGCGTCCCGCGGCGGTGATCGTCTCGCCTGAGGAGTGGGACGCGATCGAGGAGACGCTCGACGTCCTTCAAGACGAGCAGACGCTCGCCGATCTTCGCGAGAGCGCGAAAGACGTGAAGGCGGGTCGCCTGTTCAGCCTGGACGACGTCCGGCGCGAGCTCGGGCTTGCCTGAGCTACGGCTCACACGACGAGCGAGAGAGCAACTCGAGACCCTCCCCGACAAGGTACGGCACGCCGTACTCGAAACCCTGGTCTTGATCCAGCTCGAGCCTGAAGACATGGGCAAGCGGCTCGTGGGCCGGATGGCGGGACTCTGGTCCGCCCGTGCCGGGAACTACCGCATCCTCTACACGGTCGAGCCAACCGGGGTGATCGTCCGCTCGATTCGGCACAGGGGCGTCGCCTACCGCCCACGCCGACGCCGCCGGTAGCTGCGGAGGCCGATCACACTCGCACGCAGCATGGCGGCGTGGTTCAGGTTATGACCGGCTGGAAGCATTCTCTCCCCGCGAGAGCGAGTGAGTCCCGGTTGGTCGTCATCTCGTGGCCGCCGGACGAGTAGGGTTGACACGCCGAGAGGGCCCCCACAATCGCAGGCCTCAGCGTCTCGAAGAAGAGCGCCTCTTCCGTCGTGGAAGGGGAGATGACGCCGATCGTCCGGCTGGTCAGGGTGCTGATCGCCGTTCTGGTCGTGGGCGCCGTCGTCGCGGGCGTCGCGCGCGGCGCCTCGAGCGCGGAGTCGGGCAAGGACGCCGTCGTCAGCGGGATGTATCTGACGGAGGCGGCGCTGGCCGCGATCCTGATCCTGCTCGGCAGCTTCGTCGAGGGGTTCGGCTTCGGGCTCTCGCTCGGAACGCAGTGGCCGTACACGCGCAACATCCTCGTGCTCCTGCTGCGCGGAGATCCGGAAGCGGCGCACCGGATCGTGGCCACCCTCGTGGGCCTGATCGGGGCGGCGCTGGCGATCCTGGCGCCGACCTCGGCGACGATCAGCGGCCTGGTGCTCGTCGTCGTCACGGCGCTGCTCGGCGTGGGGACGCTCCACGTGCTCGCGGGCCGGCTGCCCTCGTTCGTGCACGGCACCCACGGTCTGCTCGCCTACGGCGTGCTCCTCTGCTACCTGAGCTCCCTGTACTCGCACGGGTCCGACTTCTGGTCGTACCTCGGCGCCACGAGCCCGCTTCACGCCGTGCTCCTGACCGTGTTCCTGGGCGGCATGACCACCGGCCACCGGGGCTTCGGCCAGCCGATCGGGGCCTTCGACTGGCCGCGCCGCACCTCGCAGTGGATCCTGATCGTGCACCTGCTCTCCGCGCTGTCTGTGGTGGGCACCCTGGGATGGCTCATGCCGGACTACCGCGCGGCCTTCTATCTCGCCATCGCGCAGGTGACGGTCGGCTTCCTGCTCTTCCACGCGGTGAACCTGAGACCGAAGAGTCCCGGCATCCTCGTGGCCTTCCACCAGGGGATGGCGCTTGCCCTCACCCTGGCGATCGTCGCCGTGTAACCGCAGAAACCAGCACGATGCGCGCGGGGTGCCGCGTTCGGGTTGTGACCGGTTGGGAGCACTTGCCGGATCCTCTAGGACGGCGCGGCCGCGGCCGTCGCAACGTCCTGGGCATACGTGCCGAGCGCTCGATAGAGCAAGGCCGCGCTCGCGACCAGCGGAACGAGCATGACGACGAACGTCCACTTCAATCCGGAGTGGCCGCCGCCGAAGACGTAGTCGGAGACGGCACCGAAGAGCAGCGGTGCGAGCGCCTGCGCGAGCGAACGAACGAGCGTACGGATGCCTTCGGCGCGTCCCCAGAGCAGCGGCGGCATGATGTCGAGCCGCGCGGCGTCGAGCGGCGGATTCTGCGCCGCGAGACAGAACGCGGCGGCGACGATGTACGGCGCCGCGGTGACCGCGCTGCGCGTGAAGAGCGCCGGTGCGAACAGCAGCGCCGCAAGCGAGACGACCACGGTGCTGACGACGATGCGCGCCGAGAGCATTCCGCGCCGCAGGAGACTGTCGCTGAGCTGTCCGCCGATGAGGACGCCGCCGACGGCTCCGCCGCCGATGACGAGAAGAAGCAGATTCGCGGGCGCCTGTCCGATGCGGTACTGGCCCTTCACGAACTCGACGCCGAAGGTCTGCAGACCGGCGAGGAAGTAGTAGCCGCACGCACTCGCGCCGATGAGGATGAGGTTGGTACGCACGCCGAGCGCGTAGCGCGCGGCCGCAACGATCCCGAGCCGGCGCGGATCGCGGCGGAGGACCCGCTCGGGGTCGGGCTCGACGCCGTGCCGGCGAACGAGGTGCTGCGCGTCGGTCGCTCGCGCGTCCGGCTCGGCGGCCTTCCCGCCCCGCTTCGGCTCGTCGAGGTGGACGACGAACCACGCAAGCACGAACGCGGGTATCGCGAGCACGACGAATGCGGCGCGCCACGACAGGGCGGCGATGTCGCCCGTCACCGCGAAGCCGAACCCGGCGCCGAGGAGCTCGCCGGCGAGGATGAAGCCGTACACGCGGCCGCGCTCCGATCCGGGGAAGTAGTCGCCGACGAGCGAGGCCACGAACGGGCCCGCGGCCGCGGTCACGATGCCCAGGAACACGCGCGCGAGCAGCAAGCCGCCGAACGTCGCCGGCGTCGCACTCCAGATCATCGCCCCACCCCAGAGAAGGATTGCGCCGCCGAGAACCTGCGTCCGCCGCACGCGGTCTGCGAGGGCGCCGAACGGCACCGCCGCTGCGGCGCCGACGAGCGATGTCACCGCGACGAGCAGGCCGATGTCGGTGTTGCTGATGTGCAACCCGTGGCGTAGCTCGGTCGCGGAGGCGCCGACGGTCGTCACGTCGGCTCCGCTCAGCCCGAGCACGCAGGCGAGCACGACGATGACGCGGGTCCTGTGCTCACCGCCGAGGTGGTGCGTCAGGCGAGCGACGCCGGCGCGGTAGATCGCCGCTGCAGTGCCTGCGCCCGGAGCCATCCGGGGATTGTGAGTTACGAAGCCGCAGGCGTGAGCATCAGCCGTCGCCGCCGCGGAAGTGCACCCAGGGCTGCGCGTACCGGACGGTTGCGACGGCGAGGATCGCGCCTGCGACGAGCACGGCTGCGAGCACGAGCCGGCGGGCGAAGGCGCCGTCGACCGAGGCGACGCGGCGGCGCCAGTCGGCGACCGCGAGCGCCGGCACGCGCCGGACGTACGCGAGCACGTGGAGGCCCGTGGCCGCGAACCAGACGACGAAGCTCGCCTTGTGCAAGCCGAGGAGGAAGCCGTTCTGCGGGCCGACGACGATGAGCGCGACGCCGGTGGCGAACACCGCGACCGTGGCGGCGACCACGAGGGGCGCGAGCAGGCGGAGCGGGAGCAGCGGCGCGCCCTTTTCCCGGTACTCGCGCGCGCCCGCGTAGTAGCGAACGAAGCGCCAGCCGGTCGTCCCGAGCTTGAGTGCGGTCGGCGGAATGAGGAGCATCCCGATGAAGACATGCGCCGAGACGAGCTGCCGGATCGAGAGAATCGTCACGCCCTCGGCCGCGAGCAGCACGACGAGGATCACCCCTGAAGCAGCGGTCAGCCGCTCGTTGCCGTCGACTCCCCCGCGCACGCCTCCTACTCCAGCAGCCGTGCATGAGAAGGCTCTGAAAGAAGCAGTTAGAGTTCGAGCCATGCCCGTGCTGGCGACAAGCGACCCTCTCAGTACCGATGCCGAGCCTGCCTCGCATCCGCACGCGCCGCGTTCGGGCCACCGCCGGGCCGCCTGAGGACACCCGCCCCCGGATCGCGGAGATCCAGGGCGACGGCCTGACCTGGCTCCACCTCGAGCAGCCGACGTACGACGAAGCGCAGTTGCTCGCCGGCCGCTTCGGCTGGCATCCGCTCGACATCGAGGACGTCCTCTCGCGCCGCCAGCGGCCGAAGGTCGACACGTACACCGAAGAGGAAGGCGACAACTACCTCTTCGGCGTCCTCCACTTCCCCGTCTACGACAAGGCGATCGGGCGTCTGAACGCGGGCGAGCTCGATTTCTTCCTCGGCTCCGACTATCTCGTCACGCTTCCTGCCGTCGAGCTGCGGCCGGTCACGCTGCTCTTCCGCCGCTGCTACGAGAACGAGGACCTGCGGCACACGCTCTTCGCTCGCGGCTCAGGGCGCTTGTTCTACGAGGTGCTCGACGATCTCTACGACTACTGCTTCCCGATCCTCGACAAGATCGGGTTCAAGCTCGAGCAGATCGACGAGAGTATCGACGACGCCGGGATTCGCGCGAAGGACCTCGTGCGCGACATCCACAAGGTCAAGCAGGAGATCATCTCCTACCGCAAGATCATCAAGCCGCAGCGTCCGACGCTGCGCAGCCTCGAGCGCGCGGTGGAGCGCTTCCTGCCCGAGGAGCTCGAGCTCTACTTCGACGACATCGTCGACGCGAGCGAGCGCATCTGGGACCTGCTCGACAACTACAAGGAAGTCGTCGAGGCGCTCGAGGACACGAACGAGTCGCTCATCTCGCACCAGCAGAACGACATCCTGTACGTGCTCACGATCTTCAGCGTCGTGATGCTGCCGTTGACGTTCCTCACCGGCCTGTTCGGGATGAACGTCCAGTTCCCCGGCTTCGGAAGCGTGAGCGCCTTCTACGGAATCCTCGGCGGCATGCTCGGGCTCATCGTGAGCATGCTCGGCTTCTTCCGCTGGAAGCGCTGGCTGTAGTGGAGCGCTTATGGGCGCCGTGGCGGCTCGAGTACGTCCAGAGCGCGGACGAGCAGGAAGGCTGCGTGTTCTGCCGCGCGGCCGAGGGCGACGACGAGGAGCAGCTCATCGTCCATCGCGGCGAGCGCGCGTTCGTGTTGCTGAACAAGTTCCCGTACGCGTCCGGACATCTGATGGTCGCGCCGTACCGCCACGGCGCCGGCTACGCCGAGCTCGAGGACGCGGAAGCGCTCGAGATGCATGCGCTCGCCTCGCAAGGGCTCGCGGCGCTCGCCGCGACGTACTCGCCGGAGGGCTACAACCTCGGCTGGAACGTCGGCCGCGTCGCGGGCGCCGGGATCCCCGGCCACGCGCATCTCCACGTCGTGCCACGCTGGGCGGGCGACACGAGCTTCATGCCTGTGCTCGCCGACGTGCGCGTCCTGCCGGAGCATCTCGTCGAGACGCGACGGAAGCTCGCGGCCGCCTGGCCGTAGGCCCCGCTGGTTTGTTTTTCGGCAGCGAGTGGATTGAAGCTGTGTGAAGTTCTCTCTCCCGGGCTTGGTCCGAGTCGCGGTCGCGGCAGTCAGCCTCGGCGTCGCGGCATCGGCCGCCGGCTCGGTCGAGGGCGGCGGCTCGATCGTCGTTCGTCTCGTCACCGATCCGACACCGGCCGGTGTCGCCTGGGCCTACTCCGGCGTCGGGCAGGCCTTCCAGCTGCGCGCCTCCGGCGGTAGCAAGACGATCTCGGGGCTGGCCGACGGGACGTACCGGCTGGTTGAGACCGGAGCTGCTGCCGGCCAGGCCGCGACGTTGACCTCGCTCACGTGCGCCGATCCTTCGGGAGACACGACGCGCGACACGGCCTCGGCCACCGCCACGGTCGTGCTCACCGGCGGCGAGACGGTCACGTGCACGTTCTCCCATCGCGCGCTCGGGCCACGCCCGGCAGCGAGCGCGGTGCAGCTCGCGGCCAAGTACGCGCCGGTGCTCCGCCTGGCGACCGGCGAGCACTACCGCCCGCTACGGCTCGAGGACTACCTCACGAAAGCCGTCCTCCGTACCGGCTCGCCGCCGCACGGGACGCTCAGCCAGGCGCAGCCGACGCTGTTCTCGCTGCCCGTCACATCTGCGGCGACGTACTTCGACATTCGCGGCGCCGAGCCCAACCTGCACGCGGCGAACTACCCGCTCATCGAGCAGCAGCTCGAGCAGGCCCGGCCTCGACCGACCGTCTACTTCCACCTCGCCTACCAGCCCGCCGCGGGCCGCGTGGCGATCGAGTACTGGTTCCTCTACCTCTACAACGACTTCTACGACGACCACGAGGCCGACTGGGAAGGCATCACCGTCGTGCTCGAGAACGGCGCGCCGCTCGGGGCCGCGTACTCGCAGCATCAGGGCCGCAGGTGGATGGCCTGGCCGGCACTCTCGAAGGTCGCCGGGCATCCGGTTGCCTTCGTCGCCAAGGGCTCTCACGCGGAATATCCGAAGGCCGGCCGCTATTCGATCCGCGTCTGCTGGACTCAGTACGGGCGCCACTGCTCCCCCACGCCGAAGGTCGACGATGCGCGCGGCGGCGGATCGACCCTGACGCCCACGGCCTACGACCTCCAGTCCTTCGGCGGCACCGGCTACACCGGCTCGTGGGGATCCGGCAACTACGTCCTCGGGATCGGGCTGACGAAAGACCGGATCACCGACCCCCGCCGACGCGCCGAATACAGCAACCCGTTCGCCGCCGTCCCGCCGTAAGACAAGAAGAGCGGGGAACGGGGCTCGAACCCGCGACATCCAGCTTGGGAAGCTGGCGCTCTACCAACTGAGCTATCCCCGCGCTGACCTGATTTTAGCCCGCGCAAGTATTCGGCTTCGGCGGCATCTCAGATGTCCATGAGCACAGACGTCGAGTAATCCAGCCGGTTCCTGCGCCCGCGGCGATAATCCGTCCGACGACATCGGACAGGAGAGACGACGCCATGGGTCAGAACGAACTACACGAGACCGCCCGCGCGCTCGTCGCCGAAGGCAAGGGGATCCTCGCCGCGGACGAGAGCGACGGCACCATCAAGAAGCGCTTCGACTCGATCGGCGTCGAGTCGACCGAGGAGAGCCGCCGCGCCTACCGCGACCTGCTCTTCACGACGGAGGGCGCCGAGGAGTTCATCAGCGGCGTCATCCTCTTCGACGAGACGATCCGCCAGAGCGCGCTCGACGGGACCCCGTTCCCACAGCTGCTCGAAGCGAAGGGGATCATCCCCGGGATCAAGGTCGACAAGGGTGCGAAGCCGCTCGCGCTCGCCGAGGGCGAGACGATCACCGAGGGCCTCGACGGCCTGCGCGCGCGGCTCGAGGAGTACCGCGGGCTCGGAGCGCGGTTCGCGAAGTGGCGCGCGACGTACTCGATCACCGACGAGCTGCCGAGCGACTACTGCATCTGGACGAACGCGCACGCGCTCGCGCGGTACGCAGCCCTCTGCCAGGAGGCGGGCATCGTGCCGATCGTCGAGCCGGAAGTGCTGATGGACGGGACGCACACGATCGAGCGCGCGTACCACGTCACTTCGAGAGTCCTCGATGCGCTCTATCGCGAGCTGTACGACCAGCGGCTCGACATCGAGGGGACGTTGCTGAAGCCGAACATGGTGCTGTCCGGTTACGAGGCGAAGAGCCGCGCCGGAGTCGACGAGGTCGCCGACCTGACGCTCAAGTGCTTCTACACGCACGTCCCGGCCGGAGTGCCCGGCATCGTGTTCCTCTCCGGCGGCCAGTCGGACGAGGACGCGACGGTGCATCTCAACGCGATGAACGCACACGGCCCGCATCCGTGGCAGCTCTCGTTCTCGTACGGGCGTGCGCTGCAGGCGCCGGCGCTGAAGGCCTGGAGCGGCAAACCCGAGAACGTCGAGGCCGGGCAGCGCGCGTATTACCACCGCGCGAAGATGAACTCCGCCGCGCGCACGGGGACGTACGCGCCGGAGCTGGAACGCGAGGCAGTAGCGGTCTAGCGGTACTCGACGCCGGTCAGCGCGGCGAGCTTCTCGAGCGGGTGCTGTGCGGTGATGCGCCGCACGGTGCCCGAACGTGAGCGCATGACGATCGAGTCGGTGACCGCGCCCGCCGCCGTGTAGGAGACGCCGCGCAGCAGCGCGCCCGTCGTCACTCCGGTGGCGGCGACGAAGACGTCCTCGCCTGCGACGAGGTCGTTCGTGTGCAGCACGCGCTCGGGATCGAGCCCCTCCGCGAGCAGCTTCGCGCGCTCGTCGTCGTCGCGCGGCCACAACCGGCCTTGGATGCCGCCCCCGACGCACTTGAGCGCGGCCGCGGAGATGACCCCTTCGGGCGTGCCGCCGACGCCGTAGAGCATGTCGACGCCGGTGCCGGGCTGCGCGGCCGCGATGGCCGGCGCGACGTCGCCGTCGCGGATCAAGCGAACGCGCGCGCCTGCCTCGCGGAGCTCGGCGATGAGCGCGTCGTGCCGGTCACGCTCGAGCACGACCACGTCGACCTCACGCGCAGTCTTCCCCAATGCCTCGGCCACGCGCGCGACGTTCTCGGTCGGGCTCTTGCGGATGTCGATCGCTTCGATCGCCTCCGGGCCGACCGCGATCTTCTCCATGTACACCGCGGCGCCGGGGAAGAGCATCGTCCCGCGCTCGGCGACCGCGATCACCGCGATCGCATTCGGCTGGCCGAGTGCTGTCAGCCGCGTGCCTTCGAGCGGGTCGACCGCGACGTCGACCTCGGCGCCGTGGCCGTTGCCGACCTCTTCGCCGTTGTAGAGCATCGGCGCCTCGTCCTTCTCCCCTTCGCCGATCACGACCACGCCGCGCATCGCGACGGTGTCGAGCATCGCGCGCATGCCGTCGACCGCCGCCTGGTCGGCGGACTCCTTCTCGCCGCGGCCGATCCAGCGGCCGGCGCCGAGCGCGGCCGCCTCGGTGACGCGGACCAGCTCGAGGGCGACGTTCCGATCGGGAGCACGCCTGCTCACGGCGCGCCGATCCTACATCCGGTCGGGCGCGTCGACCCCGACGAGGTCGAGGCAGCGCGCGATCACGCCCTGCGTCGCACGGCAGAGCGCGAGCCGGAACGACTGCTGCTCGCTCTCGAGCACGCGATGCTCGTGGTAGAAGCGATGGAAGTCGTCGGCGACGCGGATCGCATACGCGGGGATCGCCTGCGGCCCGCGCTTCTCAGCCGCATCGGCGGCGACGCCGGGCAGCTCCAGCAGCCGTTTGACGAGCTCGCGCTCCTCGACCGCGAGCGGTCCGGCCGGAGTCGGGGCGACGTCGGCGTCGCCGGCGTTGCGCAGGATCCCCGCGATGCGCGCGTGCGCGTACTGGACGTAGTACACGGGATTCTTCTGCGAGCGCTCGGCGGCGAGGTCGATGTCGATGTCGATCGTCTGGTCGGGGCCGCGGTTGACGAGGTACCAGCGCGCTGCGTCGACGCCGATCTCCTCGACGAACTCGTCCAGGAACACGACGTCTCCGCGCCGCTTCGACATCTTCGTTTGCGCCCCGCCCTTGGTCAGGTGGACGAGCTGATAGAGCAGCACCTCGACGCGTGCGGGGTCGTAGCCGAGCATGCGCGCCACCGCCGCGTACCAGTTGCGCGTCCCGTGATGGTCGGCGCCGAGCACGTAGATCGCGCGGTCGAAGCCCCGCTCGAGCTTGTCGACGAGGTACGGGACGTCGGCGGCGCGGTACGTCGGCGTGCGGTCCTCGGATCGGAGCAGGACGCGGTCCTCTTCGTCGCCGTACGCCGACGACCGCGCCCACAATGCGCCGTCCTTCTCGTAGGTGTCGAGGCGCGGGAGCAACTCGGGAAGCCGCTGCTCGAGCTCGCTCTGCAGCACCCACGAGTCGAAGTGGATGCGAAAACGCTCGAGCGAGTCTTCGATGCGGTGCAGCATCGCGGGCACCGGATCGCCCGGCGTCGCGGCGAGCTCCTTTATGTACTCCCCTTGGTAGCCGCCCTCCATCGTCTGGCCGGAACGGCTTGCCGCGACGGAGGCTTGAAACAGCTCCATCTGCGCGCCCGCGTCGTTGTAGTAGTACTCGCGCGAAACCTCGTTTCCCGCGAACGCGAGGAGGCGCGCGACGGAGTCGCCGTACGCGCCGTTGCGAGCGGCGGCGACAGTGATCGGCCCGGTGGGATTCGCGGAGACCATCTCCACCTGGATCCGTTGCGCAGCGGCGGCCGAGCCGCCGCCGAAGTCGGCGTCGATCGCGGCGAGCGCGTCCGTGAACCACGCGTCGGCGAGGAAGAGGTTGACGAAGCCGGGGCCGGCGATCTCGGCGCGCTCGACCTGGGGCAGCGCTGCCGCCTGCTCGGCGAGCTCGGCTGCAACCTCCCGCGGCGGCCGCCGGCGCGCGCCGGCGAGCTTCAACGCGGCGTTCGTCGCGTAGTCGCCGTGCTCGGCCTCGCTCGGCCGCTCGAGCTCGACCTCCGCGCCGAGCGCGGCGGCCAGGCCCTTGACGGGGTCAGACCCCAACGGCGAACAGATCCTCGAGCGAGCGCAGCTCCTCGGTCGTGCCGACGCCGACGAGGACGTCGCCTGCTTCGATCGTCACGTCCGGCTCCGGCGTCGTGTCGAAGCTTCCGTCCTTCTTGCGCAGCGCGACGATGATCGCGCCTGTCTCGTGCCGCACGCGGATGTCGCGGATCGTCTTGCCTGCCTGCTCGCACGTCCGGTGCACTTCGATCTCGGCGAGATGCAGGTCGGGGCCGGTTGCAGTCGTGACGACGTCGAGGAAATCGGTCACCTGCGGCTTCAGGACGAGGTTCGCCATCGTGCGGCCGGCCGCGCGGTACGGAAGGACGACGCGGTCCGCGCCCGCGAGGACGAGCTTCTTCTCGGCGTCCTCGTCGGATGCGCGCGCGACGATCTGCAGGTCGGGGCGCGCCGCGCGTGCAGAGAGCGAGATGTACAGGTTGTCCGCGTCGTTGTCGGCCGCGGCGACGAGACCCTTCGCACGGTCGAGGCCTGCGCGCTGGAGGTCCTCGTCTTCGGTCGCGTTGCCTTCGATGAGCAGCTCGTCGCGCTCCTTCGCAGCCGCGACCGCGTCCTCGTTGAAGTCGAGCACGACGTACGGCACACCGGCGGCGCGAAACTCCTCCGCGACGCGGCGGCCGACGCGGCCGTAGCCGCAGATGATGAAGTGGTCGCTCAGCCCCTCGATCTTCCGCTCCCTCCGTCGCTCTGCCAGGACGCCGGTGAGCACGCCGCCGGCGATCACCTCGACGATAACCGCGCCGGCATACGCGATGATCGTCAACCCCCCGAGGACCATGACGATCGACAGCGCCCGTGCTCCGTCACTCGACGGCACCGTGTCGAGACCGGTCAGCGTCGACGTGATCACCGCCCGGTAGAGCGACTGGAACCAGGTCTCGTCGAGGACGAGATGGAAGCCGATCGTCCCGGCCCCGAGCGTGACGACGACGGCTCCGAAGAGCCGGGTTATCTGCGTGAGCCGAGGATTGCTACGCACGAGGTGAAGGTATCTTGACCTCATGGACGACGACGAGCTCGCACCCCAGCCCGAATCCGGCGAGAAGCGGCTCAATATCCACCTCGACCCGGCCGACATCGCGGGCGTCTACGCGAACTTCGCCAACATCAGCTTCTCGCGCTACGAGTTCACGCTCACGTTTGCGCGCATCGAGCACGAGATCGAGGAGGGCGACGTGCCGGGCGCGGTCGTCTCGCGCATCAACGCCTCGCCGCGCTTCGTCGAGGAGCTCATCCAGGCACTGCAGGATTCGTGGTGGAAGTGGGAGACGACGGAGGGGATCCGCAACCTTCCCGACGCGCCTCCGCGCGACGAGTAAGTGAAAGTCGCAGTCATCTCGGACGTGCATGCGAACGTGCATGCACTCGAAGCCGTGCTCGCGGCGATCGACGCCGACGCGCCGGACGAGCTGTGGTGCATCGGCGACCTCGTCGGCTACGGCGCGCGGCCGAACGAATGCTGCGAGATCATCGAGGCGCGCGCCGACATCTGCCTCGGCGGCAACCACGACCTCGCCGTGCGCGGGACGATCGACCTCACCGAGTTCTCCGGCGACGCGGCCGTCGCCGCGCGGTGGACGCGCGGGGTCCTCGCGGCAGACGCGCGTGCGTACCTCGACACGCTCGAGCCGCAAGGCGAACGCCGCGGCGTCGGGCTCTATCACGGAAGCCCGCGTGATCCCGTGTGGGAGTACGTCCTGTCCGACGAGGCGGCGGTCGCAGCGATCATGCTCAGCGACTATCCGTTGACGCTGGTCGGGCACAGTCACGTCGCGTTGCAGGTGTCGCTCGACGAGCACGCGCTCGACGGCGGGCTTGCACCCGACGGAACGGTCCTCGACTTCACGACGCGCAAGTGGCTGCTCAATCCGGGCTCGGTCGGGCAGCCGCGAGACGGCGACCCGCGCGCGGCGTATCTCACGCTCGAGCTCGACGACCAGCGCGCCGCGTTCCACCGCGTCGACTACGACATCGAGGCGACCCAGGCTGAGATTCGCGCCGCGGGATTGCCCGACGCGCTCGCCGACCGGCTCGCGATCGGCTGAAGCTAGTTAGCTGACCGGTGCGATCTCGGCGGTGGACTCGGCTCCGTAGAGCTCGATGCCCTCGCGCGCCAGCGCGAGCTGCACGTCTTCCCGCGCCTTGTAGATCCGCCACTTCACGGTGGCGAGCGTGATCTCGAGCGAGTCCGCGATCTCGGTGTACGAAAGCCCGACGATGTCGCGGAGCAGCAGCGCCATCTTCAGGTCGACATTGAGAGCCTCGACCGCACGCCATACCGCGTCGATCGCCTCGAGCCGTTCGAACGGAGCGTCGAGCACTTCGAGGTGCGGCGCGTCGTCGATGTCGACGACCGCACGCGGCCTGCGCTCGACCGCGCGCAGCTCGTCGAGCACGCGGTTCTTCGCGACCTGGAAGAGCCACGTCGTGAACTTCGAGCGGAGCGAGAAGCGCGGCAACCCCTGATAGACGCGGAGGAAAACCTCTTGTGTCAGGTCCTCGGCGAGCGCTCGGTCGCCGACCAGGCGCAGCACGTAGTTGAAGACCGGCACCTGATACGTGCGCACGATGATGCAAAAGGCGCGTTCGTCACCTCGCTGCGCCTTCCGCAGGACGCCGAAGTCAGGCTGGGGCAGCGACAAGGGCGCCCATCATAGCCGGTTTCTAGTCCGCATTCACCAAATTTCTACCCGTCATCTGGGCGGGCGGATTGCGCCCCAGGAGGGCGAGCGCGGTGGGCATGAGATCGCGCAGCTCACCCTCCCGCACGGAGGCTCCGGCCTCGGTGACGATGAGTGGGACGAGGTTCGTCGTGTGCGCCGTGTGCGGGCTTCCGTCCGGCTCGAGCAGGTGCTCGGCGTTGCCGTGGTCGGCGGTGATGAGGCAGACGCCGCCCGCCTTTTCCACCGCTTCGACCACCCGGCCCAGGCAGGCGTCGGTCGTCTCGACCGCCTCGACGACGGCCGGAATCACGCCCGTGTGGCCGACCATGTCCGGGTTGGCGAAGTTGACGACGGCGAACGCGTAACCCTTGCCGACCTCCTCGACGAAGCGATCGGCGAGCTCGGGCGCCGACATCTCCGGTTTCTTGTCGTAGCTCGGCACGTCGCGCGGCGAGGGCACGAGGATGCGCGTCTCGCCGTCGAACTCTTTCTCCCGGCCTCCGTCGAAGAAGTACGTCACGTGCGCGTACTTCTCGGTCTCGGCGGCATGGAGCTGGCGAAGGCCCGCGTCGGCGAGCACCTCCGCCATCGTCATGTCGACGGTCTGGTCAGGGAACGCGACCGGGAAGTCGAAGTCGTCGCGGTAGCGCGTCATGGTCGTCAGATCGACGCCGGCCTCGCCGAGCTTCTCCGAGAGCTGGCGGGCGCGGTCGGGCCGGAAGTTGAAGAAGATCGCCGTGTCGCGCTCGGGGTCGAGCCGCGGCAGTCCAGCGATCGAAACCGGGACGATGAACTCGTCCGTGACGTCGGCGTCGTAGCTCGCCTGCACGGCCGCGATCGGGTCGTCCGCAGTCTCGCCCTTGCCGGACACGATCGCGTCGAGCGCCTGCTCGGTGCGGTCCCAGCGCTGGTCGCGGTCCATCGCGTAGTACCGGCCGGCGACGGTTGCGATCTTCTCGACGGGGAGCTCGGCGAGATCGTGCACCGCTGAGTGCGGCGATACGTCGCGCCCGTCGGTGAACGCGTGGATCCACGTCTTCTCGGGCGCGAAGCGGAGCAGCGCCTGCAGGTGGTCGATGTGCGAATGCACGCCGCCGTGCGAGACGAGGCCGAGGAGGTGGACGTTCTCGCCGCGCTCGAACGCCGACCGGAGTGCGTCGTTCTCGAAGAACGAGCCGTCCTCGATCGCCGTGTTCACGCGCATGAGGTCCTGCAGCAGGATCCGCCCCGAGCCGATCGTCAGATGGCCCACCTCGGAGTTGCCCATCTGCCCCGGCGGGAGCCCGACCGCCTCGCCCGATGCCCGCAAGGTCGTGTGCGGGTACTCGCTCCGGAGACGGTCGAACACCGGCGTCTTCGCGAGCTCGACCGCGTTTCCCGGCCCGGCGGCCTCGATCCCCCAGCCGTCGAGGATGACGAGCGCTACGAGTGGATACGTGCGGCTTCGCAAATGGCCCGAAAGCTGTCGACGTCGAGGGAGGCGCCGCCGACGAGCCCGCCGGCGACGTCCGGCTGCGCGAACAGGGCAGCAGCGTTGTCGGGCTTGACCGATCCGCCGTACAGCACGGGTGCGTCGAGCAGCGACTTGATGAAGGCGTGCGCCTCCTGCGCCATCTCCGGTGTCGCGGTCAGACCGGTGCCGATCGCCCACACGGGCTCATAGGCGATGACGAGGTGCTGGTGCGCCTCGAGCACGGACAGCTGACGTCGCAGAACGTCTTCCGTCTCGCGCGCCTCACGCTCCTGCATCGTCTCGCCGACGCAGGCAATGACCTGCAGGCCGGCGTCGAGCGCGGCGCGCGTCCGCAGCGCGACCGTCTCGTCGGTCTCGCCGAAGTACTGCCGCCGCTCGGAATGGCCGACGAGCGAGCCGGTGACGCCGAGCTCGAGCAGCAGCGACGCGGAGATCTCGCCGGTGTACGCGCCTTCACGCTCCCAGTGCACGTTCTGCGCGTAGGTCACGAGGCCGGCGTCGACGCATTCGCGCAGGCGTGTGTACGGCGGGCAGACGATCGCGTCGAGGCCGGCGAGCGCGGCCGGGTCCGGGCCGCGGAACATCTTCCAGTTGCCCGCAATGATCACGGTATCGCCGCCACGCCGGGCAATTCTCTGCCCTCGAGGAACTCGAGGCTCGCGCCGCCGCCGGTCGAGATCCACGAGATGCGGTCGGCGAGGCCGAGCTCGTTGAGCGCGCGCACCGAGTCGGCGCCGCCGACGACGGAGTACGCGTCGCCGTTCGCGGCGACCGCCTCCGCGACCGCCTTCGTGCCTGCGGCGAAGCGCGGCCACTCGAAGACGCCCATCGGCCCGTTCCAGAAGATCGTGCGCGCGTCGGCGAGCACGTCCGCGAACCGGTCGCGCGTCTCCGGCCCGATATCGAGTCCGAGCCATCCGTCCGGCAGCTCGTCGAACGGGTAGATCGCCGACTTCGCCTTTGCATCGAACGTTTCCGCGCCGACTAAGTCCACCGGGAGCTCGACCTCGAACCCGAGCGGGTTGTCGGCGCGGATCTCCTCCGCCATCTTCCCGCCCACGAGCACCGTGTCGGCCTTCCCGCCGAGATGCATCAGGACGCCCAGCTTGTCCTCGACCTTGGCGCCCCCGGAGACGATGACGAACGGGCGCTCGACCTCCTCGAGCAGCTTTCCGAGATGCTCGAGCTCGGCGAGGAGAAGCAGGCCGGCGTACGCCGGCAGCACGTGTGCGACCGCCTCGGTCGACGCGTGCGCACGGTGCGCGGAGCCGAATGCGTCGTTCACGTACACGTCGCAGCCGTCGGCGAGCTCGCGCGCGAACGACTCGTCGTTCTCCGTCTCACGCGGGTCGAAGCGGGTGTTCTCGAGCACGCGGAGGCGTTCATCCGGCAGCAGCTGCCGCAACCGGCGTTCGACCGGCTTGATCGAGTACTTCGAGTCGGGGACTTTCGGCCGGCCGAGATGCGAGCAGACGCGCACCTCGGCTGCCGCCCCGTCCAGCAACAGCCGCAGCGTCGGCAGCGACGCGCGAATGCGCGTGTCGTCGGCGATGTCGCCGCGCTCGAGTGGGACATTGAGGTCGGCGCGCACGAGGACCCGCTTGCCCGCGACGTCGGCGCCGCGGATCGAGCGCGGCATGCGCACGTTGCTAGGCGGCGACCGCGGCGGGCATCGTCTGCCCGATCTTCGCCACGAGGTCGACGAGGCGGCAGCTGTAGCCCCACTCGTTGTCGTACCAGCCGAAGACCTTGACGAGATTCCCGTGCACCATCGTCAGGCCGCTGTCGAAGATCGACGAGTACGACGAGTGGACGATGTCGGTCGAGACGAGCGGCTCGTCCGAGTACTGGAGGATCCCTTCGAAGTCGCCGCTGTCGGCCTTGCCGCGGAACAGGTCGTTGACGGCCTCGACGCTCGTCTCTTTCCCTACCTGCACGACGAGGTCGACGATCGAGCCGGTCGGGACCGGAGCCCGCATCGACATGCCGTCGATCTTCCCCTTGAGGTCCGGCATGACGATGCCGATGGCGCGGGCGGCGCCCGTCGACGTCGGGATGAGGTTGATCGCGGCCGCACGCGCGCGGCGCAAGTCCTTGTGCGGGAGGTCGAGCACGTTCTGGTCGTTCGTGTACGCGTGGATGGTCGTCATGTATCCGCGCTCGATCGTGTACGCGTCGTGGAGGATCTTCGCGAGCGGCGCGACACAGTTCGTCGTGCACGAGGCGTTCGAGACGATGTGGTGTTTCTCCGGGTCGTAGTCGCGATCGTTGACGCCGATCACGAGTGTGAGGTCGGGATCGGTCGCGGGCGCCGAGATGACGACCTTCTTCGCGCCGGCGTCGAGATGCTTCTGCGCGTCGTCGCGCTTGGTGAAGAGGCCGGTGGACTCGATCGCGATGTCGATGCCGAGCTCTCCCCACGGGAGATTAGCAGGGTCGCGCTCGGTCGAGAACTTGATCTCGTGGCCGCCGACGCGGATGAAGTCGTCGCCGTGCTCGACCGGCTGGTCGAGGTTGCCGAGCACCGAATCGTGCTTGAGGAGATGCGCCATCGTCCGCGTGTCGCCGAGATCGTTCGCAGCGACGATCTCGAAGTCGCCGCCCCGCTCGAGCTGCGCGCGCAGGAAGTTGCGGCCGATGCGGCCGAACCCGTTGATTCCGACTCGTGTCTTCGCCATGGAGCTGAGTCTAACGAGGGGCGTCCGCACTCAAATCAGTAGAAGGGTGCAGAGGCGGGCCCAGAGGGGAAGCTCCGAGGACGACCCTCCCCTCTGGTGCAACCACACCCGAGACCGTGGCGACGGACGGGGTCTGAATCCGCCGCCGGACGAGCGCGGACCCGCCGTTGCCGAGTATGACGACCCTTGTGACAATTGCGCTAGACAATTTAGAACTCGTACTCGCCGTCGGCGAGCGCTTGGATACGGCGAATCCGACGGTACGCGGCGGCCTTCGAGGCGGGCGGGCGGCAACGCCGGCCGAGCTCCGCAATCGGCAGCGTCGGATGCCGGACCCGGAGCTCGGCGAGCTCGCGCAGGTCGTCGGGTAGCGCGTCGAGGTCGAGCTTGCGCACGGCCTCGAGCTGCGCGTGCGCGGCCTTGCTCGTGCGCACGAGGTTCGCATGGTCGGCATTGGCGAGCCGGTTCGCGTCGGCGCGCGTCGCGGCAACGACTGAACGCTCCTCGAGGACGAGCACGACGTCGGTCGAGCCCGCAGCGACGAGCAGGTCGGCGATCGGTTCGGTGCCTTTCGCGTAGGCGACGGCGTGCCGCGAGCGGTCGGCGACGTGCAGCTCGGCGCCCTCACGCGCGGCGATGCCGGCGATGAAGTGGGCGCCGTCGATCTCCGCCGTCCGGATCTCGAGGTGCGGGTCGCGTGGGCCGCTGAGCGAGCCTGCGCCGAGCAGCGCGCCGCGCAGATAGGCGCGGCGGCAGCAGCGGCGCGCGAGCACGCGCTGCGGCGGGCGGTCGAGCGGCCGGTGCGAGGAGTCGAGCACGCCCGCTCGGTGGAGCGTCTCGTAGGCGAGTGTCGATCCCTCGACGTGGAGCTGATAGCGGGTCGCGTGGTCGAACGCGCGCTGCTGGTACGTCCTGATCTCCGACTCGACGTCGAAGGCGCGCAGGAGCGTGAACGCGCGGCGGGCGACCGCGGAGCTGACCAGATCGAGATGCACGGCGACGCTGCCCCGCCCGCGCAGGTGCACGCTGCCGGCGACGTGGAAGAGACCCGAGAGCTCGGCGAGGCGATCGCAGTCCGCCTCCGGCGCGATCGCGGCGAGCTCGTTGCGCAGATCCTCAGACAGCACCTTCGAGCTCCAGCAGCCGGCGCTTGTACGCGACCCCGTGCGAGCCGTACGAGCCGAGGCCGTTCGCCGCGACCACCCGGTGGCACGGCACGAAGAGACCGAGCCGGTTCCGTGCACAGAAGCTCCCGGCCGCGCGGGCCGCGCCGGGAGCGCCTGCGAGTGCCGCGAGCTCGCCGTACGTGACGACCTCGCCGCGTGGGATCTTGCGCAGCTCGATCGCGCAGCGCTCGAGGAACGGCGTCTCGTATTCGAGATCGACGGGCACGTCGTTCAGCGGGACGTCTTCGCCCGCGAAGTAGCGCGTCACGACGTCTGCAACCTGGTTGAAACCAGGTTGCGGGACGTGGCTCTTCGGGCGAGGAAGCTCGTGCCAGACGACGACGCCGTCCTCGAGCCAGAGCTCCCCCACGCCCCAGCCATCGACCTCATACACAACACGCTTCAATGCCTGCATCCTAGAATCGCCTGGTGAGCGCACACGGGATCTTCAAGACGCCGGAGCCGTACAACGAGCCCATCCGCTCGTACGCGCCCGGCAGCCCGGAGCGCAAGGAGCTCCGCCGCCGCCTGATCGACCTCGAGTCGCAGCAGCTCGAGATCCCGCTCGTCATCGGCGGCGAGGAGGTGCGCACCGGCTCGACGTTCGAGGCGGTCGAGCCGCACAACCGCTCGCACGTGCTCGCAACCGTGCACAAGGGTGGCGCGAAAGAAGTCGAGCGCGCGATCGCGGCAGCCGCGGACGCGTGGAACGACTGGTCGCGCACGCCGTGGGAGGAGCGCGCCGCCGTCTTCCTCCGCGCCGCTGAGCTGCTCGCCGGCCCGTGGCGCTCGACGCTGAACGCGGCGACGATGCTGAACCAGTCGAAGACCGCGCACCAGGCAGAGATCGACTCCGCGTGCGAGGTGATCGACTTCTGGCGCTTCAACGTCGAGTTCATGAGGCGCCTCTACGCGGAGCAGCCCGTCTCCTCGCCCGGCGTCTGGAACCGGCTCGAGTACCGGCCGCTCGAGGGCTTCGTCTTCGCGGTGTCGCCGTTCAACTTCACCGCCATTGCGGCGAACCTGCCGAGCTCGGTGGCGCTCATGGGCAACACGGTCGTCTGGAAGCCGGCGTCGACCGCCGCGTATTCGGCGTGGTGGCTGATGAAGCTGTACGAGGAGGCCGGCCTGCCGCCGGGTGTGATCAACCTCGTGTACGGCTCGGGCTCGGACGTGGGCGACCCGGTGCTCGCAAGCCCGGACCTCGCCGGCATCCACTTCACCGGATCGACGTCCGTCTTCAACTCGATGTGGAAGACGGTCGGCGAGAACGTCGGGATGTATCGCGGCTACCCGCGCATCGTCGGCGAGACGGGCGGCAAGGACTTCATCGTCGCGCATCCGTCCGCCGACGTCGATGCCGTCGCGACCGCGATCGTGCGCGGATCGTTCGAGTACCAGGGCCAAAAGTGCTCGGCCCCGTCGCGCGTCTTCGCGCCGTCGAACCTCTGGCCCGAGATCCGTGATCGCGTCGTCGCCGAGGTGAAGACGCTGAAGGTCGGCAACGTCAACGACTTCTCGAACTTCATGGGCGCGGTCATCGACGGCAACTCGTTCGCGACGCAGAAGGCCGCGATCGACGAGGCCAACGGCGACAAGAGGGCCTCGGTTCTCGTCGGCGGCGGCTACGACGACTCGGACGGCTGGTTCGTCGAGCCGACGGTGATCGAAACGAGCGACCCGAACTTCCGCACGATGCGGGAGGAGCTCTTCGGTCCCGTCGTCACCGCGTTCGTCTACGACGAGAAGCGCTACGAGGACACGCTCGACCTGATCGACGCCGGTGCGCCGTACGGATTGACGGGCGCAGTGTTCTCGCGCGATCGCGCGGCAGTCGAGACCGCCGGAGAGCGTTTGCGCTACGCCGCGGGCAACTTCTACGTGAACGACAAGCCGACCGGGGCGGTCGTCGGTCAGCAGCCGTTCGGCGGCGCGAGAGCGTCAGGCACGAACGACAAGGCGGGCTCGATGTGGAACCTCATCCGCTGGGTCTCGCCGCGAACGATCAAAGAGACGTTCGTGCCGCCGACGGACTATCGCTACCCGTTCCTGGAAGCGGAGTAGCTTCGACGATCTGCTCGAAGGCCGCCCAGCGGGCGGCGAACGCCTCGACGTCCGCGATCATCTGCACGAACAGCGCCTCGTACCACGCGTGGTTGCGCAGGTCGTCCTCGATCCGGTGCAGCGTCACGCCTACGAGGCTAGGCCTCGCCCTTTAACGATCTTTGATCGCCGTGTAAGACGGACGTCAGGCGCGGCCGGCCTTGTGCAGCTGGGCGTAGATCTGGCGCGCAGTCTTGGCCGGAACGCCGGGCACGCCCTCGAGCTCCTCCTGGCTCGCCCCGAGCATCTCCTCCACCGAGCCGAAGTGCTGCAGCAGCGCGCGCCGGCGAGCCGGGCCGACGCCCTCGAGCTCGTCGAAGAGCGAGCCGAAGCCGCGCGACTCGCGCCGCTGCCGATGGAAGCCGACCGCGAACCGGTGCGCCTCGTCGCGCAGCCGCTGCAGGAGCTGTAGCCCCGCGGAGTGGCGCGAGAGCACGATCGGGTCGGGGCGTCCGGGGACGAATACCTCCTCGATTCGCTTCGCGAGCGAAATGACGGCGACGCGCGGCAGGTCGTACGCGTGCATCGCCGCGATCGCAGCCGAGAGCTGCCCCTTGCCGCCGTCGACGACGACGAGGTTCGGCTCGGTCGTCCAGCCCGGCTCCCCGGTCGGATCGGCGAGACGCGCGAAGCGCCGCGAGATCATCTCCGCCATCGCGGCGAAGTCGTCGATGCGTTGATCGTTGACCGGGGACAGGTTCCCGACTTTCGGCGCTTTGGAGGCCTCTCGCGAACGACTGGAACCTGTCCCCGGTGTGACATCGAAGTTGATTCCGAACCTGCGGTAGTGCGCCTTCTTCGGCAGCGCGTCCTGGAAGACGACCATAGAGCCGACGGTGTCCTGCCCCATCGCGGTCGAGATGTCGTAGCACTCGATCCGGATCGGGAGCGACTCGAGGTTGAGCGCCTCGCGCAGCTCCTCGAGCGCCTCGACGCGCCGCGCACGCTTCTGCTCCGTCGCTGCCTGCTCGCTCACGAGCGCGTGCTGCGCGTTCTCGTCGGCAAGCTGCTGCAGTCGCCGCTTCTCGCCGCGCTCGGCGACACGCACCTCGACGCGCGCGCCGCGCCGCTCGGACAGGAACTCGGCGAGCGCCGAGAGGTCGCC
>Ga0070730_10000683_pt1 | contig 36727 bp, 29 predicted proteins | sample Coa_R1_3_FD_66447 | JGI IMG/M metagenome (GOLD analysis project Ga0070730, IMG submission 66447) | Surface soil microbial communities from Centralia Pennsylvania, which are recovering from an underground coalmine fire - Coalmine... | ecosystem: Environmental > Terrestrial > Soil > Unclassified ...
GCGCTGTTCTCGCACCAGATCGCCGTCATCATGGGCGATTACCTCTACTCGCGCGCGATCATCGAGCTGGTGCGCCTGGATGATCGCGAGGCGCTTCGCGTGCTCGCCCGCGTGACGAACGAGATGACGGTCGGCGAGATGCGCCAGCTCGAGGCGCACGACAAGCTCGCGTATGGTGAGGAAGCCTACCATGAGCTCATTCGCGCCAAGACGGCGTCGCTCCTGTCGGGCGCCTGTGAGGTGGGTGCGTTAACGGCTCCCCCCGCCTATCGGCAGGCGCTCGCGCGCTTCGGCATGCTGCTCGGCATGGCATTTCAGATCACCGACGATTTGCTGGACTACACACAGCCGGAAGCGGTGACGGGCAAGCCTTCCGGGCTCGACTTGCGCGAGCACAAAGTGACGCTGCCGCTCATCACGGCGCTGGCGCGCCTCCCAGCCGACGGCCCGGGCCGCCGCATCGTCGCCGAATTGATGGAGACGGCCGAACCCGCGGACGATCTCGTCGTCGAAGTGATGCGCCTGGTCGAGGTCACGGGTGGGCTCGAGATCGCGCGGCAGCGCGCGCTGGATCTCGCGCAACAGGCCGAGGCCGAGCTCGACGTCCTGCCACCATCGCCCGCGCGGGACGCGCTGCAGGGCAGCATCGCCTACGCCGTGGAACGGCGCAGCTAGGAGACGCGTTGGCCTACGGTCCCCGTCGCCCCGGCTTCTATATCGGGATCCTGGCAGTCGGGTTCGTGGTCGGCGGATTGTTGCAGGCGTTCCTGCGACGCTTCCTGCCGCAGGGTCCCGCGAAAGAAGTCTTCACCTGGTCGGTGACGCCCACCATCGGTCCGTTGCACTTGGATTTGCTGGTGATGTCGATTACGCTTGGACCGATCGGCCTGGATGTCTCGCTGCTGGCCGTGATCGGCGTGGTGATCGCGTATCTGGTGGCCCGGTCCCTCTTTTAAGGAGAGCCGCGGCCTGACGAGGATGCAATGGGTTTGGGAAGTCTGAGTGGCGGCGAAATCTTGATTCTGATGGTGATCATCCTGCTCGTGTTCGGCGCCAACCGGCTGCCGGAGGCGGGCAAGGCGGTCGGCAAAGGCTTACGCGAGTTCAAGCGGGCTCTATCCGAAGCGGAAAGCAGCATCCAGCGGCTGCCCGCCGCGCCGCACGGCGAGGAGAGCCAGCCGCAGAGTGCGAAGCCGAAGCGTCTCGTCGAGTAGGGCTACTGCGAGGCAGCTGCGTCCGCCGCAGCCTGAGACTTGAAGATGTCCTTGCGGCGGTCCACGATCTTGGCCCGCGCCCGCACATCCTCCATGTACTGCTGCAGCCGTGCCTGCTGCGCCGCCTGGCGCAGTTGCGCGCGTTGCGTATCGCGCTGCTTGAGCCACGCGGTCGAGTCGGCGCGCTTGAGCTCCAGCGACTGGATGATGAAGGAGCCGTTCTCACCCTGCAGCACGCCGCTGCGCTCGCCCACCTTCAGTCCGAAGGCGGCGCCCACGACGACCGGTTCGCGCGCGATGTAGCTTGGCGGCCGCAGCCGTGTAAACGGACCGAAGCGTTCCACCTGCAGGCCGTGCGCACTCGCCGCGGCGGCCAGGTCCGGCGTGCCGCGCAGCAGCTTCTCCAGCGAATCGGCGCGCTGGCGCGCCCGCGTCTTTTGCCGTTCCAGCCGGACGAGCGACGCCACCTGCGGGCGAATCTTGTTGAGTGCGGGCACACCGGCCGGAATCACCGAGTCCAGTCGGAAGACGTAATAACCCGCGGGCGCCTCGATTATCGGACTCGTCTCGCCGGGATGCGCTTCGAACGCCCACACACTTACGTCGGGAATCGGATAGGGACCGAGCGTGAACCGCTCACCCTCGGTCACGGGATACTCCGGCGAAACCTGCATCTTCAGGCGCCGCGCGGCGGTGTCCAGCGCGGTCGGGTCGGTATGATCGGCCGCCAGCCGCTCGAGCGTGTCGGCCCGCGCTTCCACCTCATCCAGATGCGCGCCCTGGAGCGCGACGGGGATGAGGATGTGCCGGACCTTGAGTGAGTCGCCCTTCGCTTGGTCGATCCTGATGATGTGATAGCCGAACTGCGACGCCACCGGCGGGGAAATCTGTCCGGGCTTGAGGTCGCGCAGGCCCCTCATGAAGTCCGCGTCGAACCCGGTTTCGTTCTTTTTGATCCAGCCGATCTCGCCGCCCCGCTGCCCAGTGTTGGTGTCGGCCGACTCCTTCTTGGCCACGTCATCGAACTTCGCGCCGTGCAGCAGCTCGTTCCGTACACGGTTCACGCGCGTCCGGGCGACGGCGCTGTCGGCGGCGCTCGGAAGCCGCGGCTCCGAGATGAAGCGCACGTACGCCACGCCGGGGCGCTTGAAGTCGTCCGCATGCTGCTTGAGATACGCGGCGGCTTCGGCGTCGCTGACGGCGGACGAGTCGGGGATGGTGTACGGCCAGATCGCGAGGGAGGCGATCCGTACGGAATCGTGCTGGTCGCGATAGATGCGCCAGAGCTTGGTGTCGGAGTAATAGATGTCGCTCGTCAGATACTGCTGCAGCTTGATCAGCGGGATCTGCGTGCGATAGAGGCCCTCGAGCTGCGCGAGGAAGTTGCGATCGCTCGTCGTCGCGATGAACTGCTGCCACTTCCGGATGTCGAACTGGCTGTCGGTCTGGAACTGCGGGTCGCGCGTCACCTCGGGCGGCGGCGAATTGCGCGCCATGTCGATGACTTCCTCATCGCTCACCCGGATGCCGAGCCGCTTGTACTGCTGTTCCAGCAGCGCGTCCTCGACCATCTGATTGATCACGCGATCCTGGATCTGCTGGTCTTCTTCGCGCGACGTCGGCTCGGGGCCACGTTGTTGGCGATATTGCTCCGTCGCGGTCTGCACGCGCTGCTGAAAATCGGCGACCTGATACTCCGTGCCGTTGACTTTGAGCACCACGTTGCCGCTGGGGCCCAGGATGCTCATGACTTGTCCAATGGCGAGCCATGCCACGAAGGCGATGGCGAGGATGTAGAAGACCCACTTGGCGTTCGCGCGCATCGTGCGCAGCATGGCTACATCAAACCCCGATAAGAAGAGAGCTGAAGGGGCATAAGTCTAAAAATGGCAACGAACAAACTCAAGCGCACACTCGCGCGGGTCATTTGACAGCAGGAGCGGCCGAACAGTATCTTCGACCAATTCCCACAACGACTTAGGGCGTGGCCTACACCAGCGAGATCGAAAAGCTCGAAGCGCGCTTTAATGATAACCCCAAGGGTCGCAATTTTGCACCCTTGGCAGACGCCTATCGTAAAGCGGGGCTTATAGATAACGCAATCGTGCTGTGTCAGAACGGCCTGCAGCTCCATCCCGATTACGTCAGTGCCCACATCGTTTACGCCCGCTGTCTCGTCGACAAGAAAGACGACACGGCCGCGCTGGGCGTCTTCAAGAAAGTCCTCGAGCTGGACGGTGAGAACATCATCGCCCTCCGGGCCCTCGCCGAGCTCGCCGAGCGTAACGGGAAGTTCGACGAGGAGGTGGAGTGGCTGACGCGGCTGCTCAATGCCGATCCGATGAACGGCGATGCGGCCGAGGCGCTCGCGCGCGCCAAGGGCAAAGCCGCGGCGAAGCCGGCGGAAGCAGCGCCCACGGCAGCGAGCTCGCCCGATGCGACGACGACGCCGATGACGAAGCCCGATTTCGCGGTGGAACATGAACAGCCGGCGGAAACGAAGTTGGCGGCGGCGCCGAGCGGGCAAGTTGAAAACTTCGAGAACCCGATCAGCTTCAATCCAAACGCGCACGCCGCGGCGAAAGCCGAGGGTCTCGAGGTTCAGGAAGACGTCGAGCTAAACCCGCAGCAGATCGAGCAAGTCGAGATCGAAGGGCTCGCGCGGACGCAGTACGAGGGGAGCGGCATGTTCAAGCTGGACGCGCCGACACCCGAGGCGGCTGCGTCGGCTGGTCCCGACCTCGACGAGCCGTTGCCGCAGGTGGACCTACCGCTGATCATGCCCGACGAAGAGCCGCGAGCGGCGGCTCCGCACAAGGCCGCGCCGCCGCCGTCGCCGCCGCCTCCTCCTCCCGCTCCTGCACCGCGGTCGTCGATTCCCGCCGCCGTCACGCTGTCCGATGATGACGGCGCCGCCGATACCGCGACGTTGTCGCAAGCCGAGCCGGTGCTGACAGAGACGATGGCCGAGCTCTACCTGAAGCAGGGTCACCAGCAGGATGCGCTGCGTGTCTATCAGGCGCTCCTTGCCCAGCGGCCCGGCGATGCCAGCCTGCGCAGCAAGGTGGAGCAGCTGTCCTCCGGTGGGACGCGAAAAGGATCGGGCATCTCGGCGCAGGCTTTCCTCAAGGGCATCTGGGCTGGAAAGCCGGCTGCCAAGCCTGCGCCCGCCGACGTCCAGGGGACTCTGGCGGCGGCGTTCGATGTCGCGGAACCATCCGACGGGACATCGTTGGGGGAGCCTTCACATCCCGCGGAGGATCATATCTCGCTCGACTCGGTGTTCGGCGAGGATGTGGCGCGCCATACGACGGCTGCGGCGCCGGCGGCTCCTCCAGAGCCCGCAGCTGCCGACGAAGGATCCAAGACCGGCGGCTTCTCCTTCGACGAGTTCTTCGCAGGCGGGAGAGCGGGGGCGGGCGGTCAGGGCGGGGGAGCCGGTGCCCCGGGCGAAACGGCTTCGCCTCGGACACCGGGCGCGAGCCGCACGTCGGGCCGGACGCAGCGTCCTCCCGAGGACGAGGCAGACGCCGATCAGTTCCAGCAGTGGTTGAAAAAGCTCAAGTCCTAGTGCCTTTCCATATTGCCGTGCTGAATGGCCCCAATTTGAATCTGTTGGGTGAACGCGAACCTGAGATCTACGGCCGCCAGAGCCTCGCCGAAATCGAACGCGCGACGAAGGCGAGCGCGCGAGAACTCGGGGTCGACTGCACCTGGATTCAGACGAATCACGAAGGCGAGCTGATCGAAGCGATTCAGGGACTTAGGGGCCGCGCTGATGGCGCGGTTATCAATGCGGCGGCGTTCACGCACACCAGCCTCGCCGTGCGCGATGCGCTGCTCGCGGTGCGGGTGCCGTTCGTGGAAGTTCATCTCTCGAACATCTTCGCACGCGAGCCGGAGCGCCGCCGGTCGTTACTTGCGGATCTCGCCGTAGGTGTCGTGACGGGATTCGGCGCCGACAGCTATCGCCTGGGACTCGAAGGCCTTGTCGGGCGGCTCAAGTCGCGATAGGCGCCCGGACCGGCATGCGGCGCTCGTCGCGCTGCTCGAAACGGAAGGGCTGGAGGCGCTGCTCGTCACGTCGCGCCCCAACATCCGGTATCTGACGGGCTTCAGCGGATCGGCGGGAGTGGCGGTGGCGACGCGGGACACGCTACTCCTCGTCACCGATTTCCGGTACGACGAGCAAGCGCATCAGGAGGCGGCTGCGGTCGCCCGCGTGGAGATCGAAGGGACCAGCGTGTGGGAGCGTCTGTTCAAGGAGCTTCCGAGCGTGACACCGGGAGCCACGCTCGGCGCGATCGGCTATGAGGCTCACGCGATCACCGTGAAGGACGCGGAGCGATTGGCGACGGCGGGGAGCGCGTGGCGCTGGCGGCCCGCGGGTGAGCTGGTCGAGCGGCTGCGCGTGCGCAAGGATGCGGGCGAGGTCTCGGCCATCCGCGCGGCGGCGACACTCGCCGGAACTGCGTTGCGCGACACCCTCGGCGAAATTCGCGTCGGTCAAACGGAGCTGGAGATCGCCGGGATCCTCGAGGGGGCGCTGCGCCGCCACGGCAGTGAGGGGCATCCGTTCCCGACGATCGTGGCGAGCGGACCGCGCAGCGCGCTGCCGCATGCACAGACCAGCGCTCGTACCATCGGTGCGGGTGAGTGGCTGCTGTTAGACTTCGGCGCCGTCGTCGACGGCTACTGCGCGGACGTCACTCGTACGGTCGTCGTGGGGGCGCGCGCCGACGAATCACAGCGCGCGTTGTACGGATTGGTGCAGGAGGCGCAGCGGCGCGCGCGCGATGGTGTGCGCGCCGGCATGAGCGGCCGCGACGCCGACGCGCTGGCGCGCGATCCTATCGAGGCGCGCGGCTTCGGCGCGGCGTTCGGGCATTCCACGGGGCACGGCGTAGGTCTCGAAGTGCACGAGGCGCCGCGGCTCGCGCGTACCGCGGTGGATCCGCTGCCGGAGAATGCGGTGGTGACGATCGAGCCCGGCGTATACGTCGCGGGACGCGGCGGCGTGCGCATCGAGGACGACGTTTATTTGTCGGCGGATGGTCCTGTCTTACTCACGGACGGCTGTACGGAATTGCTGGAGCTCGTGTGACCGTTGACGTTCAGAGCACCGCCCGGTCTATTGGAGGGTCATGAAGCTCGACATCATCGCCCAGATCGTGCAGATCTTGAAAGACGCGCCGGAGGTGGGTGCGATCGAGATCCGTCGCGGGCTGTTCGGCGCATGGTCCTCGGTACGGGTTTCCAAGGCCGGACACGGGGGCAATACCATGGGGGCGGGGCATGTCATTGTCTCGCAATCGCCTGCCGCATCCACCCCATCGACGCCCTCGGCTTCCTCGATGTCTCCCACTCAACCGGTACCCGCTGCCGGACCGCAGCTGCTCGAAATCAAGTCGCCGATGGTCGGCACGTTCTATCAGTCGCCGGAGCCCGCGGCGCAGCCGTACGTGAAGGTGGGGAGCCGCGTCACCGTGGGGCAGGTCGTCTGCATCATCGAAGCGATGAAGATCATGAACGAGATCGAATCCGAGGTCGCGGGTGTGGTGCGGGAGGTCGTGGCACAAAACGCGCAGCCGGTGGAGTTCGGTCAGGCCCTTTTCCGGGTGGATCCGCATGGGTGAAGCGACAGGCAATCTGCCGGCGTTCAATTTCAAACAAGCAATCACGCAGATGGTACAACGCAACGGCTCCGACCTGCTGCTCAAGGTGGGCCGGCCGGCGACGATCCGCGTGAACGGCGAGTTGGTGGCGCTCGATACGGCGCCCCTCAAGCCGGAAGAGCTGAAATCGCTGGCCGAGCAGATCATGACGCCGCGGCAGGTCAAGGAGTTCGCCGAACACAAGGAGGCGGACTTCGCGATCGGCGTCCCCGGCGTCGGCCGATTCCGCACCAACGTCTATCAGCAGCGCGGCACCGTGGCGTTCGCATTCCGCGCGATTCCGTACGAGGTCAAGCAAATCCGCGAGCTGAACCTGCCGACCGTGCTCGAGGAAATCGCGCTCAAACCGCGCGGCCTCGTGCTGGTGACGGGCGTGACGGGATCGGGAAAATCCACGGCGATCGCGGCAATGATCAATCACGTGAATACGAATCGGCGGGTCAACATCATCACGATCGAGGACCCGATCGAGTTCCTGCACCGCGATCAGATGGCCAACATCTCGCAGCGCGAGGTGGGCAACGACACCCTCTCCTTCAACTCCGCGCTGCGGCACGTGCTGCGGCAGGATCCCGATCTCATTCTGATCGGCGAAATCCGCGACATGGAGACGCTCGATACGGCGCTCAAGGCCGCGGACACCGGGCACATGGTGTTTTCGACCCTGCACACGACCGACGCGACGCAGACGATCAACCGCGTGATCTCGTTCTTCCCGCCGCATCAGCACGACGAGATCCGGCATCTTCTCTCCACCGCGCTGCAGGCGATCGTCTCGTTGCGTCTCGTGCCGCGCAAGGACGGCCGCGGCCGCGTTCCTGCGGCCGAGGTGCTGATCAACACGGCGGCGGTCGCCGACAACGTCCGCGATCTCTCCAAGCAGCTCAACATTCCCGACCTGATCGCGCAAGGCTCGGTCCAGTACGGGATGCAGAGCTTCGACCAATCGCTGTTCCACTGGTACCAGCAGGGTGTGATCAGCTACGAGAGCGCGATCTTCTACGCCACGAACCCGAGCGAATTCGCGCTAAAGGTCTCGGGTGTCGATTCGTCCGGGAACCGGCTCGGCGGGTCCGACAGGACCGGGATCGAGCTGACGCCCTGATGTTCAAGAAAGTGCTGATCGCCAACCGCGGGGAGATCGCCCTGCGGGTGATCCGCGCATGTAAAGAGCTGGGCGTCGAGACGGTGGCGGTGTACTCGGAGGCCGACCGGGAGTCGCTCCACGTCCGCTTTGCCGACGACGACGTCTGCATCGGCCGCGCGCCCAGTCGCGACAGCTACCTCAACATCCCTCGCCTCATCGCCGCCGCCGAGATCACGGGCGCGGACGCCATCCATCCCGGCTACGGTTTCCTCGCCGAGAACGCCGAGTTCGCCGAGAAGGTCTCGGCGTCCAACATCGTATTCATCGGACCTTCGCCCGATCAAATTCGGCAGATGGGCGACAAGGCGGCGGCGCGCAAGCTCGCCAAGGAGCAGGGCGTGGCAACGGTTCCCGGTTCGCCCGGCCCGGTCGAGTCGCTCGAAGAGGGGCAGGAGATCGCCGCCAAGATCGGCTTCCCGGTGATCATCAAGGCGGCGGCGGGCGGCGGCGGGAAGGGCATGCGCGTGGCGAACGATAACGATCAATTCGCGCAGTCTTTCACGCTCGCCAAGCAGGAGGCGCTGGCGGCGTTCAACTCCGACGAGGTGTACATCGAGAAGTATCTGGCGCGCCCGCGGCACATCGAGATCCAGATCATGGGCGACACGTACGGGAAAGTGATGCACCTCTGCGAGCGCGACTGCTCGGTGCAGCGGCGCCACCAAAAGCTGGTCGAAGAAGCGCCGTCCCCGGTGGTCGATCAGACACTGCGTCAGGATATCGGCGACGCGGCGGTGAAACTCGCGGAGGCGATCGGCTACGTCGGGGCGGGGACGATCGAGTTCCTGCTCGATGCCGACGGCTCCTTCTACTTCATGGAGATGAATACGCGGATTCAGGTCGAGCACCCCGTGACCGAGATGTGCACCAACTTTGATCTCGTCAAAGAGCAGATCTCGGTCGCGGCGGGAGCGCCCCTGTCACTCGTCATGAATGGACACCGCCTGCGGGGACACGCCATCGAGTGCCGTGTCAACGCCGAGGATCCGAGCCGCAACTTCCAGCCCTCGCCGGGCCTGATCACGGCATATCATCCGCCCGGTGGCCCGGGGGTGCGGGTAGATACCCACATCTATGCCGGGTATACCGTGCCGCCCTACTACGACTCGCTGCTCGCCAAGGTGATCGTGCACGGGAACTCGCGCACCGAAGCGCTCGCCCGTATGCGCCAGGCACTGGACTCGTTTATCATTGAGGGCGTGACGACGACGATTCCGTTCCTGGCCCGGGTCATGCGCCACCCGGACTTTGTCGCGGGCAAGATCGATACGAAATTCCTCGAGCGCGAGCCGCAACTCCTCAAAGATCAGACATGAAGATCGACGTCTACCATACGCCACTCGGCCTCAACGCGGGGGATCTCAGCGGCCGAGCGGTTGTCGTCATTGACGTACTGCGGGCGACGAGCACGATCGTGACCGCGCTCGCCGCGGGCGCCAAGGCCATCGTGCCCGCCGCGAGCTCGGAAGAAGTGGTGCGCCTGACGTCCAATCTCGAGAAAAATGCCATCGTACTGGCCGGAGAGCGCCGGTTGCAGAGGATCGAAGGCTTCAACCTCGGCAACTCGCCGCGCGAGATGACGAAGGAAGCGGTCGGCGGCAAGACGCTGTTTCTGGCGACGACGAACGGGACGCCGGCGCTGCTCGCCGCCCAGGGTGGCGATCCCGTGCTCGTCGCCGCCGCGCTGAATTTCAGCGCCGTCGCCGAGCGCGCCCGCAATCTGTTCAACGAGCGCGGCGACCTGGTGATCATCTGCGCGGGCCGCGAGAAGCAGTTCGCGCTCGAGGACGCCTACACCGCGGGACGGCTGATCAAAGCGGTCAAGAAAGGCATTCCGCCCAAGAAGCTCACGTTGAACGACGCCGCTCAGGTGTCGCTCGACCTCGCCGCGCAGCAGGGCGGCTGGCAGGACGCGCTCGGCGCCAGTGACGCCGCGCGCCAACTGGGCGAGGCGGGCTTCGGCGACGACGTGAAGTTCTGCGCCAATCCCGATCGGGTGGCCATCGTTCCCGTCTACGCGGACCGACGCATCGCGGCATGAATCCTAAAGCTCGGCAAGAGCTCATCGGCATCGCGGCCCTCCTCGTGGGATTCTTCCTGGGCCTGACGCTCCTGCCGGTGTCCTTGACCGGCAGCTGGGGGCACACGATCGGCACGGCCCTGTGGAAGCTCTTCGGCCTGGGCGCCGTCGTCGTACCGGTCCTGGGCGTCGTCTGGGCGCTCGCGGCGTTCGAGCGGCTTGGCGCACTCTCATGGGGGCGCGCGGCCGCGCTGGGTGCCGGTCTCATCGTTCTCATTCCCTATGGCATCGCGGTCGCCATCGGTCCGACATTCCCCGCCGATTACGGCAGTTGGACGCGCCCCGAGCGGCTCGTCGGGCTTTTTCCCGGCTTTCTCGCCGGCTCCATCGAAGGCGTGATCGGAACTGCGGGGGCGGTGCTCGTCGGCCTCTTTGGACTGTCGGCCCTGGGAATCCTGACGGTTGGGTGGCATCCGTTGACGCTGTTGCGACAGCAGGAGACGGGAGAGGGGAGACGGGAGAAGGACATGCCGGTGCCTGGGAAAAGGATCCGCGCGCCGGCTGAGGACCAGGACGAACCTCTCCCTCCTTCCATCTCCCGCAGTCCCAAGGAGCGCAAGCCCAAGCCCACGCCACCGCCCAAGCCAGCTCCGCCTCCGCCTCCCGGCTCGCTCATCCCGCCCATCGAGTTGTTAACGGAGGGACCAGGCGCGGTGGAGGATGCGGATGCGGCGCAAATCGAAGACATGGGTCGCCGGCTCGTCACAACGCTTGAGACCTTCCGCGTCGGCGCGCAAATCACGAACAAGACCGTCGGGCCGGTCGTCACCCGGTTCGAGCTGGAGCCGGGACGCGGTGTGAAAGTCGGTCGCGTGTCTTCGCTCGCGGACGATCTCGCGCTCGCGATGCGCGCGCAGTCGCTCCGGATCGTGGCGCCGATCCCGGGCAAGGCCGCGATCGGCATCGAGGTCCCGAATCCGACGCCGCGGCTCGTCCACGTGCGCGATCTCATCGACAGCGCGGAGTTTCGCCGGGCGACGCGCGTGCTGCCGGTTGTGCTGGGCCGCAACCTCGAGGGCGAAGAAGTCGTCGACGACCTCACGAAGATGCCGCATCTGCTGATCGCCGGCGCCACCGGGTCGGGAAAGTCCGTCTGCATCAACGCGATCATCACGAGCCTCGTCTACGCGCACGGACCCGACAACCTGAAGCTGCTGATGATCGACCCGAAGATGGTCGAGCTGTCGATGTACAGTGCGCTGCCGCATCTCGGCCTCCCCGTGGTGACGAGTCACCACAAAGCGGCGAACGTGCTGAAGTGGGCGGTGTGGGAGATGGAGCGCCGTTACCGGCTATTGCACGCGAATCACGCGCGCAACATCACCGACTTCAACAAGAAAGTCGAAGCCAAGGCGCCCCTGAAGGGTCCGCGCGAGACGTTGGCGACACAGGCCGGCATTCAAAAGGAGCTGCCGTTCGACGCGGTCTACGCGGGCGGGATCCTGCCGTACATCGTGCTCGTCGTCGACGAGCTCGCCGATTTGATGTTGACGGTGCAGGGGGAGATCGAGACGCCGCTCGCGGTGCTCGCGCAGAAGGCGCGGGCGATCGGCATTCACCTGATCCTCGCGACGCAGCGGCCGTCGGTGAACGTGATCACCGGCTTGATCAAGGCAAATTTTCCGTGCCGGATCGCGTTTCGTGTTTCGGCAAAGGTGGACAGCCGTACGATTCTCGATCAGAACGGCGCCGAAACATTGCTGGGCAATGGTGACATGCTGTTCCTGCCGCCGGGCAAGAGCGAGCCGTTGCGCGTGCAAGGGGCGTTCATCTCGACGGATGAGACCGAGCGCCTGATGGAGTGGTACAAGCAGCACGCGCCGAGCGCGGCGACCGCGCCCGGCACGTCCATCGATGAGCAGGTCACGGCGCTCGAGAAAGCGGAGAAGGAGGAGGAAGGATCCGGGGGCCAGGAGTCTGGAACCGGGGAGCGCGACCCCCTCTTTCGTCAGGCGGCGGAAGTCTGCATTCAGAATCAGCTGGGATCGACGTCGCTGCTGCAGCGTCGCATGAGTATTGGCTACGGCCGGGCGGCGCGGATCATCGATCAGCTGGAACTCGCGGGAGTGCTTGGTCCTGCGAACGGGTCGAAACCGCGCGATGTCTTGGTTGGATTGGAGGAACTGGACGATCTGGTTGGCCCGGAGGAGGCAAATTCGAGCAGTTGAGCGTGACGATTCGCGACCAGCGTGCTACAAATTGATGCATCCGATGGACTAGATCGCTGGGTCGGCGTTAATCCAAAATTCACCCGCCTTATCTACACCTGTTTTCCACCGGCTGAGCGATGTTCCCACTTCTCACCTCACCCTAGAATCCGTCTCGCAGCCACTTACCTCCGCTTTTGACTCGTTGAGGGACAATATGTCGTTGCAAGTGGTAGTCGATGCTCCCGAGGCTCCCGTCCGCACCGCACGGTTTCCATCCTCGAGCGTGCGGGTGCGCATTCCGATCGGCAGTGAAACCGACGTCGCCGTCGCCGGAGAGCAGGGCCGGCGGTTAGCCTCACGACTGGATTTCTCGCCGACCGACGTCACCGTCATCGCCACTGCCATCATGGAAGTCGCCCGCAACGTGTTGCAGTACGCGCGCCGCGGCGACCTCATGCTGCACCTGATTCAACGGCGCGGCCGGCTCGGCCTCGCCGTGGTGGCGCGCGATCGGGGCCCCGGCATCCCGGACATTACGCGGGCGCTCCGCGACGGGACGGGATTAGGCCTCGCCACTGTCCGGCGCTTGATGGACGAGTTTCGCGTCCGGTCGGAACCGGGGCGCGGCACCACCGTGACCATGCGGAAGTGGACCCGCTGCCGGCAGGTGGAACGTGCTGGCGCGCGGCGCACCGGCCACGCCGGACAGCGGGAAGCGAGATGATCTCGATGCCGCTGCAGACTGTCCCCCAAACCGTCGCCGATTGTCTCGCGCAGCCCGATCTCGCGCAGCCCAGTCAAGCGAAACCCGCGGTCAATCCAACGGCACGCCTGCTCGGCGTCGGTGGCGATCAGTCGTTATTCCGGGAGCTGGCGCGCTACGTCGAGCAATCGGGCGCGACGCTCGAGCGTTCCAGCGACGAAGCGACGACACTCCAGGCGTTAGCGCACGGCGGCTGGGACGCCGTGCTGACCGTGCTCGACCGCGATGCCGATGTCCAGCTCGAATGGTGGGAAGAAGTCTTGCCCCGCCTGCCGGTGCGGCCGCGCATGATCGCGGTGGCGCCGTCACCGTCGATGAGTCTCGCGCTGCGCGCGACGGAGCTGGGCGTGAGCGCGGTGCTCCCCCTCCCGCTCGAGCGGGACCAGCTGCGCGCCGCCCTCAATCGGGTGCTCGCGGCTGCCGCCGAGACGCCGTTGCCGATTCTCCCCGTGACGCCCGCCGCGGTTGGTCCCTATCAGATCGTTTCACAGAGCGCGGCGATGGTGGATGTGTACCGCACGATCGCGCACGTCGCGCCGAGCACGGCCACGGTGCTCATACAGGGTGAGTCAGGCACGGGGAAGGAGCTGGTCGCGCGCGCCATCCACGCGCACGGTCCGCGCAGCACGCGCCCCTTTGTGGCGGTGAACTGTGCCGCGATTCCCGAAAACCTCCTCGAGAGCGAGCTGTTCGGTCACGAGAAGGGCGCGTTCACGGGCGCCGTGGCCCGCAAGATCGGCCGGTTCGAGCGGGCGAGCTGCGGGACGCTGTTCCTTGACGAGATCGGCGACATGAGCCTCGTCCTGCAGAGCAAGATTCTTCGCGCCATTCAAGAGCGTGAAGTCGAGCGCGTCGGTGGTGGTGAAGCCATTCCGGTGGATGTGCGCTTGATTGCAGCGACCAACCAGGACCTGAAGCAGATGATCGCCGACGGCAAGTTCCGCGAGGATCTGTATTATCGTCTCGCGGTCGTCACGATCCGGCTGCCCAAGCTCGTGGCCCGCGGCGATGACCTCATGTTGCTGACGTCGCATTTTCTGCAGGAATTCGGCAAACAGTACGGCAAGAACGTCGGCGCGATCTCGGATCGCGCGGCGAGCATGCTGCGCGCGCACAGCTGGATCGGCAACGTCCGCGAGCTTCGCAACGTCGTCGAACGCGCGGTCCTGGTCTGCGATGGCGACGTCTTGCGGTCGGTCGACCTCCCCGAAGACTGGCTGGCCGGGACGGTGCGGCAAGAAACAGCGACGGTCGGTCCGCTGGCGACGCTCCAGGAAGCCGAGGCACGCCATATCGCGCAGGTGCTGAGTCACACCCATGGACAGATCGGCGAGGCGGCCCAAATCCTCGGCGTGCACCGCAATACGCTGGCCCGCAAGATCAAAGAGTACCGGCTCTAGGCACCACGCACCACTTTCGAGCACGCGTTGTCGAGGCCCCGCCCTAGGGCGGGGCCTCTTACGATCTAGTCCTTTCGGTGTCTTCCGACTAACCCTTTGGAGACGCGTAACTAACAGCGGAAACGTTGTCTGACCCAAAAGTCTGTGCTGTGGCGCGCTTCGTGCGAAGCGTTGCACGGGCCGTTCATGCCAACCATCCAGCAGAAGAGAGGACCGTGAGCCTCACGCCCCAACCCCTCCACAGCGCCGCGATAGGGTCCCCACCGCCGTTGCGGATCGAACAAGCGCTGCGCTTGCTGCCTGACGTCGACGACCTCGCGCCGTTGCGCGGTTTCGCCGTTTCGCTCGCGTCGAATCGCTCGCCGGCGCGGGCAGCATGGACGGCGTCGGAGCCCAATCGCACGGTCGGCAAACGCACCCTGGATCCCGCCGTATTGCGCGCGAAGGTGCCGCAGGTCCTGAGCCATGTTGCGGCCCGCGTCGCCGTGCTGTACGGCGCCGCGGTAGATGCGCTCGAATCCGAGCAGGCGGGCGATCTCTCGCAGGCCGTGCGCGCGTTGGTGCGCGCCGGAGAATACGAAGAAGACGCCGCTCGCTATGCGCAGGCGCATGCGTGGTATCGACAGGCGCTCGGGATCGCGGAACAGTTGCGCGACCGCCAGCCGGAAATGGAAGCCCTCTGTCACCTGGGCCGTCTCGAAGCTGCGCGCGGATATCTCGATGAAGGCGCGCGCGCATTCCAGCGCAGCCTGGCGCTCGCTGAGGCAGAGTCGGACCATGAGCACGCGGCGGGCGCGTGTCACGGCTTGGGGAACGTTCTGTTTGCCCAGTCACAATGGTCCGGTGCGGAAGCGTGGTTCACGCGCGGCCTCCAACACGCCCAGAGCAACCGCTCGCTCAGCGGTGCGCTCGCCCTGGGTCTCGGCCAGACCGCGCAGCGGCGCGGGGACAACACGACCGCTGCGGAGCTGCTCGCCCGCGCTCGCGAGAGCTTTGACGCGATCGGCGACCGCGCAGGGGTGATTCGCACGCTGCTCGCGCGCGGCCAGGCTGAGGCCGCCCAGGGCCGCACCGCGGAGGCCCTCGCGACGTATCGAGAGGCGCTTGGCCGTGTGCCCGTCGTCGAACCCGATTCGGTGCTCGAGCTCTCGGTGCGCCTGCGGTTGGCGGAGCTGTATCTCGAGCTGGGCCGGCTCCCCGACGCGGAGGACGAGCTGCGCCGTGGCGAAGACCTCGCGATCACGTACCAGCAGACGCGCTGGCTCGCGCGCGTGTACGTCCTGATGGGAAGGCTGCGCGGCCAACAGCAGGACGACAATGGGTTTGTCTTCTTCGAGCAGGCGATCGAATTGTGCCGCAGCGGCGAACCGGCCCGGCGCCTCGAAGCCGACGTGTATCGCGAGTACGCGCGGTTTCGGTGGACGATGGGCGATCGCCACGAAGCTCGCGCGTATCTGGAGCGCGCGCGCGAGCTACTCGAGCCGTTCGGCGACGACGTGGCGCGCGAACGCATCGAGCAGGATCTACGGCAGCTGGATGTCTGGGTAGTGACGGATGGAGCGCCGACTCAATGACAGGCGCCGCTGCCTGAATCGGTAAACGATCCCGACGTCGGGATGTAGAGCCAATCGTAATGATCGGCGTATAGCGTGAACTTGATCACGCCCGGCGTCGCGCTGTAGCGGACCTCACTGTTGGGCTGCGGTGTCTCGAACGTGTAATTCCCCGCGCCCCCCGTGCCTACGACAAACTCGCGAATCCCGTGTGCCGGGTCGGCCTGTCCCGTCGGTGTCTGCGGCGCGAAGCGCTCGTAATTGTGCTCATGCCCGGAGACCACGACATCGGCGCCGTAGTCGTACAGCGCCTGCCAGATGGGCTGCATGGAAGCGTCGCTGCCGTGCGTTGATCCGGAGCTGAAGCGCGGATAGTGCCAGTAGGCGAGCGCGCACTTCGTGGGGTGAGCAGCGAGATCGGCGCGTAGCCATTGTTCCATCGCGGATCCCGTGGTGCGCGTCATCATGCTGTTGATGACGACGATGTGCCAGGCGCCCAGCTCGTAGCTGTAATAGCCCTTGCTCGGATCGCCCGCGGCAGCGCCGAAGTAGCCGAAATACCCCGCCGCCGGGGTCGTGCATCCGGCAATCGCCGGCGATGCACTGGGGCCGCAGTTGTAGTCGTGATTGCCCGGCGCCGGGTGCGTCCGCGACTTGAACCGTCCCCACGTGGGCCCGTAACAGTTCGCATAGTCGGCCGGCGACCCGTTCGGATAGGCGTTGTCTCCCGCCACGAATACCGCTCCCGGAATGCCGTCGACGATTTTCGCGGTGAGGGAGTCGTTCTGGTTCGTGCAGGTCGCAATGTCCCCGGCGCCGACGAGGACCGCACCGGCCGATGCCGTTGAGACCCGGATCGACGCGCTCGCCACGAGATTCCGCACCTTTGCCTGAATCGTCGCTGAACCCGCGGTGACCGCCTTGACCATGCCGTTCGCGTCGACGGTTGCCACGGCCGTGTTGTTGCTGGACCACTGCGGCGTCGCAGCCATCGCTTTGCCATTTCGATCCCGGAGTGTGGCCGTGAGTTGCTGCGTGCCACTCACCGTCAGCGAGACCGCGGTGGGCGCAACGCTCAACGTCTGCCCGCTGTCTACCGCGACGACGATGGGCGCGCTCGCAACGTCACCCTGTGCCGTGACGCGCACAGTCGCGGAGCCGGCGGCGAGCGCGCGCACCATGCCGGCGCCGTCGACGCTGGCCACCGACGCATTGTCGATGCTCCACGTGAGAGGCGCCGATACGTGCGCGCCGCTCTTGTCGACCAATGTGGCGGTGAACCGCATGCTGTCGGACACGAACAGATTCGCCGCCGTTGGCGTCACGCTCAGCACGTCCCCCGAATCGGTGATCATCCGGGGGCACGCGCCGATCGTGATGATTGCGGCGACGCCCAGGGCGCGCGCGACGTACGCGGCAATCCGTCGTGAATCGGGCTTCAGAACGATCTGTCCTTTCCGACAAGTGTGAAGAGCGGGAGGCGGTATCGAGCCGCGACCTCTGAGGTGGTTTCCCCAGCGCTCTTCCTGAGCTACTCCCGCACCGGCCTCGCTTTGCACGAAGCGCGCCAATGACCGTCATGAGTCCGATCGCTTAACCCTTCGCGCCAACTTGGATTAAACCTCTTTCGGGAAACGAGCTAACTCACTAAGGTGGGGCGTTAGTTATTCACCGCCGAAAGGAGTAGCTCGATGACGTTCACATTCAAGCTGGCTCATAGGTTGGCCAGAAACTTCTGGGTGCTGGGAGCCGCCGCCGCGCTTGCTGGTTGCACGACGGAAGCCGTTACCAATCCCTCCACCCCGTCCGATACTTCCTCGACTTCGAAGCAGCCCCCTACGCCGGCGACCACCCGTGTCGGCTACTACGTCTCGCCTTCAGGCTCGAGCGCGGGCAACGGCAACGTCGATCAGCCGTGGGATCTCACGACCGCGATGAATGGCGGCAACGGGAAGATCCAGGCGGGCGACACCGTCTGGCTCCGCGCCGGCACGTACAGCGGCAACTTCCGCACTGAGCTGTCGGGCGCGCAGGGCAAGCCAATCGTCTTCCGCGGATATCCGAACGAGCGCGCCACGATCGACGGCACGCTCCGCGCGGATGGTGCTGACATCTGGTTTTGGGGCTTCGAGGTGATGCGCTCGGTGCCGAACGACCGGCTCCCGGGGCTCGAGTCACGCGGCGCGCGCCAGAAGTACATCAACATGATCGTGCACGACGCGGCGCAGCAGGGGATCACGTTCTGGGACGAGGCCGTGGACGCCGAGTTGTACGGCAACATCGTGTACAACAACGGCACCCACGAGAACCTCGACCACGGGACCTACGTCCACAACATGAGCGGCACCAAGCTCATCATGGACAATGTGTTCTTCGACAACCTGGCCTACGGCATTCACGTCTATGCCGGCCCGACCGATGGCACGCAGCGGAATGTGCACGTGATCGGGAACGTGGCGTTCAATAACGGCACGATCTCGAACGTCTACACGGCCAAGGGCAACATCATCATCGGGGCCGACTCGCCGGATGAAGGCATGCAGGCGATCGACAACATGCTGTATCTCTCCGGCAATGCCGGTGAGAACCTGCGCGTGGGCTATCAGGCGGCCAACAACGACGTGCTAGTCCGCGGGAACACGGTGTGGGGCGGCCTCACGGCATTCGTGGTCGGCCAGTGGCAGAGCGCAACGGTGCTCAACAACCTGTTCGGCGGCTCCGCCAACATGGTGAGCCTGCTCAATGCGCCCGGCAGCTTTGCGTGGAGCACGAACAATTACTACCGTAACCCGGCCGCGCAGGCCTGGTTGACACAAGCGGGATCGGCGCTGGCGCTCGCCGACTGGAAGTCGGCCACGGGGCTCGGCTCGAGCGACCAGGCGCCGGCTACGACGCCGGGTGAGACGAAAGTGTTCGTCCGGCCAAACAAGTACGAGCCGGGACGCGCGCTGGTCGTGATCTACAACTGGGGTTCGCAGGGCAGCGTTAGCGTGAACCTGTCCGGCGTGCTGCGCGCCGGACAGCAGTACGAGGTGCGCAACGTGCAGGACATGTTCGGCAGCCCTGTGTCGAGCGGCACGTTCAGCGGCAGCACCATCTCGCTGCCGACGTCGGGCGTGAAGCCGCCGACGCCGATTGGTCGTAGCACACCGATGCCTCCGAAGACTGGGCCGTATTTCGATGCCTTTGAGGTGCTGCCGAAGTAATGCAGCAGCGGGCGTCACGTTGGAGCCGCCCCGGGGGAAAAACCCCCGGGGTGGTGTAGTATCGACATGCTTTTGTCGACCTTTTTCGCGCTGCTCAGCGCGTTGTTCGCCAGTCCGCCGGCCCATACCTACTACGTCGCACCTGCGCCCGCCGGCGCTCCAACCGGGAACGGCAGTCACGCGCGGCCATGGGATCTCGCGACCGCTCTGGCGGGCGGCGGCGGGCGCATTCAGGCCGGGGACACGATCTGGCTCACGGCTGGTCGCTACGTCGGCTCATTCCGCACGCAGCTGCGCGGTGCGCCCGGCCGACCCATCGTGTTTCGGCAGGCACGCGGCGCGCGCGCGACGATCGATGGTACGCTGTTTGCCCAGGGCGCCGACCTCACGTTCTGGGGTTTCGAGATCATGCAGTCCAACCCGCTCGCCGGGACCTACGGCCTGCAGGCGCAGACGAACAACGGCCGGTTCATCAACCTGATCATTCACGATGCCGGCTCGATGGGAGTCAGCTTCTGGACGCCGGGCGAGGATGCCGAGTTGTACGGCTGCATCGTCTACCACAACGGCACGCACGAGAATCAGGATCACGGTGTGTACGTGCACAACGAGCGCGGCACGAAGCTGATCGCGGACAACGTCTTTTTCGAGAATCTGGCGTACGGCATCCACGCGTACGCGACGTCGCACAATCCGCCGCAACAGAACATCCACATCATCGGCAACATCGCATTCGACAACGGGATGATCTCGCAGCGCTACCGGGCCAAAGGCAACATCATCGTCGGGAGCGACGTGCCGATGAGCGGGATGCAGGTCTCGGACAACCTGCTCTTCTTTCCGCCGGGGTTGGGAGAAAATCTGCGGCTGGGCTACGGCGCGGTGATGAATGAGGATGTCGTGGCGAGCGGCAACTTTATCTGGGGCGGCGAAGCCGCCCTCAAGATCGGCACGGGTGCCTGGGAAAAGCTCGAGCTTTTGAACAACACGTTCGGCGGCGCCCGCGACGTATTCGTCGCCGTCGGAGCCGCTAGCATGCCGCCCAAGACCCCAGGGAACGAGTTTTACGAAGGGACGCGGGTGCCACCTGCTCCCGCGGTGTTTGTGCGACCGAACAAGTACGAGGCGGGCCGCGCCTTCATCGTCGTGTACAACTTCTCACGGCGGCCGATCGTGAAAGCGGACGTGTCGAGCGTGTTGAGCCCCGGCGCCACCTATGAGCTGCGCAGCGTGCAGGACGTGCTCGGCGCGCCGCTCGCGCGAGGGACGTATACCGGTGATTCGATATCGCTACCCATGCAGCCTACCGCGTTCGTACCGGTGCGGCCCATCGGCCGGTCGACGGCGGCGCCGCCGCTCACTCGGCCGGCGTTCGATGTTTTCGTGTTGACGGGTGGCGCGGCGACGCCGCGAGACTCGGCCGAGGCCGGGGCCGCGGCGCGGCCGCGCGCTCGGGCCGTGGCGCCAGCACGGAGCGATAGACGTTGAGAACCTTTGCCGTCAGCGCGTTCTCGTCGAGATGCTGCACAGCCGCGCGACCGTCGACGCGCCCCCCGCGCGTGAGTACCCGCTCCAGCGCGGCGGCGATCGTGCCTGGTTTATCGTCGATACACAGCTCGCAGCCTGCGACCGGACGCAACCGCTCGGCCACATCTCCGACTCTCACCGACACAACGGGAAGGTTACACGCCAACGCTTCTTTGACGACGTTCGGCGAGCCCTCCTGCATCGACGTAAACACGAGGACGTCGCTAGCGTTCATGTAGATCGGGATCTGCTGGTGATGCACGTTCCAGGCGACGACGAGGCGCGCGGGCATGCGTTCATTGAGCAGCTCGACCGCCTGCTGTGCGAGGATGAAGCGCTTGCGCGCCTGGTTCGGCCGCCCGACGAACAGGATCAAGCGCTCGTGGGGGTCAAGACCAAGTTTTTGCCGCGCTTCCTGCACCGGCATCGGCCGGAACAGGCTGAAGTCGATGCCCGACGGAATGACGTACACGGGAGCACGAGTCTTCAGGTGGTCGCCGAGATGTTTGGACACGAGGATCACGGCGTCGGCGTAGCGGGCCACGAGCCGCGACGCGCGCTGCAGCCACCACCCCACCATCGAATGCCGGCCGTCGCTATCACGCACGATGCCGAGGAGGTCGCTGCCGCGCATCGTGACGACCAGCGGCAAGCGCTTGGGCAACGCGAGGAGCCCGCTCTGACCGAACTGCGCGTGAATGAGATCGTAACGCTCTGTCCGCAAGCGGCGCCGGAGCCGGGCCCAGGCGCGGACGTATTTCCAGGGATTCTTCTCGCCCCGAAACGCGAAGACCTCGAGGTCGACGCCGGCGCGCTGGACAAATTCCGCCTGGCGGCGAATGAACGCAGTTGTGCGGGGCACCGCGGGATCGGGCCAATCGCTCGTTACCATCAACACGCGCAGCGGCGCCTGGGCTTGAGCCTCCGGGTCCGAGATTTGCGCCTGCCGAGTGGAGCGCCGCGTCACGGCCGGCATATTGACCCGGCGCACGTTCTGTCGCTTACTGATGCCGATACCCTCGTGAGTGTCAGCGACCAACGGGGCAAAAAGCAGGCCGCCTGCGAATGTGACCTGCGACGTGGGTCATCGACCGCCTGCGACTGACCCCTGGGGTGGGTCGGGGCTAACGCACAGCGATTCGAGATGGAAGCGCGATGAGTTATTCGTTTCGCCATGTATCCTGGATGATGATTGCGGCGCTTGCTACGCGGGGAATTGCACCGAATGCGCCCGCGCTGCCGCACGGATTTTATGCCGCTCCCGCCCCGAACGGTTCGAGCGCTGGCGACGGCAGCGTCACGGCCCCCTGGGACCTCACGACAGCCCTGAGCGGCGGCCATAGTCGTGTGCAGCCCGGCGATACGATCTGGCTTCGCGGTGGCACGTACCGGGGCTCGTTCCGAAGCACCGTGGCCGGTCGTCCCGGCGCGCTCGTCGTCGTGCGACAGTATCCCGGCGAGCGCGCCGTGATTGACGGCGCCAGCTCGCAGCGCGACACCTGGACCGTCGCGGGGGAGTACAGCGCGTTCTGGGGTTTCGAGCTCACCAATTCCGATCCGGCACGGGCGCTCACCTCCATGACGGCCCCGATTCGGCCGGACGTCATCGCGAACTACGCGGCACACACCAAGTTCATCAACCTGGTGGTACATGACGGCGGTGTCGCACTGTACACCGACGCCAGGTATCCGGACGTCGAAATCGCCGGATGCATCTTCTACGACAACGGCTGGCAGCAGCCCGATCGGGGTCACGGTCACGCGCTCTATCTCAAGAACTACACGGGACCGGTGGTCGCGCGCGACAACGTGATATTCAACCAGTTCGGCTATGGCATTCACGCGTTCACCAATGCGAACAGCGGCAAGCTCATCAACATCACGCTCGAGGGAAATGTCGCGTTCAACAACGGCGCGCTTGCCGATCGGGCGTCCGTTGCCGCGAACATCCTGCTCGGAGGCGACGGCTATGCCGCGGGCGATCTCGTTCGCGACAACATCACGTATTACTCGCCCGCGCTGCAGCGCACGCAGCCCAACGTCGTCATTGGATGGAAAACGTTGCGGAATGGCGACGTGATCGTCGAGCGCAATTACGTGGCCGGCGGCGCACCCGTCCTCGAGTTCGGGTTTTGGGGTGCCGCGCGCGTCTCGGGCAACACCCTCATCGGGTCGGGCTCGCGCCTGACCGAGCGGCGCGATCCTGCCGCCGCCGCGTCTCAAATCTGGCGTGACAACATCGAGCGAGAACAGCCGCCAGCCACCACGCGCGTATTCGTGCGTCCGAACCCCTACGAGCCGGGACGAGCGCACGTCGTCGTGTTCAACTGGGGGCGACAGGCGCGCGTGGAGGTGGACGTCAAGGGTGTCTTGGCGGCCGGCGACCGCTACGAGGTGCACAACGTCCAGGATCTCTTCGGCGCTGCCGTCTCCACCGGCACTCTGCCGGCCGGCAGCACGACGATTACGATCCCGCTTGGCGGCGTGCGACCGCCGACGCCGGTCGGGCTGTCCACGTCGCCGGCTCCCAGGACGGGACCCGAATTCGACGCATTCGTCGTGACGCGCGTTACGCGTTGATGACCGTCCGGTACAGGTCGACGAGCAACGCGACGCGCGACCGCTCATCGAGGGAGGGAGGAAGCACGTGGATCGCGGCGCGGGTGCGCAATCGCCGCCCCAGCTCCTCCGACGGCACGATGATCGCATTCGCGCGACGCGACAGGAAGCGCGCACCGGGTTGGATCCTGGTGATCGTCTCCACGAGCGGCACGCGGTGCGGCAGCGTCAGCAACGCGCCGGCGTCCTGCGTGTGCACGAGGTCGTAGCGGCCGGGATGCAGGCGCGGCCGCAGTCGCATCCAGGCCGCGGCGTAGCTGTAGAGGCCTTGGCCACGGAACGCGAAGACTTCGACGTTCAGGCCCGCCGCTTCGAGTGATTCCGCGCTGCGTCGCACGACCGGGCCGGGCGGCGGCCAGTCGTTCGTGACGAGGAGAACGCGGAGCCGGGGGGGGCGCGTTACGACGACCGCTCGCGCGTGCGGTGCCGAACGTAGCGGGCATACAGCGGTGGAAATAATGCCCGCGCGATTCCACCGAGACGGCGAATCAACTGCGCCCGCTGCCAGCCGCGGAACGCGACGAGATGGCGGATCGTGGCCGGCGAGACGCCGGCCTTGAGAATGACGCGCCCCAGGATCCAGGTGTCGGCGATCCGCTCGGGACGCACCAGCGGCTCCGACGTGAACAAGTAGCGGAGTCCGGCGTCGGCGGCCGATTCGAGCACGGTCCGCGAGATGTCGCCGCCGGGCACGGACGCCGCGACGCACGACTCGCCAAGCAGCGCCTCGAGGATCGCGCGGCTGACGCGCCACTCGGTCGTCATCAGCTCGCGGGGGAGACTGCGGAAGATGTCGGGATGCGTGTGCGAGTGGGTCCCGACAAGATGACCGGCGCCGCGGAGCTCGCGGACGTCCGCCGGCTTGAGGAACGTGCGCTCGCCGATTCGACCGGTGATGATGAAGAAATGCGCCTTCCACCCGCGCCGCGCGAGCTCTTCGGCGACGTACATCGCGCTCGCGCCGCCGTCGTCGAATGTGAGCAACAGATGGCGATGCTTGCCATTGCCGTTGCTGCTGGTCAGGTCGAGCTCGGAGACCAGCTCCGGTTGCAGCTGTCCGCCGGCGATGGCGTTCAAGTGCGATGTGAACGCCGCGCGACTCAGTGTGTATGGCACGGCGCCCGGCCGCTGGAATCCCGATGTCTTCGGATCATCGGTGACTTCGTGATACATCAGACCGGCGATTTCGGGTGAGTCACTCATACACGCTCCTTCAGCGAGACAGAGGGACCGCGGCCGCATCGCGCCAGCGGCTCCGGCCGAACAGCCCGTCGCGCAGCCCACGCAAGAATCCGAACCCATAGCTCACGTGAATGACCGGCAACGCGACCGCGAGCCAGAGCGCTGTCCGAATGCCGTGCGACCGCGCGACCGGCGCCGCGCACGCGCCGATGCCGATGGCATACACGCTCGCGATTCCCAGCCCGAGGGCACCGAACGGCGGCCACACCAGCGAACCCGCGGCGCTCGCCAGGACCGATGCGACGAACATGCCGGGAACGAGTTGACGGGTCGTCATGATACGTCCCACCTTGCGGGCGACGAGCGGCTTGAACACGCCATACTGATAGAACATCCGGGCGAGCTTGCGGAGCGAGCGGCGGGCGTAGTAATAGCAGACGACGTCCGGGATCAGCCAGACGTGGCCGCCCCGCGTGATGATGCGGTGATTGAATTCGTCGTCCTGATTGCGGATCAGCTCCTCGTCGAACATGCCGACACGCTTGAAGATCTCCCGGCGAAAACAGCCGAACGGCACGGTGTCGACCTCGCACGGTTCGCGCGCGCCGATCCGAAACCGGGACATCCCGACACCGAAGGGGTGGCTCATGGCGATCGCAATCGCCTGGGCGCGTGAGGAGCCGTCCGCCGGTAACGTGATGAGGCAGGGGCCCACATTGTCCGCGTTGCCCTCGAGCAGGGCGGCGACGAGGCGCGGGATGTACTCGGGTGGGTACACGACGTGACCGTCCATCCGGACGACGATGTCCCCCGTCGCGGCGCGCACGCCGATATTGAGTGCCGCCGGGACCACACGCCGCGGATTGTCGAGCAGCCGCACCCGTGGATACTGGGCGACGTACCGCTCGAGCAGCTCGCGCGTGCCGTCCTCGCTCATCCCATCCACGACCAGGATTTCGAGCCGCTCGGCCGGGTGCGCCGACGCAAGGATCGAATCCAGGCAGGCGGAGATGTGTGCGACCTCGTTCCGCACCGGCAGGATCACCGTGACGCGCTGGAGCAGGGCTGGTTCAGTCATGGCACTCAGCGCGCGGCACCGGGCGCGGTTCCGGGTGCCGGCAACGCACCCGCCACGGCGTGTTGTTCCTGCAAGAACGCGACGAAGCGGGAATTGATTTCCGGCTGATTGAAGAGCCGTTCCGCGGCACGACGGCCATTGGCGCCGAGTTTCTGCCGGAGCGCCGGGTCGCGCGCGAGCGTCCGCAACGCTCCCGCGAGGCCCGCCGTATCCCCAGGCTCGACCACGAGACCTGCTTCCGCATCCCGTACGATTCCCGCCGGTTCTCCCTCGGCGACGATCACGACGGGGCGCCCGCTCGCCATCGCCTCGTACAACTTCGACGGTGTTGCGCCGGGGATGTGGGTCACGAGTGGAACGATCACGATGTCCGCGGCCGCGAGGAGGGGTGGAACCTCGGTCACGGGGCGCGGATCGAAGAACGTCACGTTCGTCAACCCGTCGACGTCGGCCTGACGGAGCAGCCCGGCCTTGGTGGGGCCATCGCCCATGAGCACGAACTGGAGTGGCGTATCGCTGACGAGGGCAGCGGCCGCGAGCACGCGATCGAGTCCCTGCGCGAGCCCGTGCAAGCCCGCATAGAACGCGATGCACTTCTCCGGCGGCCCGAGCAGCGCGCGCGCCTCCTGGGTGCGCCGGCCGGGGTTGAACGTGCGGCCGTCGACGCCGTTGGACAGGTGATACGTCCGGACGCCGGGGAAACGTGACTGGATGTCGGCGACAATCGCGCGCGACTGACCGGTGATCAGGGTGGCACGCCGGTAACACCAACGCTCCAGCGAGCTGCCGATCCGGTGCGGGAAGCCGCCCTGCCGGAGGACACCGATGCGCACCGCGCTTTCGGGCCACAGATCGGAGACGTTGAAGATCATCGGGCAGCCCTTGAGTGCGCTGAGCCACATCCCGGCGAGACCAAGGAACAGTGGCGGGCTTTCGACCAGCAGGTAGTCGGGTGCGTCGAGATAGAGACTGCCGAACACGGCCGACGAGATCACGAACGAGAAGTAGCTCGTCATGCGATGAAGGAGGTCGGCACGCTTCGTGGGATAGATGAACGTGCGCGTGATTTCCACACCGTCCCGCGTCTCGCGCCGCAGCACGCCGCCGTAGCCCGCGTGGATCCGGCCGCTCGGATAATTGGGCATGGCCGTCATCACACTGACGGTGTGTCCTTCGCGCCGGAACGCAGCCGCGAGTCCGGACAGTCGCCCCTGCGGCGCGCCGATTTCGGGCGGATAGTATTGCGTCAGGAAGGCGATTTTCATGCGCAGCTGCCCTTGCTCCGCCTGATAACCGAGCGATAGATGTCGATGACGCGGCGCGTGAGCAGGTGCTCGTCGAGGCTGCGCACGGCGGATCGGCCGTCGACTCGCTCACGCCGGCGGAGCACCCGCTCGAGCGCGGACGCGATCGTCTGGGGGCGGTCGTCGGCGCATACTTCGGTGCCGGCGACGCCCTTGAGCCGCTCGGGGACGTCGCCGACCGCGACCGACACCACGGGGAGATTGCAGGCGAGCGCCTCTTTGACGACGTTGGGTGACCCTTCCTCAATCGACGTTACGACGAGCACGTTCGCCGCGCTCATGTACAGCGGAATCTTCTCGTGCGGTATGCCCCAGCCGACAATGAGCTTCGCGGGCAACCGCTCGTTCAGCAGTTCGACTGCCCGCTTGGCGAGGCCGTAGCGTTTGCGGGTGTCTCGTGGCGACGCCACAAACAGTACGAGTCGCGCCTCCTGATCCAGGCCAAGTTCCTGCCGCGCTTCGCGCTGGGGATACGGGCGGAACAGCTTGAGATCGAGCCCCGACGGAATCACGTGAACCGGCGCGCGCGTCTTGAACTGGCGTCGCATGTGCTCGGAGACGATGATGACCGCATCGGCGCGCCGCGCGACGAAACGGGAGAAGGTCTGAAGCAGCCGTCCACGCGCCGTAGGCCGGCCGAGGCGATCGCCGAATGTGCCGAGCAGATCGCATCCACGGAACGTCACCACCAACGGCAACTGCCGCGGAAACGCCAGGAGTCCACTTTGGCCGAACTGCGCATGAACCAAGTCGTATTGACCGGAGCGCAGGCGCGGCCGTACGCGCGACCAAGCCTTCAGGTAGTTCCACGGTTTTTTCCCGCCCCGAAAGGCGAACACATCGAGTTCGACACCAGCGGCCTTGAGAAACTCGGCCTGGCGGCGGATGAACTGCGTGGGGCGTGCGGAGCCCGGCTCGGGCCACTCACTCGTGATCATGAGCACGCGCAGCGCCCCGGAACGCCCCGGATTCCGCCGCGACGCCGAGGAACGAACCACCCTGCGGCGGCCGCCGCCGAGAGGTCTGCTCGCGACGCGCTCCGTCATACGGTGGCCGCGGGAGTAACCGTGGCGGATCGCAGCGCTGCCTCGCGCTGCTCGCGCGGGAGATTACACACGACGGCGCGCAGCTTCCCGTTGGTGGTACGCGGCACCTCCATCACGCGATCCACGATCACGCGCACGTCACCCATGCGCTCTTGAAGGCGGCCCGTGATCGTGCGCTCCGTGATCGCGCTGTAGCCGGGCGCCGGACTGACGCGGACCCTCAGCTCGTCGAGGTGCTCTTGGATAATCTGCGACTGCCGGACCGGGAGGCCATAAAACACCGGATTCAGCCAGAACACGAGCCGGCCGTCTCGGGTCACCAGCAGATCGTTCATGCGCCCCTCGATGCGTCCCAAGAGCGGCAGGCTTCGGCCGCAGCGGCAGGGGCCGGCGCCGGAATTCGCCTTCGGCGCTTGAGCGCGGTCTCCGGCGCGATACCGAATCAGCGGCATGTCGATGTTCAGCAGTCCGGTTGCGACGATCTCGCCGTGCTCGTGCAGCTCGACGTGCCCGAACTCGGGCCATTGATGCAACTGGCCCGCGGAGCACTCGCTGGCGGCGGCAACCGCCTCGCACAAGCCGTATGTCTCGCGCACGGGGCAGTTGAAGGCCTTGCCGATCGTGGCGCGCTGCTCGGGCAGCAGCGGCTCGGCATTCGTGTAAACGGCGCGTAGCTGCAGGTCCGTGCGCCCCAGCTGCAGAATTTCGTGCGCAAGCGCGTAGGCCGATGAGGGATAGGTCGCCAGATACGTGATCCGATAGCGCGCGAGCGCGCCGAGGTAGTACGGGATGAGATCGGGCGCCAGGTGAAACGACGACAGGTAGAGCTGGCGCATCGCCGCATTCCAGACCCAAAACGGCGGCCGGCGCTGCCGGACCGGTGTGACCAGCTGGCCGCCAAGACGGGCCCAGCGCGCATCCGTCGGGATGCCGTCCCAGCGGCAGGTCCGGGCATCGGCGATGGCGTGCAGCGTCGCGATGGTCGTCCGGGACCGCCAGATATCGATGGGCTTGCCGGTGGTGCCGCTCGTCTGCTCGTGGAACAGATCATTCGGATCGCAGTCGTCGGCGACGAACGCACGCGAGTGGGCGCGCACTTCATCTTTCTCGAGGATCGGCCAATTCGCCAAGATTTCCCAGGACGACCGGTCGCCGCGGCGCCGGCGGGCTTCCCAATGGTTACGGTAGTACGGCACATGCGTCGCGGCGCGATGCAGCACGTACGCGATCCGCTCCTCCCGCCAGGTCGCCCATTGCGCCGCGCTCCAGGCGTCGCGCGCCAGCGCCTCCTCGACCAGCTGCTCGCTCCCCTCCCCGTAGCGCCAGCGCTTGAGGTACCAGCCGCGCAACGTGGCGGCCACGGAGCGCGTGCGCGGGGGAAGTCGATGATATAAGTGCAGCAGTCGCGTATTCATGCCGATCTCCGGTGTCCAGCAGTGAGCGCGGCCATCAGCGGTACCAGCGACAACCGGGCGGCACTGTGCCAGCGTCCGGACTCGAGGGTGGCGCGCAGGTTTTGGAAGTAGAGCCGTGCCGCGGACCAGGTCCGCGGAAAGCGGGCAGACGCGTCCGTTGCCGTCTGTGTCGTCGCGAATCGCTGCTGGACGTCGTCGGAAAAGAGCGGTCGATCGCTGACCGCTCGATGGATGCGATCGATGTACTGCAGATAGCACGCGACGGTCGGTATCGCGGCGCTCGCCAACGCCGTCGCAAAGAGGTAGTCCCAGTTCACGGGACCACGCAGCGCGACGATCGTGGTGTAGATATCGGACAGCCGGAACTCGGGCCGCGTGTACAGCTGATGCATCGCAAGCAGCAGGACGTGATCCTCGGGCGTCGGCGCCAGCGGCGCCGCGGTCCCCATGGACGTCGGCCGTGCGCGCGCCAGCACCAGTCGCGCCAAGCGCGCGTGCTCGCCAAGTCGTCCCAGGCGCCCGTGCCGGATCAGCAACCGATATCCCGCCGCGAGCCGATAGGTCGACACGCCGCCCAGCCGGTGATGGAGGGACCCGGGCTGGCGCGTGGCGTGAAGCTCACGCGTGATCCCGCGATCCACGTCCGTAGATGGATCGCCGATGAGCAGATCGATCGAGAGCGGCGCGTCGGGATAGCACTCCGCCGTCCGCACGAATGCGTGCGCCACCCCGAGCCGAGTGCAGGTGTCGCTCAGATGATCCACCAGCTCGGTCGTTTGCTGCGCGCGCTGGCAGCCGCGCGCGGCGGCCTTGCCGAGGCGTGGGGGGAACGGGTCGCCGCGCTGTCGCAGGGCGTCGGCGATGCGCACGATCGCGCCGCCGCGTTCCGCCGCCTTTCGTAACTCGCTCAAGTCGAGCTCGTCGGGATCGAGCGTCGTACCGGCCAGCAGCCGCAGCGCGATGAGATCGTGGGAATTGTTGGACTGCACGGTGGTGCGCGCGCTCGCTGGCGGTGCCGTAGGCGACCGTCGCGTGGACTCGAGCTGCACTGCGAGGCGGGCGCCGTTGCGCCAGAGATCGTAGTGCGCTTCCACGCGGCGGCGCGCGTTCGACGCAATGACCAGTCGCTCCGCCCGATCGCCCAGCAAGCGCGCAATCGCGGTCGCCAGAGCGTCCACATTGCGGGGTGGGACCAGCACACCGCAGTCGTCACGGAGCGCGTCAGGAATGCCGGCGACGTCGGACGCAATCACCGGTGTGCCGACCGCCATGGCTTCGCGCAACACGTTCGGCAAGCCGTCGCCCAGACCGTTCGAAGGATGGACGAGAACGGTGGCCTCACTCATCGCGCGCCGGACGTCCGCGAACGGCAGCCAACCGCGGAAGTGGATGCGGTCGGCCACTCCCAGTTCGCGCGCCAATGCGGCGAGGTCGGCCTTTTCCGGACCGTCGCCGACGAATTCCACGACCGCCGGAATGCCGCGTGCCGCGAGCTGCTGGACGGCGCGCACCAGGTAGTCGTAGCCTTTCTCCCTGCTCAACCTGCCGACCGCGATGATCCGGTCGGCGGGACGGCCGTCGGGGCGATAGACGAAGGTCGCCAGGTCGAGTCCGTGGTGACACACGAAGACCTTGTGGGAGATCCGGGCGGCAATGTCGGCAAACGCGCGCGCCAGGTATCCCACGTTGAACTCGCAGCACGTGATGATGTTGTCGGCGTAGAGCAGCTTCTCGCGCAGAAACACCGGCCGGCGGTAGAGATCGGTGCCGGCGTGCAGCCAGATCGAGAAGGGCACATTCGGCGTGGCGAGGCGGTGATACGCGTAGGCGCACGTGCCGGCATAGTTGCCCCAGTAGGCCAACACGTGATCGTAATCCCGGTACTGTGCCGCCCAGGTCCAGGCCTTCGGCAGGACGTAGGCCGTTTTCGCGAAGGGCACCGGTCCGGCCGGCAGCGCGCTCGCAAGAATGGCGCGCGCGTCGCGGCGCGCCGTCGCGGATTTCGCCGCGACGTCCGATAGGCCGCGCGCGCTGTCGGCGACGGTCAAATGATGGACGCGATGCCGCGGCAGCCGGTCGGGCCCCAGCAGGTCGAGCGAGTGCTTCCAGAGCTCGGCGTTGAGTGGCGCGATGGAAAAGACGTCGATCGCGACGCCCGCCTCGAGCAGCGCGCGCATGTCGCGCTCGAAGAACGTCGCCACTTGGGCCGGATAGCGGCTGGTGAAGACGGCCAACCTCACGACAGCGCCTCCTTGGGCGGTGCCGTCGCGCCGGTGGCCGCTGCGATCGAAAACGTCAGCCACAGGATCTTCGACGCGATCCACGTGCCGCTCATGCAGCCCACGAACGTCACGACCAACAGCGCGAGCGGGAGAGCGCCGCAGGAGCCGCGGCGCGCCCGCCACGCGCTGCCAACGCAGAGCGCCCATCCGATGAGAAACGGAATCGTGCCGAGGATGCCGGTGGACGACATCAGGTCGAGCACGATGTTGTGGGCATCGCGCTTGTCCTTCTTCTCTTCGCCGATGCGCGCTCCGATTTCGAACTGGTTTTCGATCGGTCCCCAGCCGAGGATCGGTTTTTCACTGATCATGCTGAGCGTGGCGGGATAAATGTTTTCCCGCCCTGCGAGCGACCCTCCCTCTGCGGCCAGCAGCCGTTCGCGCAACATGTCGTCGCGCAGTACGCCGAAGGCGATCGCGCCGAGGACGAACAGCCCGACAAACACGCCGCGAATGCGGGCGCCGATGGTCCGGCCAGAGGTGATCGCCCAGACCAGGATGCCCGCGGCGAGGCAAAACAGGCCGCCGCGCGATCCGGTTTGGATGATGGCGAGCGTCGCCACGCCGGCGATCGGCCAGGTCACGAGCTTGGGCCGCAGATTGAGCAGGATGAGGGTGCCGACCGACAGAATGATCGCGCTGAGATTGGCGTTCTGGCCGAACGCGGTAATCCGCTCCCCGCCGGTCCACACCTCGTGCGCCGTCGCACCGATGCCGAGGACCTGCAGCGCGCCACGGAGCGCGACAGCGATGGCGAGCGTAATGAGCGTGCCGCGGAGCACGCGACGGTCCCGCAACAGGTTGGATGCGGCCCAGAAGATCAGCAGGAGCTGCAGCATCTCAAGGAAGAGATTGAGAACCAGCACCGTCTCGGTCGACTGATTGAACAGCGTGCTGAGCCCGAACATCCAGAGGTAGACGCAGAACCACAGCGCCGCGCCGGGAATGGCGCGGTAGCTCAGCCCGGGCCGCAGCAAGGTCGCAAGCAGGAAAATGCAGCCGGTGATCGTCGGGATTTCGACCGGGAGCGTCCGGTTCGGGATCTCAAACGGGATCGACAGCACGAACAGATACAGCGCCGCCCGGATGACCGGGTTGACGGTCGTGCGGGCGTGGTCCAGCGGCCGCGCGCGCGCCGCGCTCGCGGTGTAGGACGGGAACGTCACGACACCCGCGTTAGTAGCCATTCCCCTGCCGAGCGACTGGACGTGTTGCTTCGTGCATGACCCACTGCGTTGTGAGGTGTGCCCGCTTACTTGCACGATTCGCGCCGTTATTCCAGCCAGCGTCGCGGGTCACGGGTTGGTCTAATTCGTTGGGATGAGAAAAACGGTGCGCTACCAGGCCAGCCCGTAGTCGCGCATCCACAGCTCCAGCGACAGCAGCATGAACACGCGCTGGTGCAGGCCGGCGTGGCTGATCTCCCCGCCGCCATCCCCGCTCGCGCCGCGGAAACGGCGCACCCAGTCGCGGATCAGGGCGCGATTCAAGAACCAGCCCACCCGTGCCTCACTGCCGAGGAGCAGGTCGTCGCAAACCGCGGCGAGCGCCCCGCTCGCAAGCAGTGCAGGCGGAAGCGCGAAGCCGTGCTTCGGGAACCGCGCGACGCTGCGCGGCAGCCAGGACTCGGCGATCGTGCGCAGGACGAGCTTGCCCTCGTGCCCGTCCGTCTTGAGCCGGTGCGGCAGCGACAATCCCACGGCGACGACTTCTTCATCGAGTAGCGGCACGCGGACTTCGATGCTCGCGCGCATACTCATCATGTCCACTTTGCGGAGCATCTGGGACGGCAAGCCGACGGCGAACATCTTGTTCGTCATGCGGCGCGAGAGCTCCTCGAGATCGCGCGCGCGGGCGGGAGCGAAGCCGTCGTAATGGCGGTAGACGGGCTCCAGCTCGTCGGCCGCGTCCGGCAGCATCAGCGCGGCCTTCTGGTCTTCGCCGAGGTAGTTGGCGAGGCCAGCGAGGAGCACGGCACTGTCGGAGCATCCGGCACTGGCGAGCGCCGTGGCCTTGGCCAGCTGTCGCCCCAAGTCGCGCGTGACGGGCGCCAGCGCGGCACCGGCGCGACGGACCGCTGTTCGGGCCCAGCCGGGCAGGCGCATCAGATGCGCCAGCCGGTTCGCCCACCAGAAGCTGTTGTATCCGCCGAAACCCTCGTCACCGCCGTCGCCCGATAGCGCGCAGATGATGCCTTGCTCGCGGATCGCCCGCGAGACCCAGTACATGGGAATGAGGCTCGTGTCCGCGAATGGCTGGCCGAAGTGCCGCATGAGCCCGAGTAACGCGTCCGGCGCGAGAGACCAGTCATGGGGCTCGATCACGAGGTGCTGCGTCCGGTAATGCTCGGCGACCGCGCGCGCGAGCGGCGATTCGTCGGCGCCCGGAACGGGGAACCGCACGTTGAACGTGGACGTCGCTTCGCTCGAGCGCGCGCGAGCCGCGACGACGAGCGACGAATCGATCCCGCCCGACAAGAGCGCGGCGACCGGCACGTCGGCGACCGACTGTCGCTGCACGGCACGCACCATCCGCTGGGCGGTGCGCTCCGCCGCATCCTCCAGGCGCCATTTCTGGTTGGGCTGCGCGTCCACCGTGTAATAGGACTGGGTCCGAATGCGACCGTCTTCCGCAACCAGAAACGAGCCGGGAGGTAGCGCCAGGATCTCGTTGAACCCGGTCGCAGGCTCCGGGACATAGGACAGGCCGAGGTAGTCGGAGCAGGCCTGCCGGTCGAGCGTGGGCCGGAACCCCGGCAGTGCGGTGATCGCCTTGATCTCGCTTGCGAACACGAGCTGGTCGCCGCGATTCGTGAAGAACAGCGGCTTGACCCCGAAGCGGTCGCGCGCGAGCAGCAGGCGGTGGCGGCGCGCGTCGTATAGCGCGAAGGCAAAGATCCCGCGGAGAAAATCGACCAGACCTTCGCCGCGTTCTTCGTAGAGATGGACGATCGTCTCGGTATCGGTACGCGAGCGGAAGATGTGGCCGCGCGCCTGCAGCAGCGCGCGCAAGACGTCGTGATTGTAGATCTCGCCGTTGAAGGTGATCCAGATGTCACCCGTTTCGTTCGTGAGCGGCTGTGCGCCGGCGGGCGATAGATCGATCAGCGCCAGGCGCCGGTGCACCAGCTCGCAGTACGCGTCGGCCCAGTGACCGCTGCCATCGGGTCCGCGATGCGCCAGGATCTGGTCGGCGGCCTGGTGCCAGCCCGGAGCGGCGGGGAGCCGCTCACGACCTGGATGAAACCGTCCGGCAATACCGCACATCAGTCTTCTCGCTTGAGTCCGGTGACCATGGCCCGGATCCGTCGAATGATCGCGCGACGGTCCTGCTGGGTGGGACCGACGAACAGCGTAAAGGCAGCCACGAACGCGAGTGTGACGATGACGCCGGCCAGCCAGACGGCCCAGCTGTGCGCCAGCATCAACCGCCCCGCAACGCTCGCGCCTGCAAACAACACGATTGTCGCGATTGTCATCCGTATGGCCGCCAGTTGTTCGGCGCGCTTCCGGCCGGGCTTCTCGAGGCACGCGTGGACGATGATTGGATAGGCCACCGATTGAATCGCGCGGCCCGCCAGCATGCCGATGCACAAGCCCACGATGCCGAATGCACGGGTGAGCACGATGCCGAGGCCCAGTGTCGCGATAACCGTGATCGCCCCGAAGATGACGCGGGCGCGTGGCCGGAGCGCGGCATCGATGATGTACGAGTCGGTGCGGATCAACGCGGTCTGCAGCGCGATCGTGACGATGAGGAGATCCACCCACGGACCGGCGTAGTTCTTCGACCCGACCCACAGCTGCAGGAACGAGTGATTCCATGCGAGGATCGTCGCGCCAACGACCGTCGTGAAGAGCCACGTGAGTACGCGCAGCTCGTGCCGAATCTTCACCGCATTGGCGTATTGCTTCTTTCCCAGCACGCCGCCGAGCCCCGGCATCGCCGCGCCGGCCATAAAGACGAAGATGCCGGTGCCGGTTTTGGCGGCGTAGCTGGTCAACACATACGTCGTGACGGTGGCAGGAGAGATGATCCAGCCGAGGATCAGCACGTCGCTTGCGAGCAACAGCTTGGAGACCAGGTCGCCGACCGAAAGCCAGACGCTCATGCTGAACAGCGACTTGACGGCTTGCCGACTGGGTTTGGCGACGTGGAACCACGGCACGTACTTGCGGACCAGGACCCAGAACAAGACGCCCAGAATCACCGTTCGAGCGACCTGCGCCGCGCCCATGCCGGGAAGCCCGTATCCGGCCTTCACAGCCCAAACGAGCAGGGCTCCCACGACGATGCTGACGCTCGCCTGGAGGCCCATCCGCTTGTAGCCGAGGTTCATGCCGCGGAGCGTCTCTTCCGGGATCGCCGAAAGGCCGGTGAAGATGAAGCTGCCCACCAACAGCGCGCAGGTGATACGGACCGCCGTGACGTGGTCCGCTGGGGCATGCGTGATCGACGGGGCGAGCCACACGATCGCGCCGCCGGCAACCGCGACGAGCGGCAGCATGATGACCCATACCGCCAGCGCGGCGCCGATCGCGCGCCGGTTCGCCTGCGGATCTGCCGCTTGCTGTTGCGAAATCACCAGGCGCAGCGCTTCGGTCGGGCGGCCGTCGGTAGCCGCCATGTAGCCCACCAGGCGACCCAGCATCTCCCACATGCCGTAGAGCGAACGACCCAGCACGCCCACCAGAATCGGCGTGATGACCAGCTGCACCCCCGCTTTGGCGACGTAGTCCAGCAGCGACGCGATCGCGGTCAGGGACGCGCGTCGCGTGAGGTTCTCCTTGCGGGTGGGTGCCGCGGGTTGGGCGGCGCTGACCGGAGCGGGCGCGGGTGGAGCCGTGCCGGGCAAGGGAGCCGCGAAACCGGCGTCAGTGGCCATTGCGGCGGAGCTGCAGCTTGGTCATGAGGCGCGCCGTGCTTTCATCCACGGGTCCGGCGTCGGTTTTCAGGCTGTCGACAAGGATGTGTCCGGCATCCGCGAACTCGCCGACGGCGCGCTCGAACGCGCGGCGGAAACCGGCGGAGAAGCCGAAGATCTCTTCGTCCGGCATGCCTTTCACCATATGGTCTTTTTCCCGCG
>Ga0070730_10000684_pt1 | contig 36713 bp, 33 predicted proteins | sample Coa_R1_3_FD_66447 | JGI IMG/M metagenome (GOLD analysis project Ga0070730, IMG submission 66447) | Surface soil microbial communities from Centralia Pennsylvania, which are recovering from an underground coalmine fire - Coalmine... | ecosystem: Environmental > Terrestrial > Soil > Unclassified ...
GAGTACGGCGGCGCCGGCATGAGCGTCAGCGAGCAGTTCATCTTCAACGAAGAGATGGCCGAGGCGCGGGCGCCGCAGGTGGGCGGTATGGGCGTGCAGATGATCGGCCCCACGCTGATCCTTTACGGCACGGACGAGCAGAAGCAGGAGCACTTGCCGCGCATCACCAGCGGCGAGATCCAGTGGTGCCAGGGCTACTCGGAGCCCGGCTCCGGCTCCGACCTGGCCAGTCTGCAAACCCGTGCCGTGCGCGACGGCGATGACTACGTGCTGAACGGCCAGAAGATCTGGACCAGCGGCGCTCACCGCGCCGACTGGATGTTCATGCTCGCCCGCACCGACCCGGAGGCGCCGAAGCATCGCGGCATCTCCATGCTGCTGCTCGACATGAAGACGCCGGGCCTCTCCGTGCAGCCGCTGGTGACGATGGCGAACGACCACGTCTTCAACCAGGAGTTCTTCGACAGCGTGCGCGTGCCGGTGAAGAACCGGGTGGGCGAGGAGAACCGCGGCTGGTATGTCGGCGCCACGCTGCTGGACTTCGAGCGCTCGAACATCGGCGCCAGCATCGGCCTCAAGCACACGGTCAACGACCTGATCAAATACGCGCGCGAGGCGAAGAGCGACGCGGGCAAGCCGCTGTATCTCACGCCGGGGCTGCGGTTGGAGCTGGCGGAGAAGCTGGTGGAGGCGGAGATTGCGCGGCTGTTCTCCTACCGCGTGATCAGCATCCAGAAGCGCGGCCAGGTGCCGAACCACGAGGCCTCGGTGAACAAGATGTACCGCTCGGAGGTGAGCCAGCGGGTGGCGCGGCTGGGCACGCGCATGCTGGGGATGTACGGCGGGCTGGACCGTGGCAGCAAGTGGGCGCCGCTGCGCGGCCGCATCGCGCACATGTACCTGAGCAGCGTCTCCGCCACGATCGCCGCGGGCACCAGCGAGATCCAGCGCAACGTGATCGCCACGCGGGGGCTGGGCTTGCCGCGGGGGTAGGCAGAGCGCGAGCACGGCCAGCCGGCCTTTCGAGCACGATCTAGGTATCGCCACAGGGTGTTTCAACCGAGCAGACCTCGCACCTTTATGCGGTGGGACCGACTTTTGGGGCGGCGCGTGAACCGGCACATGCCCGCGCATGATGCCGGTGAGGGGGAGCGTATACTGTAGCCTGGACTATTCGCGTGCCGCCCATTCGTGGGAGGGACCGTGCCACTCCGCCGTCGGCAGCCCTCATTGGTGGGGCGCGAGCAGGAACTGGCCACGCTCCTGGCCGACCTCGCCGTTGCCCGTCAGGTTGCCGGCGGGGTCGGCTTTGTCTTCGGTGAACCCGGCATCGGCAAGACCCGCCTACTGACCGAACTGGCCGAGCGCGCGCACACCGCGGGCACGCTCGTGCTGCTGGGTCACGCGTACGACAGCGACGCCGGCTTGCCCTATGGCCCTTTCGTCGAAGCGTTACGCGGTCTCGTGCGCGCCGGCGACAGCGAACGCCTCTGGAGCCAGTCGGGCAGCAGCATGGCCGGAGTCGCAGTGCTCCTGCCGGAGCTGGCCGACCGCCTCCCCGATCCGTCCGCCGGGCGGGCCGAGTCTCCCGAACTGGATCGGCCCCGGCTCTTCGACGCGGTCACGGAGCTGCTCTTCGCGGCCGCACACAGCGCGCCCGGCGGGTTGTTGCTCGTGCTGGAGGATCTGCACTGGGCCGACGCAGCGTCGCTGGTGCTCCTACAGCACCTTGGCCGCCGCCTGGCCGAAGCGCCCCTGCAACTTGTGCTTTCCTATCGCACGGTAGAGGTGCCACGCGATCATCCCCTCCACATGACGCTCGCCGAACTCAGCCGCCAGCAGCCGGTGACCCGCCTGCGGCTGCCGCCGCTACCGGAACCCGCTGTGGCCAGCATCATCGGCCAGCTCAGTGGTGCAGCGGCCGCACCGCAGGTTGCCGCCCGCGTCTATGCCAGCACCGCGGGCAATCCCTTTTATGTGACCGAGTTGGTGCGTCAGCTTGTGGGCGAGGGCGTGGACCTCTCCAGCGCGGCCACGGCGGGTTCCGGTTGGCGCGTCCCGATTGGCCTGCGTGAAGTGATCGGCAGTCGCCTGGCGCGGTTGAGCGCGGAAGCGGGTGCGCTGCTCGAGGTCGCCGCGGTGCTGGCCGAGGGTGCGCGCTACGAGGTGCTGCTGAGGCTATGTGGCGGGACGGCGAGCGAGCTGATGGCGCCGCTGGAGGAGGTCGAAGCGGCCGGGTTGCTGCAGGAACACGCCGGTATCTACGACTTTGCCCACGCGCTCATCCGGCAAACCCTGCTGGAGGAGCTGAGCTTGCCGCGGCGGCAACTCCTGCATCTGCGCGCGGCGGAGGCGATTGAGCAGGTGGCCGCGGGCAACCTGGCTCCGCACCTGGCGGCCCTGGCGGACCATTACCGTCTCGCCGGCGCCGCCGCCGATGGCGAGACGGCGATCGATTACCTGCTGCGCGCCGGGGAGGCGGCGCAGGGGGCGTTTGCCTATGAAGAGGCCGCCTCGTCCTGGCAGGCGGCGCTGGAGCGCTTGACGGCACAGGGGGCGGCGCCGAAGCGACGCGCGGACCTCTTGCTCCGGCTGGGGCAACTGCTCGTCGCCGCCGGATTCCATCGCTACAGGGACGCCATCGTCTGTCTAGAGCAAGCGATCGGGCTGTACGAGGAGATCGGCGAGTCAGTTCTCGCCGGCCGCGCACACGGCCGCTTGGGCCGGTGTCTCACCTTCGGCAATGCGGCCACCCAGGATCTGTCGCGCGCCATGCACCATCTGCAGACGGCCGCGGGCGTCCTTGGCGATGCGCCGGCGACGGTGGCGAGCTTCGATCTGTACGCGGGGCTTCACGGCGCGAGCTGGAGCGGCGTACAGACAGGGGCCGGGTTGCACGCTGCGGAGCGAATGCTGGCGATCGCGGGCGAGCTTGGTCGTAAGGACTTTGTAGAGCTGGCCAGTTACTTCCAGGGGCTGGACTTCCTGGCCAGCGGACGGCTGAGGGAGGGTCTGGACGCCTGCGAGCAGATGTGGGCGGCCGCCGATCGGCGCGGTGACCCGCTGGCGAGCATCAACGCCAGTTGGGTGGGGAACGTTCTCGTCTGGCTGGGCGACCCCACAGACGCCTTGCGCTGGTATGAGCGCGATCTGAGTCACCCGCGAAGGGGCCATGACTGGCAGGGCCGGGTGCTCGCGCAGACGCCTGGTGCCTACGCGCACCTGGGCGAGTTGGCGGAGGCGAGGCGGCGGCTGGCGAACCAGGGGCCGACCGCCTTCGAGCAGGCCGTGGAGATGCTGGCCTCACCGCTGCTCGCCTTCTTCAGTGGCCATTGGGAGGAGGCCGCCGCAGCGTGGGAGGCGGTGCGCGAGTGTGCGCGACGAACGGGCGTCCGGCTGGCCCAGATCGACTTCGCCCTCTGGCTGGCGCGGCTCTACCAGCTCCAGGGGGAATATCAGCGGGCCGATGCATTGGCAGAGGAGAGTCTTGCGGTCGCCCTCGACGGGCAGCATCTGCCCTTTGAACTCCGGGCGCGGATCGAGCTGGCGCTACTGGTGGCGGAGCGAGGCGACCTTTCGGCAGCGCAGGCGCACGTGGAGCGGTGCCAGGCGGTGTTGGCGGCGGGCGAGGACTGGCGCGGGCTGGCCGGTCGAGTCCGGCTTGCAGAAGCGGTCGTCGCGGCCGCGAGCGGCGACCACCCTGCTGCCGCGGAGCGGTTCGCGGAGGCGCACCAGATCTTTCAGCGCTACACGCTGCCCTGGGAGGAGGCGGAGGGTCTCCACCTGTGGGGCCGTGCTCTGCTGGCCGCCGGGCAGCCACGGCAGGCACTGGCGACGTTCAGCGACGCGCTCGCCGTTTACGATCGGATCGGCGCCGCCGACCGCTGGCGCGAGCATGTACTGGCCGACCTGGCCCGAGCCGAGCAGTTGCAGCAGCGCCGGCCGTCGCGGCCACGCTACCCAGATGGCCTCTCGGAGCGGGAAGTGCAGGTGCTGCGGCTGGTGGCGGCGGGGCGCAGCAATCCCGAGATCGCCGCCGCCCTGGTGCTCAGCCGCTACACCGTGGACCGGCATGTGAACCACATTCTGGCCAAGACCGGCACGGCGAACCGTGTCGAAGCGGCCACGTACGCCCACCGCCGCGGCCTCGCCAGGCTTTGAGCCGGCTCTGCTCGGCACCATCGCCCCCGCGCCACTAACAGAACTCTATTAGTCGGCTCTGCCCTACCTCTTCCGTCCCTCGCTCGCCAGGATCCCTGGGTCACGCGATGTTGGCTCGCTCCGGCTCCGCGAGGATGCTGGTGCGCCTCGGTGGCGCACCGGGAGGAGGCCGATCATGGTGACGTACAGCGGAACGCGGAAGCCCGTCCAGCGGCGACAGCTGCTGGCCGCGATCGCGTTAGTATTGGCAATTGGAACCGTCGCCGGCGTGGCGAGCTGGCGACTTGGCCTGCACGCGCATACCAGTGGCCGGGCCACAACCGTGGCACACGGGCAACCGCCGTCCAGCCGTCAGGCCGAGCCCAGGTCCGCCGCCAGCGGCAGCGGTGCGGCTCCGACCGGGGCAGCCGCGGTGGTTCCCACCGCTCAGGCACCACAGCTAATCCTGGTCGGCTCGGTGGAACGGGCGCAGCAGGCCCAGGCGGACCTCGACGCCGCCGATGTCCTCCGCATCCATTTCGGACTGAGGCCGCTGACCGCTGCGATCACGCCGGTCGACACGGACACCTCCAGCAACCTGCTGCAGGCGGTCGCTGAGCTGAACGCCGTCCACGACATGCTCGGGCTACCCGAGATCCAGGTGATCGACCTCCGCACCCGTCCGCAGTGACGTGCGGCGCTCCGTCGAGCGCGCTCGCGTAGCAGCGTACTCGCATGGACACCCGAGTCCGCTACGCGCCCGGGGCGCCCTGCCAGGGTTCGCCTCATCAGCAGGGTCTGCAACATCACAGCGGAGCATCGCGATGTGGAGCTCGATCCGCGCACTCGCCCCACGCGTTCTTGCGGCCGCCGAAGTCGCCGCGGCGCTCGCGGTGCTCCAGGTCGATGGGCAGCTCTCGAGGGTTGGAATTCGAGCAGCGGTTCAGCTCGGCCCCGTCGCAAGATCTCAACCTCGTGTGCCGGAACGGTCTGCCAGCGCGCGCCAGGCCGCGCCAAACGGGCTAACCCCGCGCGAACGGGAGGTACTGCAGCTACTCGCGGAGGGAAAGTCGAACCACGAGATCGCGGCGACTCTGGTCGTGAGTGTGCGCACGGTGGACCACCATCTGGCCAAGATCTACCGCAAAACCGGGGCACGCGGGCGAGTGACCGCGGCCACCTACGCCTTGCGACTGGCGACGCACGATTTGACCGTCGATTCGCAGCATCATCCTTGAACTCGGTAGCGCTGATGGCATAGGCGATCTCGCCCATTTTCCGCTGGGCTGACCCAGGATGGGCGATCTGGCCGGTGCATGCGGCACGGTCGTCCGCCACGCTGCGCGACGTCGGGGGTCTGACGGATGCGACCGGACCGCCGGGCGCACCACGCAGGCTCCCGGCCGCTCAGGACTCCCGGCGCCCGCGGAACGTCGCGGTGAAGGCGTGTACGTCGCCCATCGGGCTCATGGGCGGCATGTGCTGGGACCAGCAGCCCTTTCGATCGCCGGGGCCGGACCTGCAGAAGGAGGGGGCGGCATGGATCGCTGATTGCCCTCGGTCACCAACACCAGATTGTCCTCACGTACTCGAAAGGATGCACCGCCGTGAAACGCCTCTCGCTTGTGCTGCTCGGTCTCATCGCTGGTCTTGCCGTGATCGGCGGCTCCGTCCGCCACAGCCGCGCGCAGCCATCACAGACCCAGGCGGCCGGCGACCCAGCCTGTCTGCAAGCCAGCGTGGCGGCTGTCAACAGTTCTGGCATCCAGGGCACCGGCAGTCTCTGCTGGGGCAGCCAGGGTGTCACGGCGTCGCTCAGCGCGGGGAACTTGACCCCCGGCTCGGCCTACACGATCTGGTTCGCCTACTGGGATAATCCGGCCACCTGTAAGAGCCTCCCGTGCGGTGACAACGATGCCGGTGGCGACAATCCGGCCGTCGTCTTCGGTCGCATGGACGGCGCCGTGGCGGACGCCTCTGGACAAACGCTGTTCACGGGCACCATCCGCGACCTGCAGCTCAGCAAGCACTCCGAGGTCCAGTTGGTGATGTTCGGCCATGGTCTGGTGAACACCACGGACAACCGCTTCCGGGCGCGGCAACTGCTGACCCCGCAGGAGCCGGCCCTGGGTGCGCCGATGGGTGGCGCAGTCGCAGACGGCAGCAAGGGGGCGCCGGTGTCGCTCGTGGTGTTCGATCTTCCCTGAGGCAGCGAGTTCGGCCAGCCGCCTCGGCACGGCGTTCCGGTCGGGCTGAGAAGCGCAGGCGCCGGCCTTGGCGCGGCCACCTGTGTGGCCCGCCTGGCCGCATCGGCACAGGGGCCACCACGCAAAGGGGCAAACAATGCGCGCGCGGACGAGCAGCAGGGGCCGGCGGAACGGGGCGAACGGTCGCTCCTGGGCCGCCACACAGCTCAGTCGGCGGCACCTGCTGAGCGGGGCGCTGGCCCTCGCCACCGCCGGCGTGCTCCGTGGGGGTTCCGACGATCCCGCGCTGGCCCGGTCCCACGAGCGCACGCCCCGCCGGCCGCTGGCCAGCGCCGACACGATCGTAGTGCAGTGGAACAACGCGGCCCTTCAGGCCATTCGTGCCACGAAGCCCGGCCCGCCGATGGTCGCGCGGGCCCTGGCGATCCTCCACACTTGCATCTACGACGCCTGGGCCCTCTACGACCCCGTCGCGGTCGGTACGCGCTTCGGTGCCGAGATGCGCCGCCCGGCGGCCGACCGCACTCTCACGCAGAAGGCCGAGGCGCTGAGCTACGCCGCCCGCCACGCCCTGAGCGATCTATTCCCGTCTGAAGCGTCACGCTTCGACGATCTGCTGACAAACCTGGGTTACGATCCGGCGGCGGTGGTCCCCTCGATCGAGCGCCCCAGCGGCCTCGGCACGCTCTGTGCTCAGGCGGTGCTCGACTTCCGCCACGGCGATGGCGCCAACCAGACCGGCAGCCTCCGTGCCGGCGGCTACGCCGACTACACCGGCTACATGCCGGTCAACACCCCAGATATCGTCAGCGACCCGAACCGCTGGCAGCCGCTGCGCGTGCCCGATGGGCAGGGCGGGTTCAGCGTGCAGCAGTACATCGGCCCGCAGTGGGGGTTGGTGACACCCTTCGCCCTGACGAGTGGGGCGCAGTTCCGCCCCGTGGAGGGTCCAGCGACCTACGGCACGGCGCGCTACCGGGACCAGGTGGACCAGATGCTGGCGTACAGCGCCAACCTGACCGACGAGCAGAAGGTCATCGCCGAGTACTGGGCGGATGGTCCCTCATCTGAGTTGCCGCCCGGCCACTGGTGCCTGTTCGGCCAGTTCGTCTCGCGCCGCGTTGGGCACGACCTCGATGCGGACGTGCAGCTGTTCTTCGCCCTCGCCAACGCCGTGTTCGACGCCGGCATCGCCGCCTGGGACGCCAAGCGCGCCTATGACTCTGTCCGGCCGGTGACGGCGATTCGTTACCTGTATAGCGGGCAGGCGGTGCGCGCCTGGGGTGGTCCCGGTCAGGGGACGCAGACGATTGATGGCGGGGTATGGCAGCCCTACCAGGCGGCGACAGTCGTGACCCCGCCGTTCCCAGAGTTTATCTCCGGTCACAGCACCTTCAGCGCCGCGGCCGACGAGGTACTCCAGCGCTCTATGGGGAGCGATGCCTTTGGCGCGTCCGTGACGGTGCCGGCGGGGCACTCCCGCTTCGAGCCGGGGCTGGTGCCGGCACAAGACGTCACCCTCGACTGGGAGACGTTCTCGGCGGCGGCGGATCAGGCAGGGCTGTCGCGGCGCTACGGGGGCATCCACTTCGAGCAGGGCGATCTGGTGGGCCGGGCGATCGGGCGGCTGGTGGGGGCGCAGGTGTGGGACCGTGCGCAGGCCTATCTCAGCGGCGCTGGATAGCGATGTCGGCGACCACGTATGCTGGCGACCCTGCCGCGTGCCAGGGAAGCCCGGCGTTGCTCGGAACCGCTGTCAGGGAACAACCCACGGTCGCATCGCAGCATACGTTTCCAGGGCATCGGTGAGAAGGCTGTCCGCTTCGTCCGCCCGAGCGTGACAAGGCGGACAGGACCAGGCCCGCGGCGCTGGGTACCGTCCGCCTGTTGTCCGCCGTTCGAGCCGAATCCATGCATGTATGACTGCCAGCGGCGAATGGCCGACCGCTCTGTCCGACAGTACTCAGCGATCGTGGATTCACAGGCTCCGTTTGCTGGAGCGCACGCTTCGTGCCCGGAGACTGTGGCGTGCCTGGCGTCTGAGCGCAGCGGACGCGTCGCGCTCATTACCGGCGGCCGTGACATCGGCCGAGTGCACGCCCTCATCGTCGGCGGGATGGGCGCGGAGATCGCCATAGCAGCGCACAATGCCGCCACGATCGCCGCGGGCACCAGCGAGATCCAGCGCAACGTGATCGCCACGCGGGGACTGGGCTTGCCCAGGGGTTAGGGGAGAGAGAACAGGGAGTAGAAGGCCGGGTAGGCGCGAACGCTCGTCGATCCCAGGCTGGAGGCGGAGCGTTTTGCGTAGCGTTACGCGGGAACACGTGGCGACATGGGCCGCCAGCGCCCTTCGTCGTCACAGCGCTCCCAACCTGTACCCAGGCGCAGCCGGTCGAACTGGCTGGCGAGCAGGATGCCGGCGGCGGCTGGGGGTGCTGCCGCCCCCGTCAGGCCAGACCGCGGTCCGCCTGCTGCGCCAGGGTGACGATGGCGCCGGGAGCGCTGAGGCGCGCCAGCCGGCGCAGGGCATCTCGCCTGGCCGCCGCGCTGCTGGTCTTGTGCAGCACCTGCTCCGCGTAGGCGCCGATATCGCTCAGGGCACGCACGTGGCGGTAAAAGGCCAACGCCACTCCATCGACCGCGGGACTGCCGTAGCCCGCAAGGAACCAGCGTGCCTCACGCGCGCCGGCGGGATAGACGCCCAGGCCGCCGACGCCCATCATCAGATCGCACTCCTTCGGCGCATAGAGCACCTCGTCCCAGTCGACCATCCACAGCCGGTCGTCGTGGTCGATCAGCAGGTTGTTGGGATGGATGTCGGCATGGCAGAGCACCAGCGGCGGCGGTGAGCGGCGCAGCTGCGCCCCGAGGGCCGTGAAGCGTCCGGCGAGCGCCAGCACCACGGGGCGCTGCGTCTGCCACCAACCCGCCAGGGCCTGGAGTTCCGGTGATTCCGCGTCGGCTGCCGCGCCGAGCGCCTCCAGGCCGGCGACGACCTCGTTCCACGGGGACTGGCGCTGCCGCTGAAAGAGCTGGGCGAACGTGAATGCCTCGCGGGGCACGATCCGCGCGAGGTCGGGGGAAAGCAGCGTGTCGTGCACCTGCCGGAGCGCCGCGCCGAAGGCGAGCCAGTGGCGCTGCTGGAGCCCGTACGCCATACCGGCCGTGCCGTCGATGAACGGGTACACGGTGAGGGTGAACGGGTCGAGATCGGCCCATAGCTGGCCGCTGCGGGTCGGCAGTGGCGCGACGACGGCCGTCGCGCCGTGGTCGGCCAGGAAGCGGGGGACGCGCAACGTGGCCGCGGGTATGCGGCCATGGCGGAGCTTGAGAAAGTAGGCGGCGCCCGCGGCAGTGGCGGCGCGATAGGTCCACGCCGCGACATCCTGCCCCAGCGTGAGGGCGGTCAGCGCCGTCACGGGAAGGCCGTAGTGCCGCTGGATGGCCGCGACGATGGCGTCTTCGGGCAGCGCAGGACGGTCAGGCATGGCAGGGATTCGGCCTCGCTGAGCGGTGCGTGCTGCGCCCAGTCTGCCAGCCCGTTCCCGGGAGTGCGAGCACGCGCACGGCCGTAGGGCGCAACGTCTCTCGGCCGGCCCCGCACAACGGGGATGGAGACAAATGCTCGCCGCGGCCCCGGCGTGATCGCCGCGCGCGGCCCCGGTCGTCGCGAAAGACGCATCTCACCCGTTATGTCGGCAGCCGGTCACAGTCTCCGGCCGCGCTCCGTCATAGTAGTGACGGGAGCACTCCACCGCGCAGGCGCGAACACCGGCGCGGCCGGCTTCCGCAGAAGCAGGGGAGGAGTCAGGGCATGCTCGGGATGAAGACCTACAGCCACGAGTACATCGATGGTTGCCGGTCGAACCTGGAAGCAGATCTCGCCGCCTACAGGGGTATGGTCGCGGCACGGGGCAGCAGCTCGGTCAACGAAACGCCGCGCCACTCCGTGTTTGATGCCTTCGAAGCAGTCTTCTTCAACAACATGGTCATCGTGCTGGACAGCCTCTTCGTGCACAGGCTGCGCGTCATTGAAGGCAAGGACGGCAACGCGCTGAACGAGGTGCGCATGCTCTGCGCCTCGCTGATGGAGCATGCCGGCGTCATGACCCTGGACAAGTCGATCAAGTGGTCCCCGGCGAAGTCCGTGCTGAAATACCAGGACGGAGATGAAATCAAGCTGAGCGAGGCGGACTTCGCGCTGCTGTCCCAGGCGTTCTTTACTGAAATCGAGCGCAAATATCTCTGAGCTGACAAGGCACGGGATCAGGCGCAAGCGCGCTCGATTGCCCGCCAATGCACCCTCGGCCCCGCCGGTGTCGTGCCTGTGCCCCTGCGGCTACGCGCGGCTGCATCGCAGCGCCGCCCTACGCCGCCGGCCGGAACTTCGGCAGGCTGATCTCATCGCTGATGCGCTCGAAGGTGACTTCGACCGGCATACCCACGCGGATCTGGTCGTTCGCCACGCCGACGAGGTTGGAGTACATACGCGGCCCTTCCGCAAGCTCGATCACGGCCACGTTGTAGGGGATCTCGTCCTTGAAGCCCGGATGGTAGAGCTGGTGCATGATGCCGAAGGTGTAGACGGCGCCCTTGCCGCTCGCCTGCACCCACGCGGTGTCCGTGCTCCAGCAGACGTCGCAGCGGTCGCGCGAGGGGTAGCGGTAGGCGCCGCAGTTGTTGCAGCGCATCAGCATCAGCCTGCCCTCGCGGGCGCCCGCAAAGAACGGCGCGGAGTCCTCGTCGGCGGCGGGCATGGGCTTGGCGTAGTCACTCGTCATCGTCTTCTCGCTATGCCGGATTGGGGCTGAGCACGAGGCAGCCATGGTAGTTGAGCACGCCGCCGTTGCCGGAGACGAGCACCACATCGTGCTTCGGCGCCTGCCGCTCGCCGCCCTGGCCGCGCGTTTGAATGACCGCCTCTGAAACGGGCGTCATGCCCCACATGTAGTAGCCGGAGAGCTGGCCGCCGCCGGTGTTGGTGGGCAGGCTGCCGCCGGGGCCGAGCTTGCCGTCCTCGACGAAGGCGCCGCCCTCGCCCTTCTTGCAGAAGCCGTAGTCTTCCAGCGTCACCAGCGTGGTGTAGGTGTAGCAGTCGTACAGCTCGCAGACGTCCACGTCGTCGGTGGTGATGCCGGCCATGCGGAAGGCCGAGGCTTTGGCGATCGTCGCGGCGGAGTGCGTCTCCGGCTCGAAGCCGCGGCGCATCGGGTTGCCGTGATGGCCCTGGCCCATGCCCCAGACGTAGGCCGGCGGCTGCCGCAGATCGCGCGCCCGCTCGGCCGTGGTCACGATCACGCAGACGCCGCCGTTGGAGACGAGGCAGCAATCGAGCAGGTGCAGCGGCTCCATGATCCAACGCGAGTTGTGGTAGTCCTCGAGCGAGATCGCCTCGCGCATCTGCGCCTTCGGGTTCATCGTCGCCCAGAGGCGGGTGGAGACGGCGATCTGGCCGAGCTGGTCCTGCGTGGTGCCGTACTCGGCCATGTGCCGCCGTGCTGCCAGCGCGTAGCTGGAGTTGGCGCCGTACATCCCGTAGGCGCTGGCGAGGCTGATCATGCCGGCGGGGCGGCGGGTGCTGCCGTAGGCCGCGCCAGCGCTCTTGTTCGCCTGCAGCGGCGCGTCGGCGAAGACACAGGCGACGTAGTTGGCCAGGCCGCCCGCCACGGCAAACGACGCGTACTGCACCATCTGCGCCGCGGTCGAGCCGGCGGCGTTCATGTGGTTCAGCATGCGCAGGTTGTTGAAGCCCAGGTAGTTCTGCAGCGCCAGGCCGAGGCCGCCGCCGGTGATGCCCTGGATGCCCGCGTTGATCAGCAGGCCGTCGATCTCGTCTTTACTCAGGCCAGCGTCTTCCACCGCCAACCGTACCGCCTCGCCGGCGAACCAGTTGGCGTCGTGGCCGTAGATGCGGCCCATGTCGGTAATGCCGAGGCCGCAGATCGCGGCCCTGCCCTTCATGCTCACCTGTTCTGCCATCGCAATCGTTCGCTCCCGCTTCGCATGCTCGTCGCGGCCGGCCCGGCGCCGGTCCGCGCTCGCCCTGCCTAATATACGATCTGGTTGACCAGCAGGTCGGCGGCGCGCTCGCCGTCCACGCCCAGCAGCTCGTTCACGATGTAGTCGTTCGCCTCGCCCAGCAGCGGCGCCGGCGTATGCAGCACGCCCGGCGTGGCGCTCAGCACGAAGTGCGGGCCGTCGTAGGCGGTGCGGCCCGCCTCCGGGTGGTCGAGATAGACGTAGAGACCGCGCGCCTGCAGCTGCGGGTCGTGGTCGAGCACGTCCTCGGCGCTTTGCACGATGCCGGCCGGCACACCGCGGTCCTGCAGCCGCTCCGCCACCGCCTCGGCGCTGAGCGTGCGCGTCCACGCCTCGGTGCAGCGCTCCAGCTCGTCCTCGTGCTGCTTGCGGCCGAGCAGCGTGCCGAAGCGCGTCTCCGCGGCCCAGTCCGGCTCGCCCATCTCCGCCTTCAGCGCCTGCCACTGGGCGTCGGTGTAGACCGAGATCACGCACCAGCGGTCTTCGGGCGCGCCCGTGCCCGTGGCCGGCCGGTCCTGGCAGCGGAAGGCGGCATGCGGCGCGGCGTAGGCGCAGCGGTTACCCTGGCGTTGGGGCACGGTGCCGTTAGCGGCTGCCTCCATCAGCGCCGGGCCGAGGCCGTTGAGCGTCGATTCGAGCTGCGAGAGCTCGATCTGCTGCCCTTCCCCCGTGCGGTCGCGGTGGCGCAGCGCGGCGAGGATGGCGATCGTGGCGTGGCCGGGGTTGATCACGTAGTCGGGATAGTTGGTGCCGACGCCGATCGGGGCGCGGTCGGGCCAGCCGGCGAGGTAGCTGTAGCCGCTGACCGGGGCCAGCACACCGCCGAAGCCCAAAAAGTCGCGGTGCGGCCCCCAATTGCCCTGCATGGGGATGTTGACGTAGATGATGTCCGGCCGCACCGCGGCGACGTCGGCGTAGGTCAGCCCCCACTTCTCCACGATGCGCGGCGTGTAGTTCTCCAGCATCACGTCGCAGGTTGCAAGCAGCTCCAGCGCGACGGCGCGGGCCTCGGGCCGGCTCATGTTGAGCGTGAAGCAGCGCTTGTTCGCGTTAAAGTTGTTGTAGTAGCCGGAGACGTTGACGCTGCCTTCGCTGCCCGGCGGCACGGGCATGGTGGTGCGCAGGCCGTCGAGGTGCGACTCGGACTCGACGCGAATAACTTCGGCGCCGAACTGCGCCAGCACCGCGCCGGCCACGGGGCCAGCGGCGAACCAGGAGAAGTCCGCCACGCGAATGCCGGCGAGCGGCAAGGGCAGATCAGCGGTCATCGTGGCCTCACCCCCCGGCCCCCTCTCCATTTCATGGAGAGGGGGAGGCTGCGGAATGGGTTTAGATTGCGTGGGCGGCGGTTAGCGTGGCGAGGTCGGCCGGGCTGAGGCCCAGCGTGCCGAAGACCTCAATGTTGTGCTCGCCGGGGAGCGGCGGGCGGCGGGCGATCTGCCAGGGCGATCTGGCTAGCCGGTAGGGGGGACCAGGGTAGGTCACCGTCTGCTGCAGCTCCGGGTGCTCGACCTGCTGGAACCAGCCGCGCGCCGCGAGTTGCGCGTCGTTGAGCAGATCCCGTGCGGTGTTGGCTGGGCCGATCAGCAGGCGGCGACGCTGGCCTTCTTCATAGAGATACTGCTTACTGAACCGTTTGTAGAAGCGCTCCAACACGTCGTTGACGTGCGCGTACTGCGCCTGCAGGTCGGCCAACTTCTCGGGGTTGGACCAGAGCTGCGTCAGTTCGCGGATATTCATGCTGTTCAAGATGTTCTGCCAGTGCTCGTTGCCCAGGTCTTCGGCCATGCCTTGCTCGGCCATCCAACCGGCGAGCACCTGCCAGTTGGCGCCGAAGCCGGGGATGCCGACCATCGAGTAGAGATGGCCGTCGGCGCACTCGTAGGTACCGACGCCGGGCATCAGCCGCGCCTCGCCCTGGCGCTTGCGTACCTCGCGGCGCATATCCCAGGTCTGCATCGCCGTCTCCTGCGCCAGCGAGAGCGCCTCCTGCATCGAGACGTCGACGAACTGGCCGGCGCCGTGCTGCTCGGCCACGCGCAGCGCTAGCAGCAGCCCCTGCGCCGCCTGGATGCCGGCGGCGTACCAGCCCTGGTTGCCCGGCAGTTGCACGGGCGGCCGATCGGGGTAGCCGGAGAGCGTGAGGATGCCGGACATGGCGATGCCGACCAGGTCGTCGGCCAGCCAGCCGGCGCGCGGCCCTGTGCTGCCGAAGCCGCTGATGCCGGCCCAGATCAGCGCCGGCAGCTCGGCGTGGAAGCGCTGGAAGCCAATGCCCAGCTCGTCCAGCCCGCCCGGCGGCCCGCCTTCGAGCACGATCTGCGCCGTGGGCACGAGCCGTGCGAAGAGGGCACGCCCGTCGGCCGTATGCAGGTCGCAGGTGACGGAGCGTTTGGAGGTGTTGAAGAACCAGAAGGTGAGCGAGGTCGCGGGGCCGGACTGCTCGTGGAAGAAGGGCGGCAGGTTGCGGGCGGGCACGCCGCCGGGCGGCTCGACCAGGATCACATCGGCGCCGAGGTCGGCGAGCAGCTTGCCGGCGTAGATCGTGAGCGGATCGCCCAAATCGAGCACGCGCACGCCGGTCAGTGGGCCGGGACGGGCATTGCTTTCAATGGCGGCCGATGATGGTGAGACCATTGGTGGGGCGCTCCTCCTGGCGGCGTGCTCCGCTCGCATGATCGAGTCGGGCTGCTGGGGCGCCCAGCTCTTACGTCTACCCGCGTCGGGGTTCGGTGTCCCGCTCGCCACACGACGCTCGAACTCATCCCTCCATCGTTGCGCTCTTCGCTCGCCGGCACAGTTCAGCGTACCGTGCTTCCTTCCGCGACCTGCGCCCGCGCGGGCAGCTCGCGCGTCAGGATCTCGGCGGCGCCGTCCACGATCTCGTCGAGCACGGCTCGCGCGGGGCGCAGGCCGCCGATCAGGCCGGAGATCTGGCCGGCGGCGTTCATCAGCAGCTCTTCTTTGTCGGAGGCACGGATGCCGGCGAGCAGATCCGCGATCAGCAACCCTTGCAGACCCATCGGCAGCGCCTTGATATTGAGTGCGTCCCACGCCTCGATCAGCGGGTTGGTGATGTTCCGCATCGTCTTGCCGCTGTAGAGCCGCGTCACGCGCGTGTCCTCTTCGTTCGCCTCCACGATCTTCTGCTTCTGCAGCGACGCAATATTCGCCTCTTCCGTCGCCAGGAACGCCGTGCCGCACCAGACGCCGTGCGCGCCGAGCGCGAGCGCCGCCGCCAGCCCGCGCCCGTCGCCGATGCCGCCCGCGGCCACCACCGGCACCGGCGCAACCGCGTCGACCACCTGCGGCACCAGCGCCAGTGTGCCGATGCGTCCCGTATGGCCGCCGGCCTCGTGCCCCTGCGCCACGACGATGTCGACGCCGGCGTCGGCCACGCGCCGCGCGTTCTTCACATTGCCGACGAGGGCGGTGACCTTGATCCCCAGTTCGCGGCAGCGCGGCACGTAGGGCGCGGGGTTGCCCAGGCCGGAGGCGAAGACGGGCACCCGCTCGTCGAACAGCACCTGCACCTGGTCCTCGATGCGCCAGGCGCCCACCCCCGGCGCTGAACCTTCGCGCTGTACGTCGGGAATACCGAACTGCGCCTTCAGCCCGGCGATCGCCTCCCAGTAGGGATGCGGGATCTGTGCCCGCCAGTCCGTAGCGCCGCCGTTGCTGCCGCCCGGCTGGCGCACGACGTTGGAGGGCAGCAGCAGATCGACGCCGAACGGCTTGCTCGTGAGACCGCGGACCTTGCGGATCTCCTCGCGCAACTGCTCGGGCGTGGAGCCGGCGCCGCCCAGCACGCCGAGGCCGCCGGCGTTGGAGACGGCCGCCACGAGCGGCGCCGTGGCCGCGGCGCCACCGGCTCGCCCCGCCGTCGGCCCCATGCCGGCGAGGATCACCGGATATTCGATGCCGAGGAGGTCGCAGATCTTCGTGTGCAGGCTGAAGCGTGCCATGCCTCTCCTCTGTTCGCGGTCGTTTCGCCGGCGCGCGGCGTTCCGGGTGCCGTTACACGCCTTACCCTACACCCTTGCCGCGGGAAGGCCGAGGCCGCGCGCCGATCTCGCCCTGCCCGACGCGAGCGATCAGTTCGATCAGGACAATGTCCGTTGGGCAGGGCCGATCATGAGACGTTGATTCAGACTCAGGTTTTGACGCGGTCGAGCGACCACGGCTCGGCAAGCGGTGTGCGGCGACCGATCAGCATCTGCAAAGCGGCCGTCTGTGGCATAGCCCAGCAGACGACCTCGCGGAGGAACAGAACCGGGCGGCGCTATCGCCGCCCGGTTGGTGTGCGTCGGGGCGTGCTGCGTCGTTGTGGAGGAGGCATCGGCTCGCCGCATCGCTCCGCTGTCCCCGATTAGGCGCAGGTCGTGATGGCTGACGCTAGCGCACGACGGCGTCGGCGAACAGCCCGTCATTGATGACGACCGTGCCCACGGAGCGCTCAATCGCCCCCTGCATCAGGGCACCGGTATGCTTCATGCCCAGCGGGCCAAGTGTCCCCTGCGCGGTCTGCGCGTTCGCTGCCGAGTCGAACAGCACAATGCCGATGCGCTTGCCCGCCCCGCAGTCCACGACGAGGAAGCCACGATAGCCCTGCGCCGCGCGCGCCGCGGGCAGGAGGTAGGTCTGCACGCGATCGCGGAGGGTTTCGGCGTGCTCCGGGCTGATGCTGTACTCGACGATGCCGGCTGCCATAGTCATCTGGTCACTCCTTCGCTTAGTTGGCTGCCAGCGTCTGGACCGGTGACCGGTCGCCCGACCAGCGCTGTTGAGCCCGATCGTAGCCGCAGGCAGGCAGGCCATCGTCGGGAGAACTACCCAAATCACTACGGCTGCGTGCCGTGGGTAGTTCTCTGGAGGGTCACGTGAGCAGGTCATGCTCGTACGCGTAGGCGGTGGCCGCGGCACGCGAGGCGACACCCAGCTTGGTAAGAATATTGCTCACATGGCGATCCACGGTCTTCTCGCTGAGGACGAGGCCAGTGGCGATCGCGCGGTTGCTCTTCCCCGCAGCCACCAGGCGGAGCACTTCCAGTTCCCGCGTGGTGAGCCCTCCCGCTGCCTTCGCCCGAGGCGAGTGCGTGAGCACCTCCAAGCGCAGGAGATCGGGAATGGCGCCGAGCTGACGGAATACCCAGCGCGCCGCGTCCAGCTCCATCGCCGCGGTATCATGGTCTGCCAGGACTTGATAGGCCAGTGCCAGCAGGATGCGGACGCGCGCTGCCTCGTACGGCACCGCTACCTCCTGCCACGCCGCCCAAGCCCGCCGCAGGGCCGGCACGGCGGCGTCGGCATCGCCCCGGGTGAGGAGGACCGCCCCCTGCGCGTGCGCGGCGTATGCCTGCAGGAGAACGGCGTCCAGCTCGGCCGCGATGTCTGCCAACTCATCCGCCGCAGCGCCTGCCGCTGGGACATCGCCCACCGCGAGCATAACCTCGACGTGCGCGGCAAGCACCTTGGCCCGGCTCACGCGGTCCTGCGCCTCAGCCACCACGCGACGAATGGCCGCGGCTGCCGCCTCTCGCTGCCCCTGGGAGAGCCGCAGGAGCGCCAGGCCGGGCTGGGGTTCCCGGCCGAACTGACTGGCCTGCCGATACGCTGCCTCAGCTCGGCCGAACTCACCACGCAGGCGGTGCAGTTCGCCTTGGAGGTAAAATGCCGACCCGCGCGCCGGCTGGCCGGGCGGCTGGGCGAGCCAGTCGCATGCCCGTTGTGCTTCGTCAACGGCGGCCGTCCACGCGCCATGCAGTTGCATGATTTCGGCGCGATATACGAGGCACTCGCCGCGGAATGGCACCAGCTCCGGCTGCGAGGCACACCACTGCTTGAGCGCCTCCGTCCACTCCTGGGCCCGGCGTAGGTCGCATAGCCCCTGGCAGGCGTCGATGACACTGCAGTAGACAATGCCGGCAGGGATGGGCGAAACCTCCCCAGCCAACACGGCGACCATCGCCTCATCCAGCAATGCGACGCCCGCCGCGATCTCGCCGAGGGATAGGAGCGTGCGGCCGCGCGAGTCGACTGAGCGTGAGGAGATCAGCATCGCCGAAGCGCTCAGCGATCGTGGCGGCCTGACCGGCCGTCGTGTACGCGGCCGCATAGTCGCCAACCGCCAGTTGCTGTCGCGCTACCGGTAGCAGCAAATACCCCTGCTCGACACAGTCGTGCCCGTCCTCGTCCAGCAGCCGCTGGGCGCGGGTGAGCCAGCCGCTGCCACGGGCGAGTTCGCCCCGATTGAAGTGCCCGACAGCAAGCCAGTACGCACACCGGACGGCGCGCGCCACATCGCCCAGGCACAGCCATGCGTGATGGGCGCGGCCCCACGCGTCGGCGCAGGCATCATCATTGCCAATGAGGTAGGCGGCCACCGCGAGCCGCTCCACGTCGCTGGGCTCCAGCGACGCCTCGCGGTCCGCGGTGGAGAGCTGAGTGAACGCCGCTGCCCACGCGCGCTGGCTGAAGGATGACCGGCCGTGGGCGATCCAGTCGGCCGTAGTCATGGTCCGCTCCTGTCCACGCGCTCAGCCGCAGTCTATCCCACCGGTCGGCATCGTCGATGGCAGCCACTCCACGGATGCGACGGGGCACCACGACACTCTTGCTGTCTGCGAACGAGCTGCGCCGCGTTCATAACCTTGGCTTGCCTAAGAATGATTCATAAGCGGAAATAATCTGCACCAAACTTTGCATGATTCAGGAATGTCCCGTAAATGAGAACATTTGGGACTCCACTCCGCGGACTCGATGAGCTTCCCGCGCGCCCCTCAGCCCCGCGGCAGACCGAGGCCGCGGGTGGCGATCACGGTGCGCTGGATCTCGCTGGTGCCGCCCTCGATCGTGTTCGCCACCATGCGCAGGTAGAGATACTTGAGCCGGCCGTGCAGCGGGGCGCGGGCGTCGACGCCGTCGAGCTGGCCGGCGAGGCCGAGGAGGCCCACTGCCGCGTTCGCCAGCCGCTGGTTCAGCTCCGTGCCGAACATCTTGGCGCTCGATGCCTCATAGCCCGGCGCCCGGCCCGCCGTCTGCATCGAGGCAATGCGGTACGACAGCATCTTCGCCATGTCGATGCTGACCGCGAGGTCGGCCAGCGTGTGCCGCGCGATCGGATCGTCGATCAGCGCCCGGCCGCCTCTCCGCGCCGTCTTGCAGAACTGCACCAGGTCTTCCAGCGTGCGGCGCGCCGTGGCCGGGCTGCCGATCGCCGTGCGCTCGATGTCGAGGCCGGTGGCGACCTGGTACCAGCCGCGGTTCTCCTCGCCGACCAGGTTCTCCTTCGGCACGCGCACGTTCTCGAAAAAGACCTCGTTGAACTCGTGCCCGTCCGCCATGTTCACCAGCGGCCGCACCTGCACACCCGGCGCTTTCATGGGCACGACGAAGGTGCTGATGCCCTTATGCTTGGGCGCGGCGGGGTCGGTGCGGGCGGCGAGCCAGCCGTAATCGGAGAGGTGTGCGTAGGTCGTCCAGATCTTCTGGCCGTTGATCACGTACTCGTCGCCGTCACGTTCGGCGCGGGTTTGCAGGCTGGCGAGGTCGGAGCCGGCGCCCGGCTCGGAGTAGAGCGTGCACCAGATATCCTCGCCCTCGGCGATGCGGCGCACGTAGCGGCGCTTCTGCTCGTCCGTGCCGTAGGTCATGATCGAGGGCCCGACCCAGGCGACGCCCATGTTCACGAACGAGGGCGCGCGGTTGTAGGCCATCGTCTCGTTGAAGATCAGTTGCTGCATATAGCTGGCGCCGAAACCGCCCAGCTCGTGCGGCCAGGGCAGCGCCAGCCAGCGCCGCTCGGCCAGCTTGCGCTGAAACTCGCGCTCGAAGCCCCAGAGCGCGGCCGCATCGCCGGCGAAGCGCCGCTCCCAGCCGGGCGGCGCGACCTCGCGCAGAAAGCCGAGCAGCTCGGCGCGAAACGCCTCTTCGGCCGCGGAGAAGCGGAAGTCCATGCTCCGGCCACCTTCGTCAGGAACTGGCGTCAGGAACTGGCGTCAGGCGCTGGCCTGTCTTGTTCGTGCTGGGATGGCAGCGGCCGTTTGCCCGCCTCCACGGTCATCGTTACAAGGGCGCGCCGGGGTGTCAAACCGTATCACGCCTGCCGGATTCCGAGGCCAGATGCCAGCACGCCAGGGCCGCCGACATGGCTGCCGGCGCAGTACGATGGCGGAGGGCAGCCGGTGCCGTTGGACGCACAGCGGGGCCGAGCGGCCGCGGAGACACGATGGACGCGGACTGGCGCGAAAGCCTCCGGCAGCAGTTCGGCGCCGCGATCGAGATGCTCGCGCAGGCGCGGCTCTGGGACGATCCGCTCGCGGCGTTCTGGAACGTCGCCTTCCATGCGCTCTTCTGGCTCGACCTGTATCTGTCGGGTTCGCCCGCTGGCTTCGCCCCGCCGGCGCCGTTCACCCTGGACGAGCTGGACCCCGCGGGGAAGCTGCCCGAACGGGCGTACACCAGGGAGGAGCTGCGGGGCTACGCCGCCCACACCCGCGCGAAGTGCGAGGCGACGATCGCCGGGCTGACCGATGAACAAGCGCGGCGGCGGCAGCGCGTCTCCCGCGCCGAGCTGAGCTTTGGGGAGCTGCTGCTCTACACCATGCGCCACGTGCAGGAGCACGCCGCGCAGTTGCAGTTACTGATCGGGCAGCACGGCGGAACCTCGTCCGGCTGGGTGGCGCGGGCCACGCGGTAGAGGTTAGGCTCCCATCCCTAACCCCTGTGCTCTCTTTCCTCTTTCCTCGCTCCTCGTTCCTCGCTCCCTGTTTCCTGTTGGTGAAGACAACGGCGGCGATCCAGGCGGCGCGGCGGCGTGTATGATGTTGCTGTTTACTTGCAGCACGCCTTCAGCCGCACGCACGAGGGATTCCGGTGACCCTGCCGGCCGGGACGACGTTCGGGCAGTACGTGGTGCGCGAGCCGCTGGGCGAAGGCGGCATGGCGAGCGTCTACCGCGCCTTTCAGCCCAGCCTGCGCCGCGACGTGGCGGTCAAAGTCATCGGCGCCCAGCTCGCCGGCCAGCCCGCCTTTCTCGCCCGCTTCCGCCGCGAGGCGGAGGTGCTGGCCCGCCTCGAACACCCCAACATCCTGCCCGTGTTCGACTACGGCGAAGCGGACGGCCAGGCCTACATCGTCTACCGCTACATCCCCGGCGGCACGCTCTGGCACCGCCTGGGCCAGCCGCTGCCCCCGGCCAGCGTCGCGCGCCTGCTCGCGCCGGTTGCCGCGGCGCTCGATTTCGCCCACGCCCGCGGCGTGATTCACCGCGACATCAAGCCCAGCAACATCCTGCTCACCGAGGACGAGACGCCGATTGTGGCCGACTTCGGCCTCGCCCGCATCCTGGAGACGGAGACGAACGAGAGCCGCACGGGCGAGCCGCTGACCCAGATCGGCACCGGGCTGGGCACACCGGCCTACATGGCGCCGGAACAGATCCGCGGCGAGCCGCTGGACGGGCGGGCCGACGAATATGCGCTGGGCATCGTCGCCTACGAGATGCTGACCGGCAGCGTGCCCTTCGCCGCGGCCACGCCGGAAGCGGTGATGGCCAAGCACCTGTACGAATCGCCGCCCTCGCTGCAGAGCCGCAATCCGCAGCTCGGCGCCGCGCTGGCGGCCGTGGTGGAGCAGGCGCTCGCGCGCGAGCCGGACGAGCGTTTCGCCACGTGCGGCGCGTTCGTCCAGGCGCTGGCACAGGCCGCGACCGAAAGCAGCGGCCGCGGCATCCCGGAGGCGCTGGCGCAGACGCGCCCGTGGCAGCCTTCCGAGCGCGGCAGCATCGCCAGCGGCGGCAGCATGGCCGGCAGCCCGATCGAAGGCTCGGGCATGTACCTGCGCCCCGCGACGCGGACGCCGAGTGAACCAACGGTAGTGGCCGGCAGCGCGGGCCAGGCGCCGCCTGCCACACCGCCCGGCAGCGAGCGCCCCGTGCCGGAGGACGAAGCGCCGACGGTCGTCTCGCTGCCGGGCATCGGCGCGCGGCCGCAGACCCCGCGGCCGGCCGCGGCGCCGCCGATGCCGCCGGGCTGGCAACAGCAGGCGGGCGGCACCTGGCAGGCCGCGCCGCAGCCGCTGTGGACGCCGCCGGCCGGTGGAGGAGCCGCGCCCGGCGGCACGGGCAAGAAGTCGCGCACGCCGCTGCTGATCGGCGGCGCGGTGCTGGTGCTCGCCGCGATCGCCGGCGCGATCGCGCTGGCCGCGGCCAACTGCGGCGGCCCGCAGCCGAAACCGACGCCGTCGCCCGTGCCCATCGCCCCGACTTCGGGCGGCGCCGGCACGCTGAAGCCGGGCAATCTCAACCCGACGCCGGCCGTCACCAGCACGGCCAGCGCCGTGCCCACGGTCGCGCCGTCGGCCTCGGCCGCAGCGCCCGCCTCCACCACACCGCAACGCACGGCCGTCCCGACGGCGCCGCCGACAACCGCGCCGACCACGGCGCCGCCGACCGTCGCGCCGCCGCCGGCCGCCGGTGCGCTGCCGGCGACGATCCTCGCCCAGGACGGCTTCTCTGACCCGAAGACGGGCATTCTGGAGAACTCCGCCGGCGATTCGCACTACCAGCTCGGCTACTCAGGCGGCGAGTACGTGGTGAAGCTCACCGATCCAAACTACTCGACGATCCCGGAGGAGTTCATCCCCAACAGCTACGACGATGCGACGCTGGCGGTGGACGTGCGCATGATCGACAGCGCCGACAACCGCTTCGTCGTGCTCGGCTGCCGCTACGGCGACACCAACACGGGCTACCGCGTCTGGGTCGACTTCGGCGCCGGCACCTACCGCCTGTTCGCCGTGGAGAGCAACGCCGACCTGCGGTACCTGCGCAACGAGCAGGCATCGCCGGCGATTCTCAAGGGCACGGCCACGAACCGCGTGGCGCTCACCTGCTCCGGCAGCACGATCGCCGTCAGCATCAATGGCACAAACGTGGCCTCGGTGAAGGACGCCAAAGCGGAGTACAGCACTGGCCAGTTCCTGATCGGCGCCAGCACCTACACGGACCACCCGCAGACGATCGAGACGCACTTCGACAACCTGGTGGTGACGAAGACGCCGCCCAACAGCGTCCCGGTACTGCTGGCCGATCCGCTCAGCGACCCTGGCACCGGCCTGTTCAACACCGACACCACCGGATCGGACCAGACAAAGTATAGCTACGCCAACGGCGAGTTCGTGATCCAGAAGCAGCAGGCCAGCGGCGGACTGGATGGCAAGTTCCTGCCCGGCCAATACGCGGACACGAGCACCACGGTGGATGCGCGCCTGGTGGGAACGTTCACCGATCGCTACGTCAACATCGGCTGCCGCGACTCAGACGCCGGCGGCTATCACCTCTCGGTCATCCCCGCCAGCGGCACGTTCCGTCTGCTGAAGGACGGTCCCGGCCAGGAGACGCCGTCGCGCCTGATCGACGATACGCCATCGTCGGCGATCAAGCGCAACGGCGAGGTGAACCGGCTGACGTTGAGCTGCGTGGGCAACACGATCACGGTAACGATCAACGGCACGCAGGTGGGCCAGGCGCGCGACAACGGCTTCAGCACGGGCAAGATCTACATCGCCACCGGCGGCGACAACCTCACGGCCGAGGCGCGCTTCCGCAACCTGGTCGTCACCCAGCGGTAAACCGTGCGGCAGGGTCCGCGTTCAGGCAGCGGAGGCGCTGCGCCGCTCGCCCGCACCGTCTTCCGGGTCAGGGGCGGCCTGCTCGCCGGACGGCAGCGGCATGGCGTCCGGCGCAGCGCACGTCAGCGGCAGGGCAAGGGCTGAATCGGCCTCGGCCGGCGGTTCGCCCGCCTGCGATGCGGCCGGATCGGCAAGCAGGTCGCCGGACGTCACGCTGATCAGCGCGTCGTCCGGCAGGCCGAGGCCCAGCAGCGGGTGCTCGTGCGGCTCCAGGATATGGCTACGCCAGCGGCCGGCGGCGCGCGCCTGGCGCAGCGCCTGGCCGGCTTCGTACATCAGGTCCGGCTGGCGGTCGGCGGCGAGGCAGAAGGTGCTGAGCGCAATGCCGATGTTCGGGGCGGCGATCAGCTCACGCCGCGCGTGCGTCAGCGGCGTGCGTAACTGGCCGAGGATGCGGTCGGCCGGGCGCTGGGCATCGCGCGCGGCGTTCATGTTCTCGAAGAGCACGGCGAAGCCGCTGCCGCCCATGTAGGCCGCGGTATCGTCCGGCCGCAGGGAGGCGCGCAGCCGGCGGTACACCTCCAGCAGCAGCGCCTCGGCCACGCTTTCGCCCATGCGCTCGTTCACCCGCTCCCAGTTGTCCAGCTCCAGCAACAGCACCGCCACGCCGCCGGCGCCCTGCGCCTCGGCGGCCATCGCCTGGTCCAGGCGGCTGCGGAAGAAGGCGCGATCGGGCAGGCTGCGCAGATCGGTCGGCAGGAGCTTGCGCCGGCGCGGCTCGCTGCGCCGCTCGCCGGAAAGGTCCCGCACCAGCACCAGGCGGCTGGCGCCGGTCTCCTGGGGCAGAGCGCCGACGGCCAGCAGTAGCGGCAACGGCTCGCCGGAGCGGCGGCGCCCCACCGTCTCGCGTTCACCGTCGCTCAGCACGCGTTCGCTGATCGTGCCGCTCGCCGCCGTGGCGCTCTCCGTCTGCTGGAAGACGCCGGGCACGAGGAAATCGAGGTCACGGCCGAGCAATTCCGTTGCGGCGTAGCCGAAGATACGCTCGCCCGCGAGATTACAGGACTGAATCGTACCGTTGGCGTCGCAGGTGAGCACCCCTTCGGAGACGGCGCCCAGCACCGCCCGGGCCTGCAGCATGGCGCCGCGTTCCTGCGCCAGCGCCTGCTCCAGCCCGGCGACGTTGAGCTCGTTCGCGGCCAGCGCCGCCAGGTCGGCGAGCGCAGCGAGATCCGCCGCCTGGTACTCGCGCCGGCGCCGATCGAGAATGCAGATCACGCCGATGCCGTGACCATCCGGACCAAGCAGCGGCTGCGCGGCGAATGAGCGGATGTACGGCGAGCCGGAGACGAGCGGCTCCTCGCCGAAGCGGGAGTCGAGACCCGCGTCCTCCACGAGCAGCGGCTGCTCGCCCAGCACCGCCTCGGCGCAGAGCGCCACCGCATGCGGCAATTCGCCCGCCAGCAGGCCGACGGCGGCGAGGTAGTGGCGCCCGTCCGCGTCGGCGCCGGTGAGCAGGGCGATGGGCACGTCGAACAGGCGGCAGGCGAGACGTGCGATGCGGTCGAAGCGCTCCTGGCGCGTGACGCCGGCCAGCGGCGGCTCGATCACCGCCGGCAGCGCCTGGTCGTGGTCGGGAGCGGTCAGATCGGCCATGAAGTGCCTCCGGGGCGGGGCCGAGAACAGCCACGCGGCGCTGCACGCCGGCACGGCCCAACAAGCGGACATCCTCTGTAAGCAAGTATCGCCCCACCGGCCAGCGGCCTTTAGTGCGCCGCGGCAGAACGGCAGCCGGCCGCGGGAGCGCCGCATGCAGACGCCATCCTGTACCCTGTTCCTGCACGTGAGGGGCGGTGAGAGACAGAGCAGCGACTGATCGGTGGAACGCCGGAGCGGCGATGAAAAACGAGCAGGCGGTCGTGGCGATCTACGCGAGCAACCGGCAGGCGGAGACCGCGGTGAAGGCGCTGGCAACGGCCGGGGTGGCGATGGCGCACGTCTCCGTGGCGGGCCGCGGCGCGGGCGACGAGGCCACGTCCGGTCATTACACCAGCGGCGGGGCGGTGCGGCACCACGGCGGCCACGGCGGCCTGTGGACGGCGCTCTCCAACCTGCTGCTGGACACGGGCACGTTTTTCATTCCGGGCACGGGGCCGATCTTCGTGGCCGGTCCGGTGGTCGGCTGGGTGGCCGGCGAAGTCGAAGGCGAGCGCATCGCCGGCGAACTCGGACCGGTGGGCGCAGCGCTGGCCGGCGCCGGCATCCCCGCGGCCCACCGCCGCATCTATGAGACGGCGCTGCGCGCCGGCCAGGTGCTGGTGATCGTGCACGGCCAAGCCGCCGAGGTGGCCACGGCGAAGGCCGCGCTGGAGCAGGCCGGCGCCGGCACCGTCGCCGTACACGGCGATGAGCGGGAGTCCACGTAACCGCTGAAGGCCGAGCCGCCCCTCGCCCGGCCCTCAGAACAGCCCCACGATCCGGCCCTGCTCGTCGATGTCCACGGCCTCGCCGCCGGGTTTCGAGGGCAGACCCGGCATCGTGCGGATGTCGCCGCAGAGCGCGTAGAGAAAACCGGCGCCGGCGGAGAGGCGCACATCCTGCACGGGGATGGTGAAGCCGGAGGGCCGGCCCAGCAGCGCCGCGTCGTGCGAGAGCGAGAGGTGTGTCTTCGCCATGCAGACCGGCAGATTCCCGTAGCCAAGCCGCTCGAACTGGCGCAGCTTGCGCCGCGCTTCGGCCGCCAGCGAAATGCCCCCGGCGCCGTAGATCACGGTGGCGATCGCCCGGATCTTCTCGTCGGCCGGCGCCGCGGCGTCGTAGATGAAACGGAACTCCGACGGCTCGTCGGCGGCCTGCACCACCGCCTCGGCCAGCGCCCGCGCGCCTTCGCCGCCATGCACGAAGTGCTCGGCGATCACGGCGTCGCGCGCCCCGGCGGCCAGCGCGGCGTCGTGGATCGCCGCCATCTCCGCCGCGCTGTCGCTGGGGAAGCGGTTGATCGCCACCACCACCGGCACACCGAAGGCGCGCACGTTCTCGATCTGCTTCTCCAGGTTGCCCATGCCCGCGGCCAGCGCGTCCAGGTCCTCTTTGACCAGCCCCTCCGGCAGCGGCCGGCCGGCAACCACGCGGAAGCGGCCCGAGTGCGCCTTCAGCGCCCGCACCGTCGCCACCAGCACGGCGGCGTCCGGGCGCAGGCCGCTCTGGCGGCACTTGATGTCGCAGAACTTTTCGAAGCCCAGGTCAGCGCCGAAGCCCGCCTCGGTGACGACGAAGTCGGCGAGCCGCAGGCCGATCTGGTCGGCGACGATGCTGCTGTTGCCGTGGGCGATGTTGCCGAAGGGACCGGCATGCACCATCGCCGGCGTGCCCTCGAGTGTTTGCAGCAGGTTCGGCTTGATCGCGTCCTTCATCAGCACCGTCATCGCGCCGGCGCACTTGAGGTCTTCGGCGGTGACGGGCTGATTGTCCTTCGTGTAGGCCGCGACCATGCGGCCGAGCCGCGCCCGCAGATCGGGCAGGCTCGTGGCGAGCGCCAGGATCGCCATGCACTCGGAGGCGACGGTGATATCGAAGCCGCCCTCGCGCGGCACGCCGTTTTCGCGCCCGCCGAGGCCGATCACGATCTCGCGCAGGGCGCGGTCGGAGATGTCCACCACACGGCGCAGCTCGATGCGGTTCAGGTCGATGCCCAGCGCGTTGCCGTGGTAGAGATGGTTGTCGAGAAAGGCGGCGAGCAGGTTGTGCGCCGCGCCGACGGCGTGGTTGTCGCCGGTGAGGTGCAGGTTGAAGTCCTCCATCGGCACGATCTGCGCATAGCCGCCGCCGGCCGCGCCGCCCTTGATGCCGAACACCGGCCCCAGCGAGGGCTGGCGGATGGCGGCGATCGCGCGCTTGCCGATCTTCGCCAGCCCCTGCGCCAGCCCCACGGTGGTGGTGGATTTGCCCTCGCCCAGCGGCGTCGGCGTGATCGCGGTGATTACGACGTATTTGCCGGGCGGCTTGCTCGCCAGCCGGCCGAGGGCGCTGAGGTCGATCTTGGCCTTGTATTTGCCGTACAGCTCGACCTCATCGGGCAGCAGGCCAAGATCGGCGGCCACGTCGGCGATCGGTCGGAGGCTTGCGGCCTGGGCGATTTCGAGGTCGGAAGGGAAGCGAGTGGTGGTTGCGCCTGCAGCATTCTGCGCCGGCTCCGGGGGCACGGCAGCACCTCCAGCAGCGGTGCGGCCCGCGCATGCAGCCGCCCGCGCGCTTGCAGTATGCGCGATCGGCTGGCGCCCACGCCATGCGCTCGCTACACTGGCGCGCACAGCGGCCGGCGCGTCTGGCCGGATGCTTCATCGTTGCGCGCGACACGGTGCGGCTTGCTCGGGTGCGCCCCGTTCGCAGGAGGTTCAGCCGTGGCAGAAAAAACCGCCGAGAAGCCCGCCTACACCGCCGCCTATCCCCGCAGCGTCCGCCTCAACGACGGCGCCGAGATCACGCTGCGGCTGATGACGAAGGCCGACCGCGACGCGGTGCTGCGCTTCGCTCGTTCGCTGCCGGCCGACGACCTGCTCTTTTTGCGCACCGACATCACCGACCCGGCGGTGGTGGACGAGTGGGTGAGCAACCTCGGCAAGCACACGGTCACCGTGCTGGCCGAGGGGCAGAAGGGCGATGGCATCCTCGGTTACGGCAGCCTGCACTACAACGAGGCGAACTGGACGCGCCACCTGGGCGAGATCCGCATCCAGGCCGCAGCCACGATGCGCGGCAAGGGGCTGGGCCGGGCGCTGGCCGCGGCCGTGTTCGACATCGCCCGCGCCCTGGGCCTGCAGAAGATCACCGCGCGCATGACGCCGGACCAGCAGGGCGCCCGCGCCACTTTCGAGAAGCTCGGCTTCCAGATGGAGGCGCTGCTGCAGGACTTCGTGATGGACCGCGGCGGCCGCACGCGCGACATGCTGGTGATGGCCTACGACATCACCGGCCTGACCGACAGCGAAGAGGGCTTCGGCGGCTGAGCGGTTAGGACGCTCCGCCGCGGTCGAGCAGCCGGCTGACCGCCCGCTTCAGGTCGCCCGCCGCCGGTTGGTCGCCCGCGTGGCGCGGGTAGTGCGCGTAGGCGATGCGGCCCGCGGTATCGACCAGGAAGCTGCCGCCGAGCTGGTAGACGTCGTCCACGGGCCGGCCGACGAAGTGCCCCTTGCTCGCCGCGCGCAGCCCGGCCAGCATCGGCCCCGGCCCCATGACATCGGCCGTCGAGCCGCGGCGCAGACCGAAGGCGCGGTAGCTGTTCCGCGCCGGGTCCGAGAGACAGGTGTAGGAGAGCCGCTGCTCGCGGCAGAACTCCGCGGCCTGCGCCGGCTTGCCCATCGTGATCAGCGCGACGCCGACATCGTCGCGCTCGCCGATCTCGCCACGCACCTGCGCGGCCAGCTCGCGGCAGAACGGTCAGCCGTAGTGGCGCAGGAAGACCAGCAGCGCCGGCCGCTCGCGCCACAGCGCGGAGAGCGCAAGCGGCGTGCCGTCCGCGCGATCGACCTCCAGATCCGGCGCCGCATCGCCGGGCCGCAGTGCCTGTGCTGCCATCGCCCGCTCCTGCCGCCGCGTTCATTTGATGATACGCGTGTGATGATACGCGTGATGATACGCGTGATGATACGCGCGCCGCGCACCGATGGATGGCCGCGCGAGCGCGAGGCGCTGCCGCTGGCGTACGCTGACCATGCAGAACCGCGGCCGGCGCCGGCTGTTCGAGGAGCGTTGTATGAGCGAAGCGAGCCCCAACGCCCGCCCGCCGCAGGCGTTCGATCTGGCCTTTCTCACCGGGCTGGAGCAGGTCAGCGAGCTGCTGCTGATTCGCCACGGCCAGCAGTCGTTCAACGTCGCCGGCCCGATCGGGGAGTCGGTCGATCCGCCGCTCAGCGAGCGCGGCCTGATGCAGGCGGCGGCGCTGGGCCAGTGGCTCTCGACCCGGCCGATCGCCGCGATCTACTCCAGCCAGTTGCGTCGCGCCTTCCAGACCGCCTGCGCCGTGGCGCAGGGGCAGGGCCGCGGCCCCGACACGATCGTCGTGGTCGAGGATCTGCGCGAGGTCGAGATCTTCCGCGACATCCCGCAGGACCAGAGCAGCGTCGACTACTTCGGGCGCGATCTGCTGGCCGGTATGCGCCGGCGGATGATGGTCGAAAAGTCCTGGGACGTCTATCCGGCGTCCGAGCCGAGCCTGGTGTTCCGCCGCCGCGCGATCAACGCGGTCGAGGCGGTGATCGCCCGCCACCCCGGCGAGCGCGTGGCCGTGGTCTGCCACGGCGGCGTGATCAACGCCTACATCGGCCACGTGATCGGCTCGAAGTACGATATGTTCTTCCGTCCGGCGCACACGTCCGTCAGCGTGGTGGCCGCGGCCGAGGATCGCCGCGCCCTGCACGCGCTCAACGATCTCCACCACCTGGAGACGCCGGAAGGCGACCTGCGCTCGTACTGACGGCCGGCCCGCAACCTGCTCAGGCCGTCGACTCCAGGCCGAGCAGCCGCCGCGCTTCGTGCAGCACGGCGTCGACATCCAGGGCCGCCGCCGCGCGCGGGCGACCCTCCAGCCAGACCGCTTCGTCCAGCAGCGCATTGAAGGCATCCGCGGCCGGGGCGCCGGCGCGCACGCACGCCGCCAGGGTGGCGGCGAAGACACTGCCGGCGATCAGGACATGCGGACTCAGGTAGGCGTCGATCGCCGCGTCGTAGTACAGCCGCGCCACCGCCAACTCCCGCAGGGTTCTACAAGAAGAAACGGTGGCTCAGGCGCGGGCAGTTACCGCTCAGCCGTTGCAATATTCTGTCACCTTGCAGCACGGGCGAGTCGTCATAAGCGAAGGTGCGCAACGCTGCTCCTCGTGTCACGATGGCCGGGCATCCCGCGACCGACTCCGCCGATCATGACGCGTGTCACTCCCGGCTTCTGGATCGTCGACGGCCTGCCGCGGGCCGGCGGGCGCGGCAGGCCGCTGCCCGCGCTTACCTGGCGGGTAGTGGGCGGGCCGTTCGCCAACCGCGATGCGGCGGCGGCCGCGGTGGCCGGCCGGGCGCTGCGGCCGCACTGGGTCATCGTGGAGGCCGCCGATCGGCGGCGGGCGGTGGTGGCCGCGCACCGCGCCGCCGGCCTGCCGCCGCCATCACGCGACGCGATCCCCTGAACCGCTGCACGGCCGGCCGCCCCTGCGGCAAGAGCTACTCCCGCAAGCCAGCTATCCGGCGAATCCGTCGGTGCTACTGTGTCGTTCAATGGGTATGCAGGCAGAGGAGAGATCCGCGCGCGCCGCCTCCGATCCGCGGCGCATCTACATTCTCGGCGGTCCGGGCAGTGGCAAGAGCACGCTTGCCCGGCAGCTCGGCCGGCGGCTGCGGCTGCCGGTGCACGAACTGGATGCGATCGCCTTCGTCGATTTCCACGCCAGCCACGGCCTCGGCCAGCGCCGCCCGCTCGCCGACTGCATCGCGGCCGTCGAGGCGATCAGCGGCCAGCCGGGCTGGATCAGCGAGGGCTTCCCCGCGCGCTGGACCGATCCGCTGCTCGCGGCTTCCGACCTGGTGATCTGGCTGGACGTGCCCTGGCACCTGGCGTTCCGGCGCGTGTTGCGGCGCTATCTGCACGCGGTGCGCACCGATCCGTTGCCGCCGTCCGTGCGCCGCTGGCAGCTCCGGAGCATCGCGCGGGGGCTGTTCGTCGCCCTCTCGCCGGTGGGCGGCAGCCTGGCGCTGCGCCTGCCGGCGGCGCGGCGCGGCCTGCGCCTGCTCGGCTGGTGGTACTCGTACAGCCGGGGCAAGGAATGGACGCCGCTGGACGTGGAGGACGCCGGCCGGGTGTACAGCCGCGCCGCCACCACCGCGCATCTGCGCCCGTATGCGACGAAGCTGATCCGCCTGCGGCGCCCGCTGCCGGCCGGCGACCTGCTGGAGCGCTGGCGGTTGCGCACCGCCGGCCTGCCGGCCGGTGTGCGGGGCAACGAGCACGGCTCACGGCCCAGCGGCATGCTGCGTGCCGAGCAGATCGGCTCCTGAGACGGCGCGGGCCGCGTCGCCCAGCGGCGGCAGCCCCCAGTTGTCTTCGATCAGTCGCAGCACGCCGTAATGGCTGACCGGCGTGTCGATCACGGTCGCCGGCGGCAGCAAGGGCGAGACCAGGATGGTAGCGATGTGGCCGCCGGCGGCATCGCCGCAGCAGCCGTCATCGGTTGTGCCCTCGTCCGTGGTCACGATCAGCAGGCCGGCGCCACCCGGCTGAAACGCCGGCGTGGCCAGCAGTTGGGGCACGAGCTGCCTCAGCCAGGCATCGCCTTCGGAAAGATCGCAGCTGTGCAGATCGTGGCAGAGGTTGGGCGAGATCCAGGCGAAATCGGGCAGGGCGCCGGCCGCCAGGTCCTGGTCGAACCGCGCGAACGGCACGATGTGCGCCTGGCAGCGGGCGGCGTCCTCGCGGATGGCGCCGAAGTAGACGAAGGGGTTGTGGCGCTGGACGTACGCGCCGTCGTCGCCGAGGGCGCAGGTCTGCGGCATGTCTTCGAAGTACGCCGTCCACGAGTGCCCCGCGGCCTCCAACTGATCGGCAAGCGTGGGCGCGTCCTGAAAGCAGGTGTTGCAGTCGCGCCTAAGGCCGAAGGTCTGGCCGCTGATCAGCGCGAGGTAGTTGGGCAGGCTGGTGTGGCCCACGGCGTAGGCGTGGCTGAGCAGCGTGTGATCGCGCGCGAGCTGTGTGAGGTACGGTGCGCCGTCGCTGCCGATCAGGTCCGGCTCTTCGTGGTTCTCCAGCATGATCAGCACGATGTTGGAGAAGTGCAGCTCCTGGCGCGGCGCTGCCGTGGCGGGCAGGGAGGCCGTGACCGGGCGACGGCCGCTGCTGCACGCCGCGCAGACCAACGCCAACAGCACCAGGCCGCAGCGCCCGCTCAACCGCCGTCCCGTCACGCCCCACGCCCCGCTTGCTGCTGTCCGGCAGCGCATCGCCCGCTGCCCCAGCGTACCGCATCGACGGCCCCGATCAGCCGCGACGAGACGCGATGGTGTCCCAGGGAAAGGAACGGGCGCTTCCGCTGGCGGCAGCGGGCACGTACGCTCGATCGGGGCCGCGCCACCCATCTGTTCGCCGCGGCCGGAAGGAGCCGGATCATGCCGCGCGAGATTCGCCTGGCCGCCCGCCCGGTCGGGTTGCCGAAACCGTCGGACTTCGAGCTGGTCGAGCTGCCCGAGGCGCAGCCCGCCGAAGGCGAGCTGCTGGTGCAAAACCTGTTCATGTCCGTCGATCCGTACATGCGCGGGCGCATGAACGATGTGAAGTCGTACACGCCGCCGTTCGCCCTGGGCAAGGCGCTGGAGGGCGGCGCCGTGGGCCGCGTCGAACAGTCGCGCCACCCGCAGTTCACGCCGGGTGAGATCGTGACCAGCAATTTGGGCTGGCGCGACCGCTTCGTCAGCGACGGCCGCGGGCTGGGCAAAGTCGATGCGGCCGCGGCGCCGCCCACGGCCTATCTCGGCGTGCTGGGCGGCACGGGGCTGACCGCCTACGTGGGGCTGCTCGACATCGGCAAGCCGAAACCGGGCGAGACGGTGTTCGTCTCCGCCGCGGCGGGCGCGGTGGGCAGCATCGCCGGCCAGATCGCGAAGATCGCCGGCTGTCGCGTCGTGGGCAGCGCGGGCACGCCGGCCAAGATCGCCTACCTGCGCGACGAGCTGGGCTTCGATGCGGCGATCGACTACCACGCCGAGCCGCTGGAGCCGGCGCTGGCGCGGCACTGCCCGGACGGCATCGACGTCTATTTCGACAACGTGGGCGGCGACCACCTGCAGGCGGCGCTGGCGCTGATGAACCCCTTCGGGCGCATTCCGGCCTGCGGCATGATCTCGCAGTACAACAACAGCGTGCCGGCGCCCGGCCCCAACAACCTGACGGCGATCGTGCGCTCGCGCCTGACCGTGCAGGGTTTCATCATCTCCGACCATCTCGATCGCCGCCCGGCCTTCCTCGCCGAGATGACGGCCTGGCTGCGCGAGGGCAAAGTGAAGCACCGCGAGACGGTCGTGAACGGCCTTGAGCAGGCGCCGGCGGCGCTGATCGGTCTTTTGCAGGGCGAGAACATCGGCAAGATGCTGGTCAAAGTCGGCGAGTGAAGGCAAGTCAGCGCCGGGATCGGCCCGGCGACGCGGCACTGGCTACAGCAGCAGGCGCTCGAACGCTTCGGCGGAAAGCTCGGCCGGCACGGGGCGGCCCGCGCCGTAGCGCATGCCGCTCTCCGCGCTGCGCACGGAGACTGCGGCCCGCCCCTCGTTCACCAGCCGCCGCAACGCCCGGTCCACGGCGCGCGGATCGTGCAGGATCGGCAGGCCCAGGCGGCTGCGGAAGGGGATGCGGGCGCGGGCCACGGCGCCGCTGAACAGCTCGCGCTCGTGCTGGTACAGCTCCGCCAGGGCGCGATCGAAGGCGCCCTGCGGGAAGCGCACGGGCAGGTGGAGCGCCAGCAGGCCCGCCAGCGTGTCCTCGGGGCCGCGCGGGGCGAGCGTGACGTGGTGCGCCTCCCAGGCGCCGCGCGTGCCCGTCCAGTAGGTCCAGAGCCCGAAGGCGGCGCGCAGCCGGCGGGCCAGCGGCGAGTCGCCGGCCGGCGCCGCGGCTCCGGCCATGGCCGCGGCTTCCAGGGCGCGGCGCAGGGGATTGGCGGGCTGTGTCAGGTCGCAGGCCGGGTCGCGCGGCTCGACCAGCGGCAAGGTGTTGGCGTAGCGCGAGCCCCAATCGACGATCAGCAGCCGCTCGCGCTCGCCCAGCGGGCGCAGCGCCAGCACCAGCGCCGGCTCGCCCGTATCCAGCCTGCGGCGCTCGGCGAGGAAGCGCCGCCAGGCCGGCGAGCCGCGCAGATAGATCGAGCCTTCGTGCGGCGGGCGCGGCGCCTGCTCCGGCGGCACCGCGTAGATCACACAACGCGGCGTGCCGGCAAGGGCACGCAGCCCGTCGAGCACCCGCGCCCAGGCGTAGGCGCCCGGCTCCGCAGGGGGTTCGAGCGATGGCGAAGGGTTGTCGCTCACGCATCCTCACCGCGGCGTCGGTGGATCGCGGGGTCGCGCCGCGGGCCACCCCGCTCTTACGAAGGTACCGCATACGGACCCGTTACGCCGATCGCGGGTCGTGCACGTCCTACGGCGCCAGTTCCTCCGGAACACCCCGCGGCGTCTCTTCCAGGGCGAGGGCAACGGCGGCGGCCGCACGCCGCAGAGTTGCTCGCCGCGCGGCCGCAACGGTTCGCGGCTCGTCGCGATCAGCGTGATGGCCGGGCAGGCGCCCGGCAACGCGGCCGCCCCGATCGCGACTGGGCTGCCTGCCGCGCCCCGGCGCGGCCGCGGCCTCATCCATCGCGTAATCGGCCTCGGCCTGGCGCGCTGAGCCTGCGCCACGCTCCGCTCAGAGGCGGCTTTGCACCGCGGCGGCGAACGCTTCGGTCGAGGCATTGCCGCCCTGGTCGGGGGTGAGGCGGTCGCCCGCGGCGTAGGTGGCGGCGATCGCGCCGTCGAGCCGGTGTGAGGCTTCGCCGAAGCCGAGGTAGTCGAGCATCAGCACGGCGGAGAGCAGCGTCGCGGTCGGGTTGATCGTGTGTTGGCCGGCGACGTCGGGCGCGCTGCCGTGCACGGACTCGAAGTAAGCCCAGGTGTCGCCGTAGCAGCCGCTGGGCGCCAGGCCGAGGCCGCCGATCGTGCCTGCGCCCTCGTCGGAGAGAATGTCGCCGTAGAGGTTCGGCAGCAGCACCACGTCCAGCGTGTGCGGGCTGGCGACGAGGCGACGGGCGAAGTCGTCGACGATGAACTGCTCGTAGGCGATCTCGGGGAACTCGTCGCGGATCACCGCCTCGACGGTGCGGCGGAAGAAGCCGTCCGTGCGCGGCAGCACGTTGTACTTGCAGGAGCAGGTGACCTTGCCCGCGTGGCCCTGCTCGCGGCGCCGGCGCGCGAGCCTGCCGGCGAAGCGCGCCACGCGCTCCGTGTTCTTCCGCGTCAGCACCTTGACCGCGTAGAAGCCGTCGCGGCTGGTGAGCGGGCTGCGCAGGCCGGTGCGCGGCGTCAGGTTGAGGCCCGAGGCGAACAGCTCCGATAGCTCGCCTTCGAGGCCCATGTACAGATCCTCCACGTTCTCGCGGATGATCACGTAGTCGATGCCCTCGGGCCGGCGCAAGGGCGAGTTGAAGCCGGGCCGCCAGCGCACGGGCCGCACGTTGGCGTAGGTCTGCTTGCCCCAACGCAGATAGCCGACGCCGGGTGTCTTGCCGCTGGTGGCGCCGAAGAGCAGGCTGTCGCAGCTATCCGCGGCCTCGCGCACCAGCTTCTCGGCGTCCTCGCGCGAGCGGCTGGCGGCCAATTCGGCGCCGTCGGGCAGCAGCAGCCACTCGATCGGCAGCTCCAACTGCCTGAGCACGCCCAGGCTGGCGTGGACCGCCTCCGGCGCCGCGTCGTCGCCCGGCAGCACCGCAACCCGCCGCAACCGCTCGGCCATGGCGCCTCCGTCCGCCGGCCATCGCCGGCAAGAGGGACGATACACCGCCGGCAAGCGCGCGGCTACGCTTAGGGTCTGTCTGATGAATGGACCCGTTGCCCGGTATCCTGTGCAGGAGGGTGTGCACACCACAGGAGCTGGGCATGGTCGGGCGGGGAGAACTGACGGACGCAGCGTGGGCGGTGCTT
>Ga0070730_10000686_pt1 | contig 36648 bp, 37 predicted proteins | sample Coa_R1_3_FD_66447 | JGI IMG/M metagenome (GOLD analysis project Ga0070730, IMG submission 66447) | Surface soil microbial communities from Centralia Pennsylvania, which are recovering from an underground coalmine fire - Coalmine... | ecosystem: Environmental > Terrestrial > Soil > Unclassified ...
GCAAGCAACCGCTTGCGCCCACGTGGCAGTGGCAGAGCCGTGACCGCTCCCGACAGCCGGCGCGGCGGACACGCGTGGATGCCCGGATCAAGTCCGGGCATGACGGAGAGTGTTGCGATGCCTACGCGCGAGGAAGTACGCCTTGCCGCCCCCCTCAGCGGTAGCGGAACGAGCCCTGGCCCATGGCGAGGAGCGCGCCGGCCTCGTCGCGGACCTCGGCGCGGGCGAAGAAGATCTTGCGGCCGCCGCCGGTGACGGTCGCGACCGTGGTCAGCCGCCCGGCGATCGCCGGCGCCACGAAGCTGGTCGTGAGATCGAGCGTCACGCACAGGCGCGCGCCGTCGGCCGCCTCGGTCCAGGTGCCGGCATAGCCGCAGGCGACGTCGATCAGGGTCATCAGCACGCCGCCATGGACGACGCCGCTGCGGTTCAGATGATCGCCGGTGATGTCGAGCTCGACCGTCGCCCGGCCCTCGGTCCAGTCGGCGAGGCGCAGGCCGACCGACTGGTTGAACGCCGACGGCCGCGCCGCGATGGCGCCGCGCGCTCCCGACGAGCCGGTTTTCTCATTCTCACCGGCCATACCGGATGCCCTCACCTGCTTGTCCCAAACCTGCCTCCATACCAAAATTGCTGCAGCGCATTCTGGCCCGGCCGCCCGCGCGGAAGCAAACAGGATCGGCGCCGGCGGATTTGCGCTAGATTCCCGGGCCGGCACCCGCGCAGGCGCGGCGGCCATGAGAATGAGGGAAACCATGTCGATCGAACGGTTCGAGTTTCCGAGCGCGGCCGGCCATCCGCTGGCGGCGCGCCTCGACCTGCCGGACGGGCCGGTCAGGGCCTACGCGCTGTTCGCCCATTGCTTCACCTGCGGCAAGGACATCCATGTCGCGGCCCGCATCGCCGCGGCGCTGGCCTCGCGCGGCATCGCCACCGTCCGCTTCGACTTCACCGGGCTCGGCGGCAGCGGCGGCGATTTCGCCAACAGCGACTTCAGCTCCAACATCGCCGACCTGAAGGCCGCCCTCGCCCACATGCGCAACGGCGGGCGGGCGGCGAGCCTGCTGATCGGCCATAGCCTGGGCGGTGCCGCCGTACTGGCGGTCGCGGGCGAGGCGCCGGAGGTGCGCGCGGTCGCCACCATCGCGGCGCCGTTCGATGTCGCCCATATCGTCGGCCTGTTCCGCGACAAGCTCGGCGAGATCGAGACCACGGGCGAGGCCAGGGTCAATCTCGCCGGCCGCCCCTTCACCATCCGCCGCAGCTTCATCGAGGATGCCCGCGCCCAGGACCAGCAGCAGCGCATCGCCCATCTCGGCCGCCCGCTGCTGGTGCTGCATTCGCCGGTCGACCAGATCGTCGACGTCGACAATGCGCGCGAGATCTTCACCGCGGCGCGTCATCCGAAGAGCTTCGTCTCGCTCGACGATGCCGACCATCTGCTGACCCGCCCGGCCGATGCCGAATATGCCGCCTCGCTCATCGCCGACTGGTCGGCACGCTACCTGCCGCAGGCGGCGACGGCGCCGGCAACTGATCAGGAACCGGCCGAACCCGGCCTGGTCGTGGTCGAGGAAACCGGCCAGGGCGCGCTCGAACAGATCGTGACGGCCGGCAACCATCGCTATCTCGCCGACGAGCCGGTCGCGGTCGGCGGCGGCGATACCGGTCCCGGCCCTTATGATTTCCTGCTGTCGGCGCTCGGCGCCTGCACCTCCATGACGCTCCGGCTCTATGCCCGGCGCAAGCAACTGCCGCTCGAGCGGGTGCGGGTGACGCTGCGCCATCGCCGCGTCCATGCCGAGGATTGCGTCGGTTGCGAGGCCCAGGACATGCGGCTCGAGGTCATCGACCGCGAGATCACGCTCACTGGCGACCTGGACGCGGCCACCCGGGCGCGGCTGATGGAGATCGCCGACAAGTGCCCGGTGCACCGGACCTTGACCGGCAAGCTCGAGATCCGGACGGTCGAGGCCGAGTGAGCCTCTCCGGGGCAATCACCCGGGCGCGATGAGGCCCCAGAACCGGGCGATATGGGCAGTGGCCGGCACGCCGGCATCGAGCACCCAGGGGCCCGGCCGGCCACCGCCCGGGGTCTTGGCGTCGACCGGGAAGCCGTGCCCCATCCGGGCGATCGTCCAGAGCTCGACCGACAAGCGGCGCCCCTTGCCCCACAGGCGATGGCGCACGCCCGGCATCGGATGCAGATCGGCGATCGGCGCAGAATCGAGGCCGTTCACGGCGCTCCATTGCGCGGCCAGGATGTCCGCATGGGCCGGCGCGACCGTCCGGTCCTGCTAGCCCTGCCAGATCGACAGGCGCGGCCAGACCCGGTCACGGCTCGCGGGCGCCGCGGCACGCACCGCCTCGACCAGCGCCGCGCGGCTGCGCGTCGGGTCCACCCGCCGCAGGCGCGCCAGCGCCTGGAGCGGGCTGCTCGCCGTGCCGACCGCCACACTCGCCACGACAGCACCGGCGGCAAACACCGCGGGATAGGCCGCAAGCAGCGCCACGGCCATGGCGCCGCCGGCCGACAGGCCGACGACAAAGATGCGCCGCCGATCGGAATCGAACAGACCGGTTGCGGTCCGCACCATCTGGCGGATCGACATCGCCTCGCCGCTGCCGCGCTTCGTGTCCTGCGGCCGGTACCAGTTGAAACAGCGGCCGCGATTGTTCTCGGTCCCCTGCTGCGGCAGCACCAGGGCCGCCCCGATCGACCGCGCCAGCGCCAGCCAGCCGGCATTCTCGGCAAAGCCGGCGGCATCCTGGCCGCAGCCGTGCAGCACCACGATCAGCGGCGCGCCGGGCGCCAGCCCTCCCGGCGGGGTATAGACGAACATGCGCAGACCGCCGGGGTTGGAGCCGAATTTTGCGATTTCGCTGATGCGTCCGGGCGGCCCCGTGAGTGCCACTGCCATCTGGCTCGGCGCCCAGGCGAGCGAGAACAGCGTCGAGGTCGCCTTCGCGGCGAGACGCCATGCGCCCGAGGGCCGCGCGCGGCGAGCCCGCTTCATGACCGACAGACGATGCCGTCGCGGTGGATTTCCGGTGTCACCCGCGCGGGCCGCGCTCGACCCGGCGCGTAACCACCGGCAGTCCCTTGCTTCTGTCGCCCGCCGGCATCACCGCCCTCCCACGCTTTCGATCCACCCCTCTAAAAGCGCCGGAGGCGGCCCGCGGTTCCTTGCCGCTCCCCTGCCACCGCCCGCTAATGCCGGTCGCCTTACGGGAATTCCGTCGATACACTCGCGCCATCCGGAACGCTCGAGCATCTTTCCATGGCTTCATCACCGCGCGTCATCACCACCGAAGATCTTTGGGCGCTGAAGCGCATCGGCGCCGCCACCGTTTCCCCCGATGGACGTTGGGCCTGCGCCGCCGTCACCCGCTTCGACATGACGGAGAACGAGGGGACGAGCCAACTCTGGCTGCTTTCGACCGACGGCAAGACCCAGCGGCAACTGACGCGCGGCAAGCGGGACAGCGAGCCGCAATGGTCGCCCGACGGCAAATGGATCGCCTTCGTCTCCAAGCGCGGCGAGGGCAAGGAAGCCGACGAAATCGGCCAGATCTATCTGATCGCGCCCGACGGCGGCGAGGCCCGGCGCCTCACGAACCTCGCGACCGGCGCCGCCGGCCTGCGCTGGTTCCCCGACGGCAGCCGTATCGCCTTCCTGTCGTGGGTATGGCCGGAGCTCAAGACCGAGAAGGCCCAGGCCAAGCGCCTGAAGCAGGACAAGGACGACAAGGTCAAGGCGACCGTCGTCGAGCAGAACAACTACCGCTTCTGGGACCATTGGTTTCCGCGCGGCCGCAAGCCGCATCTGCATGTGGCGGATCTGGAGACCGGCAAGACGCATGACCTGTTCGCCGGCACCCGCTTCCACCTGCAGATGGAGGATCCCGGCCCCGGCCAGTTCGACATCAGCCCGGACGGCCGGGAAATCGCCTTCGCCTATGATTTCGAACCGGATCCGCGCATCGGCGTACCCGACATCGTGGCGATGGAGGTGAAGAGCGGCGCCTGGACCAACCTCACCGCCGACAGCGGCCGCGAGGGCGACCGCGCCGACAATGCCCCGCGCTATTCACCCGACGGCAAATGGATCGCCTTCGTGTCGAGCGACATCGGCAAGCGCTACAACGAGCAGGACCGCGCCTGGCTGATCGAGCGCGCCAGCGGCAAGGTCACCGGCCTGACGACCGGCTGGGATCGCGGCGTCAATGGCCCGGTCGTCTGGTCGCCCGACAGCCGGGCGGTCTATTTCACCGCCGAGACCGAGGTCGCCCAGCCGATCTGGCGGATGGGCCTGCAGGACCTGATGCCGACCGAGCTGCTGCGCGGCCCGGGTGAAGGCGGCACGGCCGGCGATCTGCGCCTCAGTGCCGACGGCAAGACCCTGGCCTATGCCCGGTCGGCGCTGGCCCATCCGCCGACGCTGCTCGCCGCCGCGGTCGACGGCAGCGGCGAACGCCAGATCGAGCGCTTCAATGCCAAGCTGCTGGGCCAGTTGAAGTTCGGCCAGGCCCGGTCGGTCACGATCCAGGGCTTCGGCGGCGATCCGGTGCAGATGTGGGTGATGACGCCGCCGGATTTCGACGCGGCCAAGCCGGCCAAGGCCAAATGGCCGCTGATGCAGGTGATCCACGGCGGCCCGCACACCTGTGCCAACGATACCTGGCACTGGCGCTGGAACATGCAGCTGTTCGCGGCCGGCGGCTATGTCGTGGCATCGGTCAATTATCACGGCTCGACCGGCTGGGGGCAGGCGTTCGTCTCCTCGATCAACGGGGATCTCGGCCGGCGCGAGATGGCCGACATCGAGGCCGGCACCAACCATCTGCTGGCAACCGGCCATATCGACCCGAACCGGGTGGTCGCGACCGGCGGCAGCTACGGCGGCTACATGGTCGCCTATATGAACGGCAATGTCGGCGAGGGCCGCTACAAGGCCTATGTCTGCCACGCCGGCTGCTTCGACTGGGTCTCGATGATGGGCTCGGACGGCTATTTCTGGGTCGGGCCGGAACTGGGCGGCTTCGCCTGGGAGAACGAGGCGACGGTGCTGAAGCAGTCGCCCCACCACTATGCCGCCAATTTCGCGACGCCGACCCTGGTGATCCATGGCGAGCTGGATTACCGGGTGCCCTACTACCAGGGCCTGGCCTATTACAACACGCTCCGCGCCAAGCAGGTGCCGTCGCGCTTGGTGTTCTTCCCCGACGAAAATCACTGGATCTTGAAGCCGCAGAATTCCGTGCTCTGGTACAAGGAATTCATCGGCTGGTGCGATCGCCATACGCCCGCCGGGAAGAAGAAGGCGAAACACAAGTAGGGGCGCCCCATGCAGCTCGACCTGGACGGCGGACCCGTCAGCCTGCGCCGGATCGCCGCCCTCGCATCCGATCCGATCGACATCCGCCTGTCCGCGGGCGTCCGGGCGCGCCTCGCCGCGGCGCGCGCCGTGGTCGAGCGTTATCTCGCCGACGGCACGGTCCCGATCTATGGGCTCAACACCGGGCTCGGCGGCAATCTGGGCTATCGCCTGAAGCCGGAAGAGATCCTGGCGTTCCAGGAGCAGCTCGTCGTCGGGCGCTGCATCGGCATGGGGCCGCCGCTCGCCGAACCGCTGTGCCGGGCGACGCTGCTCTGCCGCGTCGTCGGCCTAGCGCAGGGCGGCTCCGGCATTTCGCCGGCGGTGCTCGACCTGCTGATCCAAATGCTCAAGGCCGGCGTCACGCCGGTGATCCCGCGGCACGGCTCGATCGGCGCGGGCGATCTCGGGCTCGATGCCCATATGGCCGCGGTCGTGATCGGCCGGGGCGAGGCCTGGCTCGGCGGCACGGTCATGCCCGGCGCGGCGGCGCTGGCCGCGGCCGGCCTGCACCCGGCCAGGCTCGGCGCCAAGGATGGGCTCGCGCTCTTGAACGCCAGCCCGCTCACCACCGCCCACGGCGCCCTGACGCTCGCGGCGCTCGAGGAGTTGCTGCTGCAGGCCGCCGCAACCGCGGCACTGTCGATGGAAGGCTTCGCCGGCAATCCCGCGATTTTCGACGCAAGGCTCGCCGCCGCCCGGCCGGCCGCGGGCCAGGTCGCGGCGACCGCACTGTTCCGGGCGCTGCTGGCCGGCAGTCCGCTCCATGAGCCGAGCACCGTGCATGCTATCCAGAACGCGCTGTCGTTCCGCACGCTCGGGCCGATGTTCGGCGTGGCCTTCGACGCCCTGCACAAGGCGGCGCGCGAGATCGAGATCGAGCTGAACGGCGCGGTCGACAATCCGCTGGTGCTGACCGACGACGACCTGATCCTGTCGACGGCGAATTTCCACACGCCGGCGATCGCGCTCGCCTTCGATACGCTGGCGATCGCGCTGACCTCGCTCGCCTATGCCGGCGTGCAGCGCATCCAGAAGCTGATGATGCCGGCCTTCAGCCAATTGCCGAAATACCTGTCGCCGGTCGGCGGGGCCAGCAACGGCTTCAACAGCCTGCAGAAGACCGCGTCGTCGCTCTATGGCGAGATCCGGCTCAAGGCAGGAGCCGCCAGCCTCGATACGGTGCCGGTCTCGGAGATCGTCGAGGACCACGCGCCGCAGACGCCGCTCGCCATCGCCAAGCTGGCCGAGCAGATGGCGCTGTTGCGCATGCTGGTCGCGATCGAGGCCATGGTCGCGGCCCAGGCCGCCGACCTGCGCGGCTTCGCGTCCCTCGGCGCGGGCTCCGGCCTGATCCATCAGGCGGTGCGCGCCGCGGTGCCACGGCTCAAGACGGACCGTGAGACCGGCCCGGACGCGATGCGCGTGCTGGCGGCGCTGACGCCGGGCCTGGCGGACCGGCTGCGGCCGCTGGCCGGGCCGACGGGGTGTTTGTTTTAGCCGGTCGGCTTTTTCGCCGCCCGACCATCTTTTGCATCATCCCCGGGCAGGCACCGGGACTATGTGCATCTCTGCTTAGTCTATTGAAATCGGTTGGTTATGTTTCGAAAACTGTCATCCCCGGGCTTGACCCGGGGATCCACGCGGCTCCGCCGGAGCGCTCTTGGGACCGTATGCGCCAAGTCATACCGCGTGGATGGCCGGGTCAAGCCCGGCCATGACGGAAAAGTTACATAACGCACTGATTTATATAGACCAATATGGACGCGTCACCAAAAAAACGCCATCCCCAGGCTTGACCCGGGGATCCACGCGGCTCCGTCGGAGCACTCTTGGGATCGTATGCGCCAAGCCATACCGCGTCGGCGCGAGCGCTTGCTTGCGCCTGGATGACCGGGTCAGCCCGGTCATGACGCAGGAATGGGTCCTCACCCCCTACCCCGCCAGCGGCTTGTGGCAGCGAACGGTGCGGCCGTCCGCCAGCACCTGCGGCGGCGGCTCGACCGCACGGCAATGGTCGTCGGCGAAGGGGCAGCGGGTCTGGAAGCGGCAGCCCGTCGGCAGCTGAGCGGGATTGGGGATCTCGCCCATGAGCGGCGCCGGGGCGTGCCGCCGGTCGGGGTCGAGCCGGGGCGTCGCGGCGATGAGCGCGCGCGTATAGGGATGGGCTGGGGCCGCGAAGATCTGCCGCGCCGGTCCGGTTTCGATCAACTGGCCCAGATACATGACCGCGAACCGGTCGGCCATGGCCCGCACCACGTTCAGATTATGCGAGACCAGCAGATAGGTCAGGCCGAAGTCCCGCTGCAGCTCGGTCATCAGGTTGACCAGGTCGCCCTGCACCGAGACGTCGAGCCCGGCGGTCGGCTCGTCGGCCACGACCAGGCGCGGGCGCAGCACCAGCGCGCGGGCGATGCCGACCCGGCGCGCCTGGCCGCCGCTGACCTGATGGGGATATTTGCCGAGGATCGTCTCGGGCAGGCCGACCCGCCGCAACAGCTCCAGCACTCCCGGCCAGGCCTTCGCCCGATCGAGGCCGTGGATCGCGAGCGGCTCCGCCAGCAGCCGGCCGATGGTCAGGCGCGGCGACAGCGAGGCGACCGGATCCTGGAAGATCATCTGCGCATCGCGCCGGAAGGCACGGCGCGCGGACCGGCCGAGCGTCGCGAGATCCCGGCCGTCGAACCGGACCCGGCCGTCGCTCGGCCGCACCAGATCGACCAGCATGCGCGCGAGCGAGCTCTTGCCCGACCCACTCTCGCCGATCAGTCCGACGGTCTCACCGGCGCGGATCGACAGCGAGACCGCGTCGACGGCCCGGACCGGGCCATAGGCGACCGTCGCCTTGTCGATATCGATCAAATTCTGATGCATGCCGCCCTCCGCCCGGGCCCGAACGGGCGCAGTTCCGGCACCGCTTCGCGGCAGGCCGGCACCGCGTCGGGGCAGCGGCCGGCGAAGATGCAGCCGGCCGGCACGCGCGTCACATCTGGCACCTCGCCCGGGATCGACGCCAGCCGGTCGCCGCGCGCGACATCCTCCGCAATCTCGCAGGCGATCAGCGCGCGGGTATAGGGGTGCAGCGGCTGGCGGAAGACCTCGCTCATCGGCCCGCTCTCGACCACCGTGCCGGCATAGAGCACGACAACGTCGTCACACAGCTCGGAAATGAGCCCCAGGCTGTGGGAGATCAGCAGCAGGGTGCCGCCGATCTCGTCATGCAGGCCGCGCATCAGGGCCACGATCTGCGCCTCGATCGTCGGATCGAGCGCCGTGGTCGGCTCGTCGGCGATCAGCAGGTCGGCATCAGTCAGTAGCGCCGCCGCGATCATCACCCGCTGGCGCATGCCGCCGGAGAATTCATGGGGATATTGCGTGAGCCGCCGCGGCGCATCGGCGATGCCGACCCGGGTGAGCATGGCGGTGGCGCGCTCGAGCAGCTCGGCCCTGGACGCCGCCGGCCGCTTGGCGCGCTGCAGATCGACCAGCTGGTTGCCGATGGTGAAGACCGGATTGAGCGCGGTCATCGGGTCCTGGAAGATCATGGCGAAGCGGGTGCCGCGCAGTGCCTCGGTCTCGGCCGGCGGCAGGGCCAGCAGGTTGCGCCCGTCGAGCTCGATCGTGCCGTCGAGCCGGGCGAGGTTCGGCGGCAGCAGGCGCAGCAGCGTCGCGGCTAGAGTCGACTTGCCCGACCCGCTCTCGCCGACCAGGCCGACCGCCCGGCCGCGGCCCAAGTCGAGCGAGACATGGCGCAGCACCTCGGCCGTGCCATGGCCGGTCCGGAAATGCACCGAGAGATCGCGGATGCGGATAAGTGGCTCGCTCATGGCGTCGCCCGGAGCTTGGGATCGATCGCGTCGCGCAACGCCTCGCCGAACAGCGTGAAGCCCAGGGTCGCGAGTGTCAGCATCAGGCCGGCGAACGTCACCGGCCAGGGCGATTGCGTCAGGCTGGTATAGCCGTCGTGCAGCAGTCCGCCCCAGCTCGCGCGCGGCGGCGGCACGCCGATGCCGAGGAAGCTTAGGCCCGCCTCGAGCGTGATCACGACCGGGATGTCCATGCTGGCCAGCACAACGAGCGGGCCGAGGATGTTCGGCACGACATGCAGCAGCACCAGGCGCGCCGGCGAGGCACCGAGCACGCGCGTCGCATCGAGGAACGGGGCGTGTTTCAACGACAGGGTTTGCGCCCGCGCGATCCGGCCGAAATGCGGCACCAGGGTGACCGCGATGATCAGGATGACCTTGTCGAGCCCGGGCCCGAGCAGCGCCACGATCGCCAGCGCGAAGATCAGGGTCGGAAAGGCGCTGAGCACGTCGAACAGGATCAGGATGACCCGCTCGACCTGGGTCGGGGCATAGGCAGCCGAAATGCCGAGCAGCAGGCCGCCCGCGAGCGAGATCGCGATGGTGCTGAGCGCCACACCGAGCGCGATCTGCCCGCCCACCGCCACGCGTGCGGCGAGGTCGCGGCCGAGATTGTCGGTGCCCATCCAATGGATGGGGGTCGGGCCCGAGAAGCGGTGCAGCACGTCGAGCTGGTTGGGGGCATGGGGGATGACGAAGGGCCCGGCAAGGCTGAACAGCAGCACCGCCACGACCAGGACCAGCCCGATCCGGCCGGTCGGGCTGCGCCAGACGGCGACCAGCGCCGCCCTCACCGGCCCTCTCCCAGCCGGCGCCCGAGCCGCGGGTCGAGCCAGAGGTAGCTGAGGTCGGTCAGGAGATTGGTCAGCGTGAACACGCCGACCACGACCAGCACGGCCGCCTGCACGACCGGATAATTGCGCACGGCGATCGCGTCGTAGACCAGCGTGCCGAGGCCGGGCCGGGCGAACACGATCTCTGCGAAGATGGCGCCGCCCAGCAGCCTGCCGACGCCCAGGCCCAGGATCGCCACGGTCGGGATCGCCGCCAGCTTCAAGGCATTGCGATAGATGATGCGCCGTTCCGGCACGCCATAGGCGCGCGCCGTGCGGATATGCGCCTCGCCCAGCACCTCGAGCAGCGAGGCCCGCAACAGGCGCGCGATATAGCCGATCCAGCTCAAGGCCAAGGACAGGGCCGGCAGGACGAGCCTGAGCGCGGCATCGCCCCAGCCGCCATCGCGCCCGACACCCAGCACCGGCAGCCAATGGAGCCAGACCGAGAAGATCAGCACCAGGAAGACCGCGACGACGAAGTTCGGCATGGCGATGAAGGCGACGCTGGCGACGGCACCCAACTGGTCGAGCGCGCTGCCCGGATGGGTCGCGGCATAGCAGCCGAGCGGCACGCCCAGCACCACCGCGATCCCGATCGCGGCGAAGGTCAGGGTCAGCGTATAGGGAAAGACCTCCAGCACCAGGTCCAGCACCGGCCGGCCGCTGATCACGTCCTGGCCGAGATCGCCCTTGAGCACATTGCCGAGGAAGATCGCCAGCCGTTCGAGCAGCGGCCGGTCGAGCCCCATGGCATGGCTGTAGGCCTGGACCGCCTCGGGCGTGGCGCGCGGCCCGAGCAGCACGTCGGCCGGGTTGCCGGGGATGAGGAGCGTGAGCGAGAACAGCAGGATCGTCGCGCACAAGAGCACGAGGATCGTGGTGACGACCCTGCTCGCGACATAGCCCAGTTTCGGCGACAGGATCATCGGCCTCGGGTCAGGCGGTGGTGAAGCGGTCGTAGAGCATGTCGTCGCCGTTGGGCAGCACGGCAGGCTTCAGCCAGGGCCGGAAGGCGAAGATGTTCGCCTCATGGGTCAGCCAGATGAAGGCGCCCGACTGCTCCATGCGTTTCTGCGCCTCGATGTAGAGCCGGCTGCGCTCGGCCTTGTCGTTCGTGCTGGCGCCCTTGGCCGAGAAATCGTCGAACTGGGGGTCGTTCCAGCGCTGCCAGTTCCAGGTGCCGATCTGCGAGGCGACGAACCACTGGGTCTGGAACGCCGGGTCCGCCTTGCCGCCGAAGCGCTGCAGCGCCATGTCGAGATTCTTGCCGCTGTCGCCCTTGCCGACGGCGTAATAGGCGCCGGCGTCAAGCACCTGCAGGTCGACCTGCACCCCGACCTCGCCCAGCAACGCCTGGACGATCTGGCCGATCGCCTGGTAGGTCGGCTTGCTCATCAGGGTGAGCGTGCATTTGAAGCCGTTGGGATGGCCGGCCTCGGCCAGGAGCTTCTTGGCCGCCGCCGGGTCGGGCTTCGGCTTCGGCGCATCGGCCCAATAGCCCAAGAGCCCCGGGGCCATCAGCGCATAGGCGGGCTTCACCGTGCCGTTATAGGCGCCGGCCAGCACCTGCTCGACGTCGATCGCCAGGTGCAGCGCCTGGCGGACCTTCGGATTGTCGAACGGCGGCTTCTCGACGTTGAGGCCGATCCAGACGTAATTGATCGAATCCTGCCGAAGCAGGGTCGTATCCTTCTCCTTCTGGATCTCGGCGGCGTCGGCCGGCTCGACCGGCGTGAATTGCAGCTCGTTCGCGCGCAATGCCAGTTCCGCGGTCTTGGGATCGCGCACCGGCTGCAGCACGACCTCGGGGAATCCGGGCTTCGCGCCCTTCCAATCCGGATTGGTCTTGAGCACGACGCGCTGGTTCGGGACCCATTCGGCCAGCGTGTAGGCGCCGGTGCCGATCAGCTTGATCGGCTGCTGATCCGAGCGGTAGCAGCCGGCCTCCCACGCCTTCTTGGAGATGATCAGGCCGGAATTGTCCGGCAGCACGACCAGCCAGAGCTGCGGCGACGGCGCCTTCAGCATGATGCGGCCGGTATATTTGCCGGTGACCTCGACATGGTCGAGCGAGGCCCAGTCCTTGGCATAGTCCGCCGGCTTGCCGTCGGGCCGGTCCTTTGCGAACAGCTCGAACGAGAATTTGACGTCCTCGGCGGTCATCTCGCCATAGCCGCCATGGAACATGAGGCCGGGATTGAGCTCGAACTCGATCGCCGTGTCGCCGGCCGGCTCCAGCTTCTTCGCCGCCGACAGTTCCCAGTCGAACGTACCCGGCTTGAAACGGATCAGGCCCTGGCACACGCAACGCATGACGTTGCCCTCGACGGCGCCGACCCGGTAGGGCGGCGCCAACAGGCCCTGGATGTCGCGGCTGATCGCGAGCGTGACGCTGCTGCGTCCCTGCTGCGCCAGGACCGGGAAAGGCAGGCCTGCCGCCGACAGAATGGCCGTCGTGGCGGCGGCGCCCAGGATCTGGCGCCGGCTGAAATCCGTCATGCGTCACGTCCCCTTCTCTGTCCCGCCCGATCGGGCCCTGTTCGGCGATTATTAATCTGGCACGGGGCTTTAGCTACTTACATCATAATCTCGTAACCGGCCGCCCGCGCGGCTGCCGCCCAGTCGAGGGTCAGCGAATAATCCGCGGCCTCCGGCCGGGCGAAGCCGGCAAGCGCCAAGTCGGCCAGGATCGGGCGCGCCGCGGCGTCCGCGCCGGCGGCACACAGCAGCATTCCCAGGGCCTCGGCATCCGCCGCGTCGCCGCCGAGGCTGCCGACCAGCAGCGGCATCGGCGCCCATTCGGTACTGGCCAGCACGCGCACGCCGGCCATCAGCGCGGGCTCGTGCCTGCACAGCAGGTCATAGGCATAGGAATCGAGCGGCCCGACCTCGGCAGCGCCGGCCAGAATAGTCTCGACCACCCGGCGCGGCGTCACCAGGGGACCGACGCGCTCGGCATAGAGCGTCGGACGCGCGGCCGTGCGATAGGCCAGGAGATGATGGCGCGGCGCGTTGTAGCCGGAATGCGAGCTGTCGACCGTATAGGCGAGTCGGCCGCCGAACGTATCGTCGAGCCGCTCGAAGGCGCTATCGGCCCGGACGATGAAATGGCTGCGGTAGACCGGCCGGCCCGGGCCGGCGAGCGGGATCGGTGCCGCCACGATCGGGCGCACGGCGCCCTCGCGCGCGAACGGCCAGCCGCACATGAAGGCGCAGGCGAGATCGTCCCGCGCCCAGAGCGCCTCCAGCGGGGCCGGATAGGCATGATCGACGATATCGAGCGGGCGCCCTGCCGCCTCCGCCAGCCAGCCGAACAGCGTCCGCCAGGCCGCCGCGGCGCCGGGCGCCACCGAGTACATGCGGGCATTGGCGACCAGCGCCGCCGGCATCAGGCGAAACGCAACCGCTGGCCGAGGCCGAGGCGGGCGGCCTTTTCCAGCATGGCATGGCCGAGGGCGATATCGCTCAGGGACAGGCCGCGGTGCCAAAACAGGATGGTCTCGTCCGGGCGCTCGCGGCCCGGCTTGTGACCGGCAATGATCTGGCCCAGTTCGGCATGGAGGTTCTCCTGGGTCAGCCGGTCGCTGTCGACATGGGCGCGGAGCGCTCCGAACGGCAGGCCCTTGCGGCATTGGCCCCAGTCGTCGACCACCATCTTGTCCATGATGTCGGTCAGGCTCAGCTCGACGGCACTCATGGTGCCGTAGGGCACGACCAGCGCGCCGCGCTTGATCCATTCGGTCTTGAGCATCGGCGTCGGTTCGGGCAGGCGCGACGCCTCGACCACGATGTCGGCGCCGCGCACGCAGCTTTCCCAATCCTCGGTCGCGACCACCTTCTTGCCGAGGTCGCGCGTGAGCCGCTCGGCGAAGCCCTCGCGGCTTTCCGGCCGGCGCGAATGGACGCGGATCTCGTCGAAATCGAAGAAATGGTCGAGCAGCCGGACGTTCCAATAGGCCGTGCCGCGCGCACCGATATGGCCCAGCACCTTAGCGCCCTTGGGGCCTAAGAACTTGCCGCCGAGCGCGGTCATGGCACCGGTGCGCATGTCGGTGATCGAGGTCGCGTCCAAGAGCGCCTTCAGCACCCCGGTCTCCGGGTCGAACAGGTTGAGGATCGCCAGTTCCGACGGCAGGTCCCGCTTGTAATTGTCGACGAAGTCGCCGACGACCTTCACGCCGGCAAGGCCGAGCGGCTTCACATAGCCGCGCAGCACATTGAAATGGCCCTTGGCCGAACTCTCCGGGATCAGGTGGACGCGCGGCTCGATCACCGTCTGGCCGTTGCCCTGCGCCTTCAGCCCGGCCTCGACCGCCGCCAGGATCTCGGCATCGGTGAGCGCCAGCTTCTCGACATCGAGAGCGTTCAGATAGGTGAAATGGATTTCCTGCACGAACCGCGCCCCCGACTGCTTGAGCCCGCTGCAAGCCTAGGCCGGAGCCGTGTGCCCTCGCACCCGGAATCTGCGCGGTCGCACATAATCGTGAGGATCGATTGCAGGCAAGCGGCAGATCCCGGTCGCGGAATCGGTAGCGACACTCAGCAGCGGGGGCGCGGATCCTGGGGCCGATGGGGCCGCCCCACGAGCAGCAGATGGGTCGCGCGTTCCATCAGCCCGGGGGTGTGGGAATAAGCGTCTTCCAGCCGTGCGAGATGGTCGAGGCACCGGGGATCGTTGGGCAGCGACGCGGGATTCCACCGGGGGTCGGGGGAAAACCGGCTGTGGAACAGGTCGAGGCCGCGCAGATCCTCGATCGCGAAGCGATCGACGAAGCAGTTCCGCAGCTCGCCCGCAGTGAATAGGTGGAACCGCAGCGTAAAGCGGCGGCCGTCATGCAGTTCGATCTTGCACTGATCGCGGACGTGGTCGTGCTGGAAATGCCGCGCCTTCTCGATCGAATCGACGAAGATCGACGGCGTGCTGCCGACCGACCGTACGGTGGTGATGAAATGCCCTCGGGTGACGCGCGCGATCTCCGCAGCAGTCTTGGGCAGGCTCGCCAGCGGCAGATGGCTGAGGACGCTATAGAGGCACAGGGTGAGATCGACCGAGGCGTCGGCCTCCGGCAGGGGGTCGGTCAGATCGGCGACATCGAAGCTGAGATCGACGCCCGGAAGTTCGGCGATGTCGCGGGACATGCGCCGAGCGGCCTGGATCTGCGTGTCGGCGACATCGAAGCCCCGCGCGACGATGCTGGTGAAGCCGAGCGTCTTGGCGCGCGAGACGAGGCGGCGCAGCCACGTGCCGGGGCCGCAGCCGGCATCGAGCACGCGGATCGAAGCGGTGCCTTGGGCGCGCAAATCCATCAGCTTCGTTTCGAGAATGGACCAGAGATACCGATCCGCGTAGGCGTGCGGGCCCTCGAAAGAGAACAAGCAGTGCGGATCACCGTCGGCATAGGCGACGTAGGAACCGCCTGCGCGGTTGTAGACCGTCGCGACGGTCTCGGCCGTCCGATCGTCGGCCGGCAGATCATAGTGACGGTTCTCGAGTAGCGAATGCATGCTTCAACCCTATGCGGTGAAAGGATCTGAATTCCCGGTGCGGCCGCCGATGCCGCCGGCAAGCGTGCTTGCGAAGCCGGGCAAGCAGGTTGCGCACCGATCGCGCCTCCATCTCCGGCCGCGCCATGGCGCTACGCAACCGATACGAGAGACCATCCTCCACAGCACGATATAAATTCAAGGCGACAAGCAATCGAACAGCATAAAAAATTAATAAATAAGCTTGTCGTTCTCATAAAAAATTCGCCACGATCAACGATATTTATTCAAACATGATTGTCATATATTTTGACATCGGAGAATATATGCGAAATTCGTGGCGCGTGGCTCGCCCGAACGCTTGGCGTGGCCGGCGGCGCGAAGGGATTACGAAGGATTGACACATGAAACCAGAACACGGCCCGCGCCGGACGATCATCCGGGAATGGATGTCGCTGCCGCGGGAAAAGCGACAGACAGTAGGCCAGGCGACCGCCTTTGCCGCCAAGGCGATCGAAGCCCACGCGCTCCCCTGCAGCGGCGACCCGCACCAGCGGGTCCTGGCGTGGCTGCTGCCCCGCACGGGCAAGGCTTGAGGTAAGGATCCGTCCGGGAGCGAGCGCTTCGTCTCGGCTCCCGGACGCCCATGCGATGCCCCCGCTCCCGCATCGTGTTGCCGCCCAGCGGCTTTGATGGGACCGCTCGAAAACTCACATCGAATTTTGATCCCGTTCCGGTCCAGTCTCGCGCCCGGTCGGCGGATCCGCCCTGAAAGGGCGGCGCCGTGGCCGATGCGCCCACCGTTTTCGAGCACTGTTCCGACCATGAAATCTGTTCGCCAGGCCCGTGAAGGCGTCGTCGGCCGATGACCGAGCTGCTCCGTCCGGCGACCGTGGACCGGATCATCGCCGATCTGCGCGTGCGCACGAAACCGGACGCGTTCCGCCTGCTGGCGCGCCGAGCCGCGGAGCGCGTCGGATTGCCCGAGGATCCGATCTTCGAAGCGTTGACGTACCGCGAGACTCTCGGCACCACGGCGGTCGGACGCGGAATTGCGATCCCGCACGCCGTCATCCCCGAACTGCGGGAGACGTTCAAGCTGTTCGCGCGACTGGTGCCGCCGGTACCGTTCGGCGCGGCGGACGGCGTGCCGGTGTCGCTCGTCTTCCTGCTGCTGACCCCGCCGGACCGGGCAGCGGAAAGCACGCATCTGCTGGCCTCGATCTGCCGCGCGCTGCGCGACCCGGTCACCCTGGCGGCGGTGTCGGGCGCCGCGGATGATCGCCAGCTGCAGGCGGTTCTGGAAGCGGCCATGGCCGGTCGGCGGCAGGCGTAACCGAACCGCTGCCGCACGCGCGGAATTGAATGCCGATTTGATGAAGCAACCGAAACCACGTCTCGAATTTTGATGGGGGTGCGGCCGATCTTGCCCGCCCGCAACAGGAGGATGGTCGGTTCGCGACCGTAGTCGAGACGATGAATCTTGCAAAAGACGGGGTGCCGGACGAGCACGCCGCGAATCCGGGGCCGATGTCGGCCACGATCTATCGGCGAAAGGCGAGTTTCGAGACCCGCGCCCTGCGCGGCATCCTGGCCGCGGCCGGGTGCCTGATCGTCGTGAGCGCACTCCTCGGCAATGCCGGTTCGGTGCTGCTGTCCATCGCCGCCTGCCTCGCCTGCGTCAGCCGGATCGAGCGGAATTACCGGCACGGCGCCTATGGCCGCGTCCGGGCCGAGACGATCGAATAATCGCGCGGGCATTCTCACCGATCGACGAGCGCCGCCCGCGATCCCGTAATTTTCACGAGACCTTTATTTCGTCAGGGCCATCCGCATCTCGAATTTTGATGCCTCTCTGGCCAATTGATACTTCTGAGGACCAGAGGGCACTGGAACCGTCAGGCCGGGCCGCCGGTCTGGGTGAGCGACCATGCAGACTTCTTTCGAACGGCAGGATCCCACAAGCGCGCCGGACGGCTCGAAGGCGTCGCGGCGCGTCCTCTATGGCTTCCTCGGCAAATTAGTCATCTACGCTGCCGTTGCGCTGCCGGCCGCCCTGCGGGCCAGCCGGCCGTTTGCGAAGTTTTTCGACGGAATCGGCGTGATCTGCGTCGTGGCCGTGGCCGTCTGCGGGCTCGCGGCGCTGCTGCTGCGGCAGCGGCCCGGCGACCGGGCGCTCAACCAGTGGGACGAGGCGCTGGGCTTCGCCGGCATCTACTTCCTGGCGCACTGGGCCGCCGCCAGCGCCATCGGCTGAGCGCGCCGGACCGAAGCAGCACGCCCAAGCGTGCGGGAGAGTCTCATGGTGACGAACATCTTGCGATCGGGGCGCCGGCTGGCAGCCGTGCTCGCCGTCATCCTGGCCGGCCTGCCGGTCGCCGCACCCGCGGTCGTGCCCTATCCAAGCGACGCGATCGGCCCGCTCGTGCCCGACGCGCTGCCGAACGGGTTCAGCAGTTCGACCGCCGTCGTCGGCGACGTCAGCCTCCATTACGTACGGGGCGGCAGCGGACCGACCGCGGTGGTCCTGCTGCATGACTGGCCGGAAACCTGGTACGCGTGGCGCAAGCTGCTGCCGGCTCTCGCCGAAGGACGAACGGTCATCGCCCCCGATCTGCGCGGTGCCGGGAACTCGACCGTGCCCCCCGCCGGCTACGACGCCGCGACGCTGGCCGAGGACATCCACGGCCTGGTGCGCGGCCTGGGCCTGAAGAATGTCCTCGTCGTCGGCCAGGGCATCGGCGGCATGGTCGCCTATGCCTATGCACGCCTGCATCCCGACGAGGTGACGGGAATAACCCTGCTCGACACGGCGCTGCCGGGGCTTGGGCCGTGGGCGGAGATCAAGGACGGCCCCGGCGGCTGGATCATGGGCTTCAATGCCGACGCGGACCTGTCGCAGGCGCTGGTCCAGGGACGCGAGGCGATTTATTTCCGGCAGATCTTCGACCGGTCAACCATCGTGCCGCAAGCAATCACCGACGCCGATGTCGCGGTCTATCTGCGCGCCGCCCAGCGGCCGGGCCATCTGAAGGCGGGCTTCGAGTTCTACCGCGCCCTGCCGGCGGACGAGGCGTTCGACCGCCAGCACACGGAGGCGCTGCCGCTGCCGATCCTGCTGGTCGGCGGCGAGCAAGGCCTCGGGCGGTTCGAGCCGCGGATCGCGGAAGATCTGGCCCTCCACGGCGCCACGGACGTGCGCACGGTCCTGCTGCCCGGCTGCGGCCATTGGATCGCCGAGGAGCAGCCGGAGCAGCTGGCCGGCCTGCTCATGCCACCGCCGGTCACCGGCGCCGTGGAGCCGCCGACGCTATAGCGTCCCTACCCCAGCGCCTCGGCGACCGCCTTGCCGCAGGCGACCGTATTGGCGGAGCCGCCGAGGTCACCGGTCCGGAGCCGCGGTTCGGCCAGCACGCGCTCGATCGCGTTCACGATCGCCGCGGCGGCCTCGTCCTCGCCCAGGTGCTCCAGCATCATCGCGGCCGACCAGATCTGGCCGACCGGGTTGGCGATGCCCTTGCCGGCTATGTCGGGGGCCGAGCCGTGGACCGGTTCGAACAGCGACGGCGCCGTGCGGTCGGGGTTGATGTTGCCGGACGGGGCGATGCCGATCGTGCCGGTGCAGGCCGGTCCCAGGTCTGACAGGATGTCGCCGAACAGGTTGGAGCCGACGACCACGTCGAACCAGTCCGGATGCAGCACGAAATGGGCGGTCAGGATGTCGATATGGTACTTGTCCCAGCGAACCTCGGGATAATCCTTGGCCATCGCTTCGACCCGCTCGTCCCAATAGGGCATGGTGATCGAGATGCCGTTCGACTTGGTCGCCGAGGTCAGGTGCTTCTTCGGGCGCGATTGAGCCAGTTCGAAGGCGAATTTCAGGATCCGGTCGACGCCGGTCCGGGTCATCACCGTCTCCTGGATGACCAGCTCGCGTTCCGTGCCCGGGAACATGCGGCCGCCGACCGACGAATATTCGCCCTCGGTATTCTCGCGCACCACGTAGAAATCGATGTCGCCCGGCTTGCGGCCGGCGAGCGGGCTCGACACGCCGGGCATGAGCCGCACCGGCCGCAGATTGACGTATTGGCTGAACTCGCGCCGGAACTGGATGAGCGAGCCCCACAGCGACACATGGTCGGGCACGGTCGCGGGCCAGCCGACGGCGCCGAAGAAGATCGCGTCATGGCCGCCGATCTGGGCCTTCCAATCGTCCGGCATCATCTGGCCATGGCGCTGATAATAGTCGCAACTGGCGAAATCGAAATCGTCGCAGCGCAGCTCGAAGCCGTATTTTTTCGCTGCCGCCTCGAGCACCCGCACCCCTTCGGGCACCGTCTCCTTGCCGATGCCGTCGCCGGGAATCACGGCGATGCGATGGATGCGGTTGGAAGCCATGTCTCGTCACCCGTTCGGTTGTTCGTCACCCCGATGATTGCACCCAAGCGCCGCGGCGCCAACCGTCAGCGTGGGGCGGCCAGTCCGACCGAGCGCAGGGTCCAGCGGCCGGCGTGGCGGCGCAGGTCGGTCAGCGACAGCGGCTCGACATCGATGCGCCAGAAAGCCGCGGCCGGCGCCGCCAGCACGTGCACGATCGCGGCGCGGACGACGGCCGGATGGGTCACCGCCAGCGTATGGCCGTCTGCGTCGAAGTGATCGAGCCAGCCGCCGACCCGGTCGAGGAGCGTCTGGAGCGATTCGCCGCCATGGGGTGCCGCCGTCGGATCGGCGAGCCAAGCCGCCGCCCCGGCCGGATCTGCCGCGCCGATCTCGGCCAGGCTACGGCCGCGCCAGGCGCCATAGTCGCAATCGCGCAACGTGGGCTCGACCAGGGCGCCGGTGCCGAGTACCGCCGCCGTTGCGCGCGCGCGCCGCTCGGGTGCTGCCAGCAGCCGCGCGAAATGGCCGGGATCCGGCACGCGCGCCGCCGGATCGGCCGGCTCGTCGTCCGGGAACGTCCCGGGCCGCACGCCGGCCGGCGGCGCCGCACACAGAAGCGTCAATCGCATCGTCATCCCGCACCCGCTCTCCACCGGCCGGTAGTGTCTCAGTTTGAAATTAGGTTGGGGGCTAGTCTGGGTCGCTGTAGAAGCTCGGCATAGTCATCCAGAAAGCGGCGAAACCTATCGCTGGAATTGCGAGGAGCACCAAAACCAAGGCGAGCAGCCTCAAAACGATTGGCGCCCAGCCGGGTTGCACTGGAGTGCTTTCTTTTTCAGCCACCGTTACGCCCGCTTCTTGTAAGGCCCGCGCTTCTTCGGCGCCTCCGCCTTGGCGTCGATCAGCGCGACGATATCGTCCATCGACCATAGCCGATCGCTGACGCCGGCCGCCATCGCGGGCGACACCCGCAACGACTTGTGAACCCGGCAGAAATTGTAGAAGGCGAAGTAGAGCGCCAGCGCGTGAATATGGTTGTCGAGCTTCTTCGAGAAAGCATTCGTCAGGCGGGTGAACCGGCGCATCGACATCCGCATCGTCAGGTTCTGGCGCTCAACGTAGCTGGTCGAGACATGCGCCATATCGGGCTCGCCCTCCACCCGATGCTTCCTGGCGCCCAGGCATTCGGCCGGGCTGTAGCGGCCTTTGAACGACTGCGGGACCTCGCCGTACAGCTTCACGAGCTGGGCATAGTCCACGTCACCGCCGAACGCACCCTCGACCGCTTCCAGATAGGCCCGATGGCCGTCCGTGGTGAGTTGGACGCGATTGCGGAGACGGGCGCACAGATCGTCCATCAGGGCGATTGCGGACTGCCCCGACCGGTCCCCAACGAAGTACGAGACGATCAGCTTGGTATCGGCATCGATCGCGGTCCACGTCCAAACGTCGCCCGCGCCGTCGGTCGCAGCTTTGGCGACCGGCAGGTTCCGCTCCTTGGCGTAGCAGAATGACCAGATTTCATCGCACTGGATGCGGCTCGCCTTCACGTCGCGCACCGTCTCGTCATGCAGCGCCAAGCACGCCTCGCCCGCTTCCACGAGGATCTTGCTCACCGTGTTGATCGACACGTCCACCACGCGGGAGATCGACCGCATGGACGAGCCCTCGCATAGCATGGCGAGGATTTGGGTGCGCTTGGCGAGCGGGAGCTTGTTCATGCCCATAGGATATGAACTTTTATGCTTAGCGTCAAGTATTGCTGTCAGCTTAGCGCGACTAACCTGAGTTTCGGACGTTCACCAATCTGCAATTCGTCCCGGACCTCTGGCTCCATTACGCCAAACAATTCACTAAGTTCGGCAGGAGACATGCCAAGCGTGCCAGTGTGGGCGCGAACTAATTGATCCCAGATTCTTGGGTGCTCGATATCCTCTGAAATGTCGATCGGCTCCCTGGTCTTCCCCCACTTTTGGACCATCTGCATCATATAATATCTATAAGATCTCTCAGTAATCCTTCCAATATCATGGGAGCGCTTTACAAGCGCCTGCATGGCAACTTTCCATTTAAGTTTTAGTAATTGGAATTTCTCTAAAGATAGATCGTATAGATCATGACGAATGTCGTCTCTCGGCATTAAAAGCTCAGCCGAGAATTTATTAGCCTCATCTTCCATGGATGGCTGCGGTGCGCGGTGGAGAATAAGGTGGCCCAATTCGTGGCCAATCGTGAACCGCAGCCTGTCCAGTTTGAGCCTTTTGTTCACATAGATAATCGGCGGCAAGTTCTCACTCGCAGGTTGGCTAAACCCGTCGATGAGGTCGGTTCCAAAGTCCATTTGGATTACAATTACGCCTGTGCTTTCAACGATTCTCGTCAAGTCGGCTATCGGCCCTCTCGGCAATTGAAAATACTGCCGCATCGCACGGGCGACCTCTGAAACATCTCCACCATACTCGTCCAGATCACAAAAAGGCACCGGCGGTCGGGTTGGCGTAAGGCTTACTGAAGCCAACATCACCGAGAGAAACACTCTGTGCGTTTCTGCCTTTGCAAAAATCTGGTCCCAGGCCGAACCGGCGAGTTTCGACCGCTTACGATGGAACGTTGGCGGCATCGCCCGTCGGTAGAGCTGGTGATAGAAAAAGCTCGTCCGAACACGCAAAGCCTTAGCGATCACCTCGACCTGGTCCGGTGACGGCTTTTGCAACCCACTTTCGATCCGCGACAAGGTCGGCTGTGAAAGCGCATGATCCGTAAGCGCTACGACCGCCTCATGCGTCAAGCCAAGCGCCTGCCGACGAATCGAAAGCATGTCAGGATTGAACGGCTTATTCACTTCCCTTCTTCCGCTCGATATCGGTCGGGATTTCCACTAGCTGCTCGCGGTCGAGGTCGTCGGTGGCCGCCGGAATCTCGGCTACGACGGCACCTTGATTGCGCTTCAATTCGATATGCCACGCAGGTTCCGCACCGGCCGGACAGACCAAGAAAACCTGTGGTTCCAGTGGGTCATTGGCGTTCGGGATGCATCCGAGATACAAGCTCGAAGTTCCGGAAAAGCCCGGCGCCGGCAGCGCCGGATGAGCACCATCATTTTCGTTAAAATTCATGCTGTGCTGCGTCTGATTGAGGGCAATGCTCATATTTTTATCGAGCAAATGAGCCTTCATCAGAAACTGGCTGACCAGCCCGAAAAGTGTAGTGCCGTGCTTTCCGATCACCTCAACGCCGGGCTTCTCACCGACGTCGGATCGCAACCTGTGAACAATATGATCGCGTATGATGGAACGTCTCGTCGTCAGACGATGGATCGCCGCCCAGCTACCGTAGTTGCGATAGTAGTCCCTGACGCCTTCGGTTACGGCATCATGGAATCCGTCAAAAAAATGATCGAGGGCCTGAACCCCCTCGTCTTTAGACAAAGCCGCCATTCACGCCTCCTGATGGGCATGAATGTAAAACAGGCACTGTCAAAATTCAACAGAATTATTCATTCCTTATTCGCCCACCGCTTCGCCGCCGCCTTCTTGGCGATCTCTGCTCGGCGCTCGGGTGTCATGCTCTTTGCCCGCGCCGCGCCACCCTTCTTCCCGAGCGCCTTCGCCGCCGGGTCCTTGCCGTCATCAACCTCGGTCGATTCTTCGATCTCGCCCGTGGCGATCTTGGCGACCATGATGGCGGCGCCGATCACGTCGCCGGGGCGCTTCTGGCCTTGGGGTCCTTTAGGCATGGCTAGCTCGTAATCCGCTCGAGAATGAAATCACCCGATGCCTCATCAAGGTTTTTGACTCTCATTCTGATATCAGCGCGCGGGTAGCATTCTGCTATCGATCTCGGGCTTACATCACGATCTTTTGCGCGGGCGATTATGATCCGCACTTCTCCATCGCAATTATCGCGAGCCCAGGCCAGATTGGCCATCAGTTCATTGTGCCCTGGACGACTTTGCCAGCCCTCATCATTCAGATGGGTGTGCGACCGATAGAGGTTGATACCGTCTTCGAACCGGTCCTGCCAAACCGTCACAGCCACTGTCTTGCCGTCAGCGCTACGACCAGACCAGCTCCAGCGAGGGTTTTTCGGATTCACCTTGTAGAAATCGAAACAGGCTTTGTGGCTCCAGTCGTTTGACAACGTCGGTCCTCCGTATGCTTTCCGCTAAGCATACAGGAGGCCGGACCGCCTGGCGACAGATCGGTCAAGGGCGGCAAATTTCAAACTGAGACACTACCCACCGGCCCCGTTCATTGACTTCGAGCTTCCTAGCATCCTACGATGCGGCCTGGAATTCGCCCGAAGCGAGGAAGCCGGTGAGACTCCGGCACGGTCGCGCCACTGTGATCGGCCAGCCATGGCCGAAAGTCAGACCTTCCTTCGCCTTTTGCACTTGAACGGGACGCGTCATCCCCGGAGGTATTCATGGCCCATCTGACTGTCGAACCGGTATCCATCCCCGTCATTCCCGTGCGCGAGCTGTTGCCCTGGGCGATCCTGGGCGGGCTTTTGATGCTGCTGGCGATCTATTTCGTCGGCTCCGAACAGGGTGCCACGTCGCTGATCAACGGCATGTACGTGCACGAGTTCGTCCACGACGGCCGTCACCTGCTGGGCTTTCCCTGCCACTGAGTCACCGGACCTGAGCCTCCTCCGTCATTCCCGCAGAGGCGGGAATCCAGAGTTGCGGTAACGACTCTCCGAAATCCGGATACCCCCATGGTTGGATCACTCATCCTGCGCGGCCTGCTCGTCGGCCTCGTCGCGGGCCTGCTGGCGTTCGGCTGCGCCAAGCTGATCGGCGAGCCCCAGGTCGACAGGGCGATCGCGTACGAAGCCCAGATGGATGCGGCCAAGGGCGATGCGCCCGAGCCCGAGCTTGTCAGCCGCGAGGTGCAGAGCAGCGTCGGGCTCCTGACCGGCGTGCTGGTCTATGGCACGGCCGTCGGCGGCCTGTTCGCGCTCGTCTTCGCCTATGCCTCGGGCCGCGTCGGTCGCATCGGGCCGCGCGGCCTCGCCGCATTGCTGGCGCTCGCCGGCTTCCTGGCGATCGTCCTCGTCCCGCAGCTCAAATACCCGGCCAATCCGCCGTCGGTCGGCGACCCGGAGACGATCGGCCATCGCACGGCCTTGTTCTTCATCATGATCGCCGCCTCGATCGCGGCCATGATCGGCGCGGTCAACCTGGGCCTGCGCCTCAAGGCGCGGCTCGGCGGCTGGAACGCCACGCTCACGGCGACGGCGGCCTTCATCGTTGTCATCGCCGCGGTCCAGCTGCTGCTGCCCGACGTCAACGAGGTGCCGGAGGACTTCCCGGCCGTCGTGCTCTGGCGCTTCCGCGAGGCCTCGCTCGCTATCCAGATCGTACTCTGGGCCGGCATCGGCCTCGGCTTCGGCTGGCTGACCGAACGCAGCGCCAGCCGGCAGTTCCGCTTCACGCGGCCGGTCAGGGCGCACTGACCAACGGCGATACCCTCACCCTCCCCGGCGCTGACGCGCCGGGTCCCGTCCCTCTCCCGCGACGGCGGTAGAGGGACGCCCTTAACCCTCGCCCGCGTCGCGGGAGAGGGTGCCGAGCGAAAGCGAGGCGGGTGAGGGTGGTACGGCCGGAATCCTCGCCAGGATGCCGCGCCGGAATGGCTCCGGCCGCTCCTTGCGCGGCAGGTCGCCGGTCTCGCTCGCGAGATATTGGGCCGCAAGGTCGAGCGCCGCGGCGGCAGTCTCCGCCGTCGGCCGCTTGTCGCCGAACAGGTAGCTGGGCTTGCCCGGAGCGGAGAGTGCGACCGTGCAGGCCCGGTCGCAGCCGCTCATGCATTCGACCGGGGCGAGCGTCACATCCGCGCGCCCGTTCCAATCGCGGTAGAGCGCCTCGATCCGGGCGAACAGCTTCGCACCGTCGCGCGGCGCCGCAGGGTCGGCCTCGGGCGGGCGGCAGGTCGTGCAGACATGCAGGACGTGCCGCCCGGTGCTCATGCCGACTGCCGGGCCCGGTCGAACATCGACCAGACGCCGTCGGCGCCGTCCCAGCTGCCGCGCGTGGCGCCCTTGGAATATTCGGTCGCGCGCTGCTCGAAGAAATTGGCGTGCTCGACCCCGTTCAGGATCTCGACCAGCCAGGGCAGCGGATGCGGCTGGACCTGGCGGTAGCCGCTCTCAACCACTTCGAAATAGCCGAACACGGGCGTGAGCTTCAGCTGGGTCAGGCGCCAGTCGGCGATGTAGCGGATGTAGGCCTTGATCGCATCCGGCGTCATGCCGGTGATGGGACCGAGGCTGAACGCCAGCTCGACGAAGCGCTCCTCCAGGCCGACCATGGTCTTGGCCACGTCGATGATGTCGTCGCGCACAGCTGCCGTCACGGCCCCGGTCTCGCGGTGCCATTCATGGAAGAGCCGGGTGATGCCCTCGCAATGCAGGCTCTCGTCGCGCACCGACCAGCTGACGATCTGGCCCATGCCGTTCATCTTGTTGTGGCGCGGGAAGTTCAGCAGCATGGCGAAGCTGGCGAACAGCGACATGCCCTCGGTGAAGGCGCCGAACATGGCGAGCGTGCGCGCCACGTCGCCGACCGTGCCGACGCCGAACGTGTGCATGTAGTCGGCCTTGGCCCGCATCTCGTCATAGTCGCGGAACGCCTCGAACTCCGCCTGCGGCATGCCGAGCGTCTTCAACAGCAGCGCATAGGCGTCGATATGCACCGTCTCCATGTTGGAGAAGGCGGCCATCATCATCTGCACTTCCAGCGGCTGGAAGATCGGGATGTAGCGCTTCAGGTAATTGTCGCCGACCTCGACGTCCGACTGGGTGAAGAAGCGGAAGATCTGGGTCAAGAGGTTGCGCTCGGCATCGGTCACCCGGTCCGACGCCCAGTCGCGGATGTCGGAGCCAAGCGGCACTTCCTCGCCCATCCAGTGGGTCTGCTGCTGGCGCTTCCAGAATTCGTAGGCCCAGGGATAGCGGGTGACGTCATAGGTGCCGGTGGCGCTCAGCAGCCCGACCTTGCCAGTGCCGATGAGCGTACGCGGGTCGATGCCGACGAGACCCGTCACTGACATGCGAGGCACTCCTCATAGTCGCGTCGTTCGAGCTGGGCGGGCGCCTCGGCACGCTCGGCCTTGCCCTGGCTGCCGGCGAAGCCGGCGCGGCTCAGCGACTTGGAGCGGCAATAATAGAGGCTCTTGATACCGCGCTTCCAGGCGGACCAGTGCAGCATGTGCAGGTCCCACTTGTCGACATCGGCCGGCAGATAGAGGTTCAAGGACTGGCTCTGGCAGATGAACGGCGCCCGATCGGCCGCGAACTCGATGATCCAGCGCGGATCGATCTCGAAGGCGGTGCGGAAGATCGACTTCTCGTCGTCGCTGAGGATGTCGAGATGCTGGACCGAGCCTTCGTGCTCGACGATCGACTGCCAGACCTCCTGGGTGTCGGCGCCCTTCTCGGCCAGAAGCTTGGTCAGGTACGGGTTGCGCACGACGAAGGCGCCCGAGAGCGTCTTGTGGTTATAGACATTGGCCGGGATCGGCTCGATGCAGGCGCTGGTGCCGCCGCAGATGATGCTGATCGAGGCGGTCGGCGCGATCGCCAGCTTGTGGCTGAAGCGCGCCTGCATGCCGCGCTCGGCCGCGTCCGGGCAGGCGCCACGCTCGGCCGCGAGCTCGACCGAGGCGGCATCCGCCTCGCGCCGGAGCTTCTTGAAGATGCGCAAGTTCCAGGACTTGGCAAGCGCGCTTTCGAACGGAATGCCGCGGGACTGCAGCAGCGAATGGAAGCCCATGACGCCGAGGCCGACCGAGCGCTCGCGCATCGCCGAATAGCGGGCCCGCGCCATGCTGTCGGGCGCCACCGTGATGAAATGGGTCAGCACATTGTCGAGGAAGCGCATGACATCCTCGATCAGGCCGGGCTCGTCGGCCCATTCGTCCCAGGTCTCGACATTCATCGAGGCCAGGCAGCAGACCGCCGTGCGTTCCTCATCGCGATGGTCGGTGCCGGTCGGCAGCGTGATCTCGCTGCACAGGTTCGAGGTCGAGACCTTGAGGCCGAGCTCGCGCTGATGCTTCGGCAGCGACCGGTTGACCGTGTCGATATAGAGCAGATAGGGCTCGCCGGTCTGCAGTCGGGTCTCGAGGATGCGCTGCCACAGCTGGCGCGCATCGACCTCACGCAGGACCTCGCCCGACTTCGGGCTCTTGAGCCCGAACGGCTTGCCGTCCTGCACCGCCTCCATGAATTCGTCGGTGATGTTGATGCCGTGATGGAGGTTGAGGCCCTTGCGGTTGAAGTCGCCCGACGCCTTGCGGATCTCGAGGAACTCCTCGATTTCCGGATGATGGATGTCGAGATAGACCGCGGCCGAGCCACGCCTGAGCGAGCCCTGGCTGATGGCGAGCGTCAGGCCGTCCATGACATGGATGAACGGGATGATGCCCGAGGTCTCGCCGGCGCCCTTGACCGCCTCGCCGATCGAGCGGACCTGGCCCCAATAGGTGCCGATGCCGCCGCCGTTGGAGGCGAGCGCCACATTCTCGTTCCAGGTGCCGACGATGCCGTCGAGCGAATCAGAGACGGAGTTGAGAAAGCACGAGATCGGCAGGCCGCGCGTGGTGCCCCCGTTCGACAGGATCGGCGTCGCCGGCATGAACCACAGGCGCGAGATCGCATCATAGAGCCGCTGGGCATGCCCCACGTCGTCGGCGAAGGCGCAGGCGACGCGGGCGAACATGTCCTGGTAGCTCTCGCCCGGCAGCAGGTAGCGGTCCTGCAAGGTCGCCTTGCCGAAAGCGGTCAGCAGCGCGTCGCGCCCACGGTCGAGCTTGAGGTCGGCCGGCTTCGGCTGCTGGAACAGCGGGCCGCCCATCGGCGCGCGGCGCGGCGGCTCGGCCGGCGCCTGGGCAGCCGGTTCCGGGCGCGGCGCCGGCGGCACCGCCGGGGCCAGGGCAACGAGATTTCCGTCGCGGTCGAGATCGTAGGCTAGCGCCGACATCGGGTTCCCCTCTTGAAGCCGGCGGGGAGTCGATTCGGACGCGGAACCCGGTGCGGCCCAGCCAGGCGGCCGGGACGATGAGCACGCGACCGCCGGGACACCCCGCCCGCGGACGTCTGTTCAGCCACCGGCAGGTTTCCTGGCTTGCGGGTCGCGACGACTGTCTGGCCTTCCCAGTGCCCCCCGGCACCAGTGACGCGATCGACAGCCGCTCGCCGCTTACAGTTGCGGGGGCAGCTCCGGCCTAGCCGTCCCGGAGGACGACGCACCGGCTTCCCTCTTCACCCCAGATCTTGCGATCCGAAGCACCGTGGCTGACAAGATTTAGCGCTGGGAGGAGTCCTGTCGTCAAGGTCTGTTTCGCACGCGAACGACCGGCCGGCCCGCCGCTCGGCGGACCGCCTGGAAAAATTAACGCGCAACCCTGTGTTCCGAGAAAAGCGTTCCCGATCCGACGCCGGCCGAGACGGCTGCCGTCGGCTAACGGGCGGTGGTGGCCGAGCCCGGCGCAGCACCATCCGCGGCGATGTCGCCCGACAGCTGGCCACCGCATTCGACCTCGAGCTGGCTGTAGCGGATCGTGCCCGAGACCCGTCCGCTCGCACGGATGAACAGGCGCTTGCGCGCCGTCAGCGAGCCCTCGAACCGGCCGGAGATCTCGGCATCATCGACCCCGGCCGTGCCCTTGAACACCCCGGATTCGGCAAGCTCGATGGTGCTGCATTCCAGCGTGGCCTCGACGCTGCCCTCGACCAGCAGCCGGTCGCAGCCGGTGATCTGCCCGGAGAGCGAGATGCCGCGGCCGACCAGCATCTGTCGCGCCTTCGTCTCGGTCGTCGGCTCCCCCAGCAGACGTTCCGTCATGGTGCCGCCCTGCGGAGCGGCCGGATTTGGAGGGACGGGACGCCGGGGAAGATCAATCGACATTATCGCGCATCCTGAAGCGAGCGGGCTGAGAGGCCTTTTTGGTACACGGAACCGGTTGGCCCCGGATGTGACGAAGTTTGGTCCGCCGGCGCTATGCGCCCACCGTCGCGTTGGGTGCCACGCGCTCGAACTTCCGCGTGTCGGCGATGACCGAGGCGGCAAGCGTCTTCTCTTCCCGTGTCACATCGGCGCTGACGATGACGGCATAGCGGTGCTGGTCGATGCCGGTGAACAGCCGCACGACGGTCCAGACGCGCGGCTGGTAGCCGAAGAGGTTTCTCTCGACGGAACGGAAGCGGTGACCGACGTTGACCTGCTCTGTCGCCATGACCAAGGATCCGAGCGCCTCCGGTTTCGGGGAAGGAGCCGACGGGGCGAGCCCGGGGCACATGCAAGGCGGAGCGGCTGGCCGCAATCCCGGCCCGAAGTCTCCCTCACGGGATCTCAAGGGGACATGGACCGGGTTCTCCCTGAAGCCACTGCCGCAACCACAAGCGGCGATCCGGGCATCAGTATGCCACCGGGCAACCGAGATGGCGACGCGGAGGCGCAGCCCTGCAGGCCGGCCGGCTAAGGCTTGCGCTCTCTCGCCTCTTCGGCCTCCGCCTCGGCGATCTCCTGCCGGCGGCCGCGGAAATACACGCCGACGATGATGGCGGCGAGGATCAGCATGCCGACGATGCCCAGGACCATCGGCACGCGCCCGGCCGGATCCAGGCTGCCCGGGATGTAATTCCAGAACGCGATCGCCCGGAAGATGATCACGATGAAGCCGACCAGCATGGCGAGCGTGATGCCGATGGCAAAGATCTTGTCGCCCCTTGTCGCTGGCATTCTGTCCTCCATTGATGCGCCGGATGCGGGGCGCGATCCCTCATGGGGGCCGCGCCGCCACTCCGATCATTGTATGGTGCCACGAGCGGACTTGCGCAACCATACAAAACCATACAATGTGCATATATTGCCATTGGAGGTCGGATGCAATGGGTGACGCTAGCGACGGGGGCTTCTGGACGCCGGTAATCTCGCAAGCGGACGGGCCGCTCTATCTCGCGATCGCCGACGCGCTTGCTGCCGACATCCTTGCCGGCACACTGGCCGAAGGCGCGCGCCTGCCGCCGCAGCGAAGCCTGGCGGAAGCGCTCGCGATCGATTTCACCACCGTCACGCGCGCCTATGCGGAAGCGCGCCGGCGAGGCCTGGTCGAGGGGCATGTCGGCAAGGGCACCTTCGTGCGCCGAAAGGCGATCCGCCCACCTACGCCGGCCTCCAGCGGCCTCATCGACATGAGCATGAACCTGCCGCCAAGGTTCGACGATGCCGGGCTCGAGGCGCGGATGTGGCGCGGCATCGCCGGCCTCGAGGCGACCGGCGGGCTGGATCTGCTGTTGCGCTACCAGGAGCCGGGCGGTGCTGCGGCAGACAGGGCGGCCGGCGCCCGGTGGCTCGCCGGCCGGATCCCGTCGGTACCGGTCGAGCGTGTGCTGGTCTGCCCCGGGGCCCAGGGCGCGCTCCTCGCCATCGTCGGCCTGCTCGCCGGCCCCGGCGACGCGATCTGCGCCGAAGCCCTGACCTATCCCGGCTTCCGCGCGCTGGCGGCCTATCTGAAGATCCGCCTGATCGCGCTGGATTTCGACGACGCGGGCATCGTGCCGGAGTCGTTCGACGCCGCCTGCCGGCGCGACAAGCCGAAGGCGCTCTATTGCACGCCGACCCTGCACAACCCGACGACCGCGACCCTGCCGCCGGCACGGCGGGCAGCGCTCGTCGCAGTGGCGCGGAAACATGGCGTGCCGATCATCGAGGATGACGCCTACGGCATGCTGCCGCAGCAGCCCTCGCCCCCGCTCGCCGCCCTGGCGCCCGAGCTGGTCTATTACGTCGCCGGCCTCTCGAAATGCCTCTCACCGGCGCTGCGCGTCGCCTATCTGGTGACGCCGGACGCGCGCAGCGCTGCACGCCTGGCCGGTTCGATCCGGGCGGTCACCTCGATGAGCTCGCCGCTCACCGCGGCGATCGCGACGCGCTGGATCGAGGACGGCACGGCCGCCGCGGTGGTCGCAGCCATCCGGACCGAAAGTGCCGCCCGGCAGGCGATCGCCCGGGCACTGCTGCCGCCGGAGACGTTCCGGAGCGATCCCGAGGGCTTCCATCTGTGGCTGCCGCTGCCGCCGTCCTGGACCCGCGCGGAATTCATCACGCGGCTGCGCGCCGTCGGCATCGGCGTCGTCGGCAGCGATGCCTTCGCGCTCGGCACGCCGCCCGAGGCCGTCCGGCTCGGCCTGGGCGCCTCCGCCACACAAACAGAGTTGCGCGCGAGCCTCCAGACCATCGCCGACCTGCTGGCCGAGCCTCCGGCCTTGACCTCGACGGTCATCTGAACTCGTTCGGTCATTTCGGCGCCTCCTTGAAATGCGTGCATATACCCATAAATGAGACCCGACACATCCCCAGGAGGGCTCCATGGAAATCGTCCAGCATTATGACCGGCGGCATGACCTGACCGAGCGATTGAAGACCGCCTTGACCGCGGCCGGGCTCGACGACAAGCGCCTCTCGGCGGCGGATCTGGCGCCGCTCGATCAGTTTCATTCCCGCGGTTTGGCGGCGACCATCGACCTCGCCGCCGCGCTGGAAATCGAGCGCGACGCCCGGGTGCTCGACATCGGGTCCGGCCTCGGTGGCCCCTCCCGCTATCTGGCCGCGACCTTCGGCTGCCGGGTGCGCGGCATCGATCTCAGCCCGTCCTTCGTCGAGGCCGCGACGTTCCTCGCCGAGCGCGCCGGCCTCGCCGACCGGATCACCTACGAGCGCGCCGATGCGCTGGCCCTGCCCTTCGAGACGGAAAGTTTCGACATCGCCTGGACCCAGCATGTGGCGATGAACATCGCCGACCGTGATCGGCTCTACGCAGAAGCCTTCCGCGTGCTCAGGCCCGGCGGGCGCTTCGCGATCTACGACGTGGTCGCCGGAACCGGCGGCCCGCTGCATTTCCCGGTCCCCTGGTCCCCCGGACCGGAAACGAGCTTCCTCGTCACACCCGCGGCGATGCGCGAAACGCTCGAGCGGCAAGGCTTCCGGGTGGCGGCCTGGACCGATCGAACGGAAGCCGGCGTCGCCTGGTTCGCCGAGCGACAGAGGGCGCTGGCCCAGCCGACCGGCGCCAGGCCGGCGCTCGCCCTGCCGATCGCGATGGGGCCCGACTTTCCGACCATGAGCAGCAACCTCGCCCGCAATCTCGAGGAAGGCCGCGCCGGCCTCGTCGAGGCAATTCTGGAGCGGCCCTGACAGAGCGCGCCCGGGCCCGCAGCGGGATCAGAGGCTGCGTAGGCCGTCGACGAGGAAATCCGCAAGCACGCGGACCCGGGACACCGACCGCATATCGGGATGCATGCCGAGCCAGACCTCACGAGCGGGAACGGGCTCGGGGGTAGCGACGCGCACCAGCCCGTTCCAGCGGTCACCGAGAGGGCATGCGAGGCACGCGAGCCCGGCTCCCGCAGCGGCGGCGGCCGCCTGCGCCTCGCGGCTATTGCTGCGAAAGGCGACGCGCGCCTGCCCAAGATTGGCGCGCAACCAAGCGGTTTCCGCCACCATGTCGGCCAGCGCTTCGGGCATCACGACGAGATCCGAACCAAATCCGTCGCGGCTGAAATCCGGCATGCCGTGTCGCTTCAGATAAGCAGGTGACGCATAAAGCCGGCATCCCTCGATCGATCGGCATATCCTGTTCGAGTTTGGGTCACAGGCCGTCGGTCGGTGGCGGAAACGGCAGAAACCGCTCCCTCTCCTCGGCGAACCGCTTCGTCAGGAATGCCCGGCAGGTCGCCACCCTTTTGACGTCATGGGTGTCCGGGTGCGACAGCATCCAATAGCTGCGGGTGAAACTCATGCCGGGCAGGATCCTGATGAGTTCGCTCCGGTCGATCGTCGTGAAATCATGCAGCACGCCGAGGCCGATGCCGGATCGGATGGCCTCGAGCTGCCCCATGACGCTCGCGCAGCGGAACAATTGCCGGGCCGTCGGCTCCAACGCCGTCGCATAGTCGAGCGCCGCCGCGTAGGCGAAATCCTCGACGCCGGTCACGACGACGTGGCGGTCGAGCTCCTGCCGTGAGTGCGGCGTTCCAGCCTGCTCGAGATATCGCGCCGACGCATAGACGCCGAGACTGTAGTCCACGAGCTTCGAGACGATCAGCCGGCCGTGCGTCGGCCGATCGAGCACGATCGCAATGTCGGCGTCCCGTCGCGACAGGGAGAAGATGCGCGGCAGGGGTACCAGCTCGATCGTCAGCCCGGGATGGCGCGCGGCCAGGATGCCGAGCTCGCGGGCGAGGAACGTGTTGCCGAGCCCGTCGGGTGCACCGATGCGCACCGTGCCGGAAACCTCCGCATCGTCGGCCCGCAGCCCTTCGACGGCGACCAGCACCTCCGCCTCGACCCGCTCGGCGACCGGCAGCAGCCGCTCGCCCGCCTGCGTCAACGCCGAGCCCGCGGGCCGGCGTTCGAACAGCGGGGCGCCGAGCGCCTGTTCCAGGGCGTCGAGCCGGCGTGCGACGGTCGCATGATTGAGGCCGAGCTTGCGCCCGGCGGCCAGCAACTGGCCGCTCCGGGCGACCGCCAGAAAGACCCGCAGGTGATCCCAATCCATCGGCTTCGAATTCCGCACATCAATTGATGAATACTCGGCGTTGATGCGCGGCTTTTCAAGAATGAGCATGGCGCAGGCACGATCGGTCGGAAAAGCGGGTCATCAGCCGTGCCCTGGCGGCCGCAGGAGTGAGCAACGACATGGCAACCGAGATCCATCATTTCATCGGCGGGCACCTGGTGGCGGGCCGCCGCGCCCGCACGTCGAGCGTCTATAATCCGGCAACGGGCGAGGCGACGGGCGCACTGTCGCTCGCCAGCGCCGAGGAGGTCCGCGAGGCCGTTGCCGTCGCCCGCAAGGCGTTCCCCGGCTGGGCCGATACCACGCCGCTGCGCCGGGCCCGCATCCTGAACCGGTTCCTCGCCATCCTCGAAGAGCGTATCGACGAACTCGCCGACGTCATCACCGCCGAGCACGGCAAGGTCCTGTCCGACGCGAAGGGCGAGATCCAGCGCGGCATGGAGGTCGTGGAATTCGCGACCGCCGCGCCGCAGCTGCTCAAGAGCGAGATGACGGAGAATGTTGGCAGGGGCGTCGACAGCTATTCGCTGCGCCAGCCGCTGGGCGTGGTCGCCGGCATTACGCCGTTCAACTTCCCGGCCATGGTGCCGATGTGGATGTTCCCGGTGGCGCTCGCCTGCGGCAATTGCTTCATCCTGAAGCCGTCGGAGCGCGATCCGTCGGCCGCCCTGCTGATCGCCCAGTGGCTGAAGGAAGCCGGCCTGCCGGACGGCGTCTTCAACGTCGTCCATGGCGACAAGGAGGCGGTCGACGCCCTGCTCCACGACCCGGACATCGCCGCGATCAGCTTCGTCGGCTCGACCCCGATTGCCCGCTACATCTACGAGACGGCGACGCGTACCGGCAAGCGCTGCCAGGCGCTGGGCGGCGCCAAGAACCACATGATCGTCATGCCCGACGCGGACCTCGACCAGGCGGTCGATGCACTGATGGGTGCCGCCTACGGCTCGGCCGGCGAACGCTGCATGGCGATCTCGGTCGCGGTGCCGGTTGGAGAGCGGACGGCGGATGCGCTGATCGAACGGCTCGCCCCCAAGGTGCGCGCGCTCAAGATCGGGCCGGGCACGGAGCCCGAGGCCGAGATGGGTCCGCTCGTCACCCGCCAGCATCTCGACAAGGTGCGCGGCTATATCGACGCCGGCGTCGCCGAAGGCGCCAAGCTCATCGTCGACGGCCGCGACTTCCGGCGCCAGGGCTACGAGGACGGCTATTTCATCGGTGGCAGCCTGTTCGACCGCGTCACGACCGACATGAAGATCTACAAGGAAGAAATCTTCGGCCCAGTGCTCGCCGTGGCCCGCGCACCCGATTACGCCACGGCGGCCCGCTGGATCAACGAGCACGAGTTCGGCAACGGCACCGCGATCTTCACCCGCGACGGCGACGCGGCGCGCGAGTTCGCCCACCGGATCCAGGTCGGCATGGTCGGCGTCAATATCCCGATCCCGGTGCCGATGGCGTTCCACTCCTTTGGCGGCTGGAAGGCGTCGCTGTTCGGCGACCATCACATGCATGGGCCGGAAGGCGTCCGCTTCTATACGCGGCTGAAGACCATCACCAGCCGCTGGCCGACCGGCATCCGCACCGGCGCCGACTTCGTCATGCCGACGCTGGGGTGAGCGGGCAGGGCCGGCCGGGGGACACCCGGCCGGCTTCTCAAGCCTCTGCTAAAGGGCCGGCACCTCGGCACGGTGCGGCGCCCGCTTGGGCGGTGCCGGTTCCTGCTGCCCGTCGTTCAAGCGGGCAAATTGGGCACGGAGCCGCGGAACGGCAAAATCGACGAAGGCGCGGACCTTGGGCACGGACAGGCGACCTTGCGGGGAGATGAGGTGCACCGGATACGGCGGATGCTCGTCGCCGCTGAGGACGATCTGCAGAGTGCCGGCTCGCACTTCCTCGGCGATGTGATAGGAAAACAGCCGCGTTACGCCGCGACCATCCACGGCGGAAGCAACGGCGCCCCGGACGCTGCTGACGATCATCCGCGGCGCGAATTGCACGGTGCGCGGGATCGCCGAGCCGTCCGGCTGCGGAAAGCTCCAGGAATCGATCCCGAAATGCGTCATGGCGATGATCTGGTGCTTCGCCAGATCGCTCGGCTCCTCGATGCGCGGATGGG
>Ga0070730_10000687_pt1 | contig 36644 bp, 17 predicted proteins | sample Coa_R1_3_FD_66447 | JGI IMG/M metagenome (GOLD analysis project Ga0070730, IMG submission 66447) | Surface soil microbial communities from Centralia Pennsylvania, which are recovering from an underground coalmine fire - Coalmine... | ecosystem: Environmental > Terrestrial > Soil > Unclassified ...
GCAACACCCCGAATTGGGCTAGATCCCACGATTCCAGCCAAGAAACTGGCCCGTTTTCTGCGAGTCGTCGGGCTGGGACTGACTTGGGGCGCGTGCACTCTTTTCGTCGCATGCGCCGGTGTTTCGACTTCTTCCCCCATACCGTCGCCCCCTCCGCCAGTTCCTGTGCCGGTAGCGCCGGGTCCACCCGGACAAGGTATTCCCAATATGTTCTTCGGACTGAATCCTCACCCGGAGGTTCTAACCAGCATCGGTTGGCCGCTGGTGCACTTTGGCAGCGTTCGTCTCTGGGGGGCAAAGACCACCTGGTATGATATTAATACCAGCGCCGGCGTCTATGACTGGACGCAGTTCGATGCCTGGTTAAGTGCAGCCTCGCAAAATGGGGCCACCGATCTTCTTTACACCTTCGGCGCAGTTCCGGCGTGGGCCTCGTCCAATCCCAACGATCAAACTTGTGTGGTCCGGCAGACACCGGCGGGTTCCTGCGATGCGCCGACCGACCTGAACCCGGACGGTACCGGCCCAGACCAAATCTGGCAGGACTTCGTCCGTGCAATTGTGACCCACGCGGCAGGAAAGGTTCATTACTGGGAAGTATGGAACGAAGCGAATGTGGCGTATGAGTGGAATGGCACGCAGGCGCAGATGGCGCGCATGTCGGTGGATGCGTATAACGTCATCAAGTCCATCGATTCAACAGCGTTGGTGACGACACCATCTACCGTAAACGCCGGTAATGGACAGAGCATCAGCAACTGGCTGCCCGGGTATTTTGCGGCCGGCGGCGATACACGGGCCGACATTGTTGCCTTCCACGGTTACGTCGATCCCGCCGTGGGCCAACCCGCGGAGCAAGTGACTAACATCGTTTCGACCGTTTTCACCATCGTCCCGCCCGCTCTGCAAAAAAAGCTTTTCTTTGATACCGAAGGCTCCTGGGGTGACGACTCCACTCACCTTTCCGATCCGGATTTGCAGGCAGGGTACGTCGCCCGTATGCACTTGCTGCAGTGGTCCGCTGGCGTGCAGCGTTTCTACTGGTTTCAGTACGGAAACCAGCAGACCGGCACGCTGTGCGGCACGGGCAATGGCAACGGTTGCACTCTGAACAAGGCGGGCGTCGCCTATCTGCAGGTGTACGACTGGATGGTGGGCGCAACGATGGCCAATGGCTGCACTGCCAATGGCTCAGTGTGGACCTGCAATATGACGAAGCCAGGCGGAGTCCAAGAGCAAGCGGTGTGGGACACGTCGCAGACGTGCAGCAATGGCAATTGCACCACGTCCAGCTACTCGCCGAATTCCACTTATGTGAAGTACGCCGATCTGGCTGGGAACGTGACGAACATTTCTGGAAGCACAGTGCCGATCGGCGCAAAACCGATTCTGCTGCTGAACCAGTGAGTGAGTTCGTGATCTTTGAGAAGTTCGGCTGCTTGTAGTCCCAACACTAGTGAATTGCGCTGCGTGGACCACGTTTCGAGGTGGTGTTTCGAGTTAACGTGGGAACTTCGAAATCATAGCGGTTGACCAAGCTTTCGCAATTGGCTCAGGGTTGCCCAACCCTTGTCGCTCCCGCTGTTAGAGCGACAGGGTGGTCGGGTCGTGCCGAAAGCCCCTTTTTTCTCCTCTAATCAGGTTCAAACGATAGCGCAAGTTTTTTCACAGTACCTCATCGGTCAACGTTGACACCATTGCCCCTATGGCCCAAAATGGCCGCCCATCGGGCCATCTGGCGGAATGTACTTCCGTGCTTTGCAACGGCTCAAAGGATCCGGTAGAAAAACGTTAAGAGCAGTTTTTCTGCGTTGGCTGTCCCAGGACTAAGCCACTTTACGCGTATTCAATCTGGCCTCATTTTCGCTTTGGGGGATAATTGTGTTTCGTTCATTTGGGGCCCTGGTCTCGTGCCTTTGCGTTTTGATTCTGCACTGCGCCACCATGTGTGCGCAGGTTGCGGATTATTACGTTGCGAAAGATGGGAAGGATTCGTGGAGCGGAACTCTTTCAGCACCGAATTCCACGCAAACGGATGGACCATTTGCCACCATCCATCGCGCCCAGAAAGCGGTGCGGGCGATTCTGGCAAACCCACAAGGCCGCACGACTCCGATTAAAGTAGGCGTGCGACGAGGCAAGTACTTTCAATCGACAACATTGCAGTTCGGGACAGCAGATTCGGGAACCTCGACCCTTCGAGTGCTGTGGGAAAACTATCCGGGCGAAAGGCCGGTGATTAGCGGTGGCATTCCGGTGACTGGTTGGACTAATGTAACCGGCAATGAATGGCAGGCGACTCTGGCCGCAACGACGCAAAATTTCGAGCAGTTGTTTTATAACAACGAGCGGCGTCTGCGGCCGCGGTTGGGATCGAGCGTCGGGAATAATCTCGGCGCTTACTATCGAGTTGCGGCGACCGTTTATCTACAAGCGCCTCCGCCGCCCAGCCCTGCTCCGGACCCAAATTGCTCGGTATACGTGACTAACAGCGGATGGGAATGCTTCGACCGCTTTCAATACAGCTCATCCGACCCGATCAGCAGTACCTGGCAGAACCTCGCGCCCCCCAGCGGAAACCCTTGCAATCAGCCAGCGGGCAATCCCAACCTGGTTGGGGACATAGAGTTGATCGATTTTGAGGTCTGGTCGGTCTCGAAGTTACGAATCAGTTGCATTGATTCCGCCAACCTCATCATTTACACCACGGGGCCGACCAGCACGAGCCTACCCGCCGCACACGGCTTTTTGGTGGGGCACCGCTATATGGTTGAGAATATCCACGATCTGCTGCAGCAACCCGGGCAGTGGTTTTTGGATCGCTCGGCAACCCCCTGGGTGCTTACTTACCTGGCGAATCCGGGAGAGGACCCGAACACGCATGAGGTAATCATTCCGCAAGTCTCACCAGTAATGACTGCTTACGGTTTGCAGTACGTTACCTTCAGTGGACTGACGTTTCAGAACGACAACTATGTGGTCCCGGCCGCCGGATATCAATCCAGCCACGGCGACCCCAATGCCCCGAGCGCAGTTTCCTGTCAAAACTGCTCGAATGTAAGTTTTAACTCGGATATCATTACTCAAACTTCGGGCAGCGGATTAGATTTTGTTTCTTGCATCAATGCGTTGTCGCCATCCTGGTGTACCCACACCTCGACAACCGGAACAACTTCTCACAATAGCATAGTAAATAGCGCCTTCTACGACATTGGTGCGCTTGGCATTCGGATTGGACTGCTTCCGGGTTGGACCGATACAGATGCTAACGTTCCACAATTTATGACGATCAAGAACAATGTCGTCGAGGGTGTCGGGCGCGTTTTCCCGTCCAGTTTTGCGGTTGCTCAGGGTAGTGGTCATGACAACTCATACCTGCATAACGATATTTACGACGGCTACCACTCCGCGATTGCTATTTGTGAGTACGGCTGCCCTCCCGGAAATTCGAACTCCAGCGGCACATTCAATATCAACATTGCCTTCAATCATGTTTACAACCTGATGCAAGGGATCATGAACGATACCGGGGCGCTATATATGAACACCGGGGGTCCGACGTTCATCCCCACTGGCAATCAGATTCTGAACAACAAAGTACATGACGTGACGGACGCGCGAGTGATGGATGCGGGAGGATATGGTGGCTACGGGATCCTGCTCGACAGCGATACAGGCCTTGTGAACGTTCAGAACAATCTTGTCTACAGAACTTCCGACCGTTCCATCTTTCAGACTTGCGGCCCGCAACTCCCCAACTCAGCGAACACCATTAAGAACAACGTGCTTTCCTTCTCTGAAATCAACCTTTACGGAGTTAGCTGCCCCGCTCCGTCAGGGGTGAGCCAATTCAATTTCAGCAATAACCTGGTCTATTACAGCAGCCCCGCCCACATTCAATATGGATGCACATATTGCCCCGCGGGTGGAAATTGCCTTCCTTCGGTACAGAATTACTCGAGCAATTTATATTGCGACGCTACCACTTCGAGTTGTGCCCTCGGCACGGCACCGTTCCGAACTACGACGGCTGTATGTTCCCAAGTGCATCAGTCTCTCACGTGGTCCGAATGGCAGGGCTTGGGAGAAGACGTGAGCAGCACGGTGGCTGATCCCTTGTTCACGAATCCTGTTTATCCGACCGATGACTTTTCGTTACAGAGCGGCTCACCCGCCACCCAGGTGGGATTCGTGCCATTTAATGTAAACTCGCCAGGCCGAACCAAGCCGACGATTCAAGCCCCGGTAATTGCGGCCACCTTCCCCACGGCGAACATGGTAGCGAAGACGTTTGCGACTGTCTCCTCAGGTCTTGATACGTCGATCTATGGTGAGTCCGTGAACTTGACTGCGGCAGTCAGCTCGAACTATGGCCCGCCGCCCGACGGAACCGAGATCACATTTGCCGACAGCGGAGTGACGCTAGGAACCGGTGGGACAACGCGAGGGTCGGCCACGCTCTCTGTGCCTGGCCTAACGGCAGGTGAACATCACATTACCGCGAGCTTCGCCGCGACCGCATTCTGGCCGGCGACGATATCTTTTCCGTTTCTCCAATCGGTCTCCAAGGCCAGCAGCGCGGTGGTGCTGAGCTCCAGCTTGAATCCAACGCTGTTTGGCCAAGCCGTTCAGCTGACCGCAACAGTAACTTCAACCGGCGGTACACCGACCGGAACGGTTGACTTCAAAGCTGGATCATCGTTGTTGGGAACAGGGACGCTCAGTTCAGGCGTCGCCACGCTCTCGACCTCGGTACTACCGGTCGGAATTCAGCAGCTTACTGCTTGGTACAACGGCGATTCCAACTTCCGGTCAAGCACATCTTCGGAACTGGCGCAGACGATAAATCAGGCAACCACGGTGGCCACGGTCGCCTCGAATCTCAACCCATCGAAATCTGGCCAAACTGTCACATTCAAAGCGACAGTGACTTCGACCACAACGATCGCGACGGGGAACGTGCTTTTCAAGTCTGGAACCAAGTCACTGGGGACAGCGAGCTTAAGTAATGGCGTGGCGACGTTGAGCACCAACACCCTGGTGGTTGGCACCGATCTGATAACCGTCACCTACTCTGGAACTAACGATGTACTCGGCACCGTTTCGCTGCCTTTGAGTCAGGTGGTGAAATAACGCTGTCCGCCCCTTTTCTAGCACTTCGTATGTGCGACAAAGTCGCGCAAGTTGGCACTCAATGTGACCACAACATTGGGTTACTAACTGCACAGACGCCTCGCACGCTGACCTGTGATGCGCTCACTGATCGCGACCGTCGGTATTATGCAGAGTTTTGCAGTTTCATCGTCCTGCCTAGTTCACACCGCTTCCCGTTAGCGTCACAATCTGCGGACTGGAAAGGTCCGCATCGTTAATAGTCAGTGAACCCGGCACGCTTCCGATCTGAGTAGGAGCAAAGGTGATCTGAATCGTACAACTCCCGCCCGCTGGAACCGAGCTACCGCAGTTATTGGTTTGCGCATAACTGGCTGTGGTGCTCACGGAACCCACGTTCACAGGTGCAGATCCAGACGCTCTAATCACCACCGACAACGGGGAGCTCGTTTTGTTAATGACCTGATTCCCAAAATTCAAAGATGTAGGGCTCCAGGAGACTGCGGCACCAGTTCCGGTAAGCCGAACGGTGTGAGGACTCGCCGGGTCGCTGGTCGAGATGACCAGGTTTCCATAGCGCGTGCCTGTGCTCGTCGGTTTAAAACCCACGCTGATGGTGCAGGAACCTCCAGGTACCACGCGGTTGCTGCAAGTGCTGGTAGCCGTGAAATCTCCAACAGTCTCGACACTGAATATCCTGAGCGTCGAACTCCCGTGATTCGTCAGCGTGAGGACCCGAGGTGTCGAGGTAGACAGGAGCGGCAAGGTCCCGAATATAACGCCCGGGTACGCCGAACTGGTAATGCTCACATTGCTTCCGGTCCCTTGGAGATTCACGACCTGCGGGCTTGTCAAGTCAGAATCGGTAATGGTCAATGTTCCCGCCGTCTTCCCAGTCCCGGTCGGCACGAAGCTCACGTTGATGGTGCACGTCCCTTTGGGCTTCAGTGTGGTGCAGTTATTCGTCTGGTTAAAGTTTGCGGTTGTCGCGATCGAAGAAACACTGATCGACGAGGTGCGAAGATTGGTCACGGTAACCGTCTGGCTCGGGCTCGAAGTGTTCAACTGCTGGCCGCCAAAATAGAGATTCGAGGCGGAGTTGATTGGACAAGAGCGGGTGTTGAGGATCAGTGGCGATAGTGGCGTCTGGGTGAAATCGAAGCTGTCGGTCGTGTCATTCGCGTCAGCATCGCGCGTGGTCAGTGGCGGTAACCCGTAGCGCTCCTCGATAAATTTAAGCACAGAGGTGTATTCGTACTGCGTATGTGAGATGTTCCCGGGCCGGGCATACGGGGAAATGATGATCATCGGTACTCGCGGTCCCAACCCATAAATATCAACAGGAGGAACAGGGACGTGATCATAAAACCCGCCAAAATCATCCCAAGTGAGAAAAACCGCTGACGTGCTCCAGTTCGGGCCTTGCATCAAGGCGTTCAGAGTTTGCACGGTCCAATTCTCGCCCTGGCAACTACTGTTTGGGGGATGATCATTGTTCAGACCGGTGACGAGCCAACTGACCGCGGGAAGATTGCCGCTGGCCGCATCCGCGGCGAATTGGGTATCCGACACCACATGTTCCGACCACAGTGAGGTATTGCGAATGTGATTGATTTCGTCGTAAGTGGAAAATGTGTATCCCGCACTGCCTTCAGGTGGAGCATAGTATTTCCAGCTTATGCCAGCGCTATCGAGGCTGTCGGCCAAGGTCTGAAAATCGAGACAGGGAAAAACTTCGGAGATCACTCCGGAAACCTCATCGAGCACTTGGAGCTGGAAAGTGGATGGCGCGTCGCAGCCCCACTTGGATCCAGAGGGGGAGTTGTGCTTCTTGGCAATCATCCCTCCCGATTGTGCGGCGATCGTGTAGAGGTGATTTTCGAAGCTGTCTCCATGCACCGAGGAAAACATGTTGTCCGCAAGGGTAAAGGCTTGCGCATAGGCCCAGTAGTTAGGAATATCGAACTGGGTAAGCTGGGAATAGGCGAGATACTGCCCATTCATATCTCCGAATGGGATCAAGTCAAACTGGTCCATCTTACCGCCATCGATGGCGGTCAACGCAGAGACCCATTCGTGGGCGATGTCGACAACCTGATCGGGTGTGTGGCGAAGAGGGATGATTTGACCCGTGGAAGTAATGCCCGTGGTCGCTCCGTTAGCCCCGGGGAATTGGCCAAAATAATTGTCGAAACTGCGGTTTTCCTTAATGAGAAAAACAATATGCTCGATGACTCTGATGTCCGCGGCCGGCTTGGAAGTTGCGCCTGAGTGCGAGACTTGTTGTCCAAAAACGGTTATTGTCAGTAGCGCGAGAACTGCGACTCCGGCAGCGAATGGTCGAACAAACAACGTAAGCACACGGTGTCCAACCCGGACCGCGAAGATGAAAGGCAGCGCAAACATAGGACTTTCTCCAAAGACGGAACTTCGGCTCAAGGCGAGGTAGCGAAAGGAGAGACGGGTTGGCATCTACTCTGACCTTGCTTTCCAATCCTGTCAAGCTGAAAAATATTGCATGTCGGTAGCACATGATATGTCCGGTTGAGATAGCACATGAAATGTCCGCTTTGCGGGCGGTGAGGATGGGAGACCATGCAGAGCTATGGAAGCTCATCCGAGGGCCGCGATGGAGCGGGCGATGAAAGTACAGGACGTGATGTTGCAGGCGATGGCGAAGAAGATCACGTGGAGGCAGGCGGCGGAGATTCTGGGCATCAGCGACCGGCACATGCGGCGGTGGCGGGAGCGCTACGTGGAGAGGGGTACAACGGGTTGCTGGACCGGCGGCGGGGCAAGCCGTCGCGGCGGCGGGTGCCGGCGACGGTGGAGAAAGTGTTCGCCTTGTACCGGGAGAAGTATTTCGATCTGAACCCGCAGCACTTTACGAGAAGTTGCAGGCCGAGCACCGGGATGGAACTGAGTTACACCTGGGAGAAGCAGGCTCTGCAGGGAGCGGGCCTGGTGGCGCGAGGACGCAAGCGCGGGGCGCATCGCAAGCGGCGCGAGCGGCGGCCGTTGCCGGGAATGCTGTGGCATATCGACGGCAGCCGCCACCAGTGGTCTCAGGACGAACGCTGGTACGACCTGATCGTGATTCTGGACGATGCCACCAGCGAGATTTACTACGCCCAGCTGGTGGAGGAGGAATCGACGGCGACGGTGATGGCGGGACCGCGGGAAGTGATCGAGAGCAAAGGCGTGTTCTGCGCGCTATACAGCGATCGGGGAAGCCATTTCTGGCTGACGCCGAAGGTGGGCGGCAAGGTGGACTACCATCGCCGCACGCAGGTGGGGCGGGCGTTGCACGAGTTGGGAGTGCGGATGATCCCGGCCTATTCGCCGGAAGCGCGTGGGCGCAGCGAGCGCAACTTCGGCACCTGGCAGGGCCGCTTGCCGCAGGAGTTGCGGCTGCGCCAGTTGGGGACGCTGGAGGCGGCGAACCGGTTTCTGCGGGAAGAATACATCGCCGAGTTCAATCGCCGTTTTCAGGTCGCGCCCCGGCAGCGGGGCCATGCTTTTGTGCCCTGCCGGAATCGTGACCTGGAACGGATTTTCTCGCTGCAGTTCGAACGCAGCGTGAACCGCGACAACACGGTGAGCTTTCAGAATCTGAGCTTGCAGATCGAGCGGGTGCGCTGGCCGGCGACGCTGGCGGGTTGCCAGGTGGTGGTGCACCAACACCTGAATGGATACTTGAGCCTCACCCACGGGCCGCATTGCCTGGGTCGCTATGACGGCGGCGGGACACCCTCGCCGGCCCAAGCTTCTACAGCGCTGAGCAGGGGAAGGGGAACTGCCCCCTTCCCCTGCAACCCCATCCCCAAAATCAACCCAACCCGAACGGCGAGGGCACAACTTTGAAACCGGACATTTCACTTGCTACAAAAACCGGACATTTTAACTTGCTTCGAACAGCTGAAAAATATTGCACTTTTCACGTGCACCATTCTGCCGGCAGCTATGGCTGCGAGGCTAATGTCCACGGCATGGTAACGTCGGTGGTTTTCAGGAAATTCAACAAGAGATTCGCGGCTTTCGCACGCCCACCAGACGCAGAGTTGTGCGTACCGTCGTTTATGAAGTCCTGACAGGTCCAAACTAACCCATCGCTCCGTGGCAGCAGACCATTTGCCCAGTCGTAGCTCGCCCAAGACAGCCAAGGGGCCATAACCGGGCCATTCGCCGGGTTGTAATTGAGACTAGGGTCACCGTTCAACTGGTCGACAATCATGCCGCGCACGGCAAAGCCGGTTTCGTACGCGTAGGATTCCGGGTCGTCCTGATGGGCTAGACCATTGGAATATCCACCGTATTCGCGCGTGGAATAGAAAGCCAACTTCAAGTTGGGAAATTTGTTGTGCAGATTCTGCGCGATGGATTCGTATTCCCCCTGAAGCTTAGTCATATCGGCGGGGAAAACACCAGTTGGAAATCCATCGATCGCCAATACCCACGCGGCGACGACCTGATCGGCCGTCACGCCAGCCTGCGGCAAAAAGTAATTCGTAATCGTTGCCCATATCGGATCGGTGGAATTGGCGTATCTGCCGGCGGTCAAATTTGGATTCGCCCCATTCACCAAAACCAGGTGAGGATTGAGCGAGGGGTCTGCCATCGCGGCTTGTTGCAAGTAATAGAAATTTTCGTAAGGAACTGATAATCCCAGAGCGATAAAGGCGTACTTTCCGTTCGGGTCAGGGTTTCCGTTACTGTCCAGAGGCTGAATAGAATCCGCGAAGCCGACGCCGTCCGAGTCGTGGCCAGCAGGCATGACATTACTGCCATTCAGATACAAGCCACCTTCAGCCCCTAAGTAGGTTCCCGTCCCGAGATCCGTCAGAGGGACAAGCGGCGTTGTCGTCCCGGCTCCGTTCCATGAAATGTTTCCGCAACTTGCGCCGGTCGGAGCAGCCATGGGAATCGTTAACTGGCGCGTGACCGAGTTCAGGTTCGAGTCGGTAGCTGTCACTTTAAAGCCTGCATTGCCTTTGACGCTAGAACTAAGCGTTCCGGAAATAGACCCCGCGCTGGACAAACTCAACCCGGCAGGCAGGCTTGATCCGGATGCCAGCGACCAGGTCACATTTCCCACCCCACCCGCCGAAGTGAGCTGCGCGAAATACGGGAAGCTCTGGGTAGCGGCTGGAAGGGTGGAGAAATTGGAAATAGCAAGACGGCTTGCCGCCTTGGCTGTTCCGTTCAGCGCCAAGCCGACGGGATTTAATACATCACTGGTAATCACCAAAGTACCCGGAAAAGTTCCCGAAGCAGTTGGAGAAAATGCTACCTGTACGGTCAGAGCTTGGCCCGCTTGAAGCACCATTGGAACAGCGGGCCCTTTCACCACGAATGGCGGCTCGGTATAGAACGACTGTACCGTCATCGAAGTTGAGCCGGTATTCGTCAGCGTCACCTTCTGAGCAGAGCTTGTCTGACCTACGGAAACATTCTGAAATGTCAGCGACTGGGCGCTCATCGAGGCGATAGCTCCCGTCGTAAATCCGGTTCCAGAGAGTGCAACCGCCACAGGGCTATAGCCCTGAATATTCAACGTGAATTGACCAGTAAATGTTTGCGCCGAATCCGGGCGAAAATAAAATCCCCACTCAAGACTTTGATTCGGAGGTATCGCCCACGTGTAGCCTTTTGCAAGAAGGAATTCCGCGGGCGACAAACTGAAACTTGAAATGCGCAGGTCGGAACTGCAATGATTCGCCACCGTCACAACTGGCGCATTGGTGGCGCTGCTGGTCGTTCCGACCGCCTGGTTAGCAAAATGAATAGCCAAGCTTTGTGGCGTCACCGTGAAACATTGCTGCCCCTTCAAAAACGCCGGTGTGCCCGCGATGAAACACCAGTACCCGAGAGCCCACAGCAAGAACCGGCGCTTTCTGAGTCTGACGTTCATCGCTCGATAGCCATCTCCTCGCAAGGTGGATTACGGGACAGCCAGGAACCAGGGTGACGTCACATCAGCGGTCTTGAAGTAGTTCAGCAAGAGGGCTGCGTTCTTTTCCCGACCGGATGGAAGTGAGTTGTGAATACCATCGTAGAGGAAGTCCTGACAGCTCCAACTCAATCCGTCGCTCCGGGGAATCAGTCCATTGGCCCAGTCATAGGTAGCCCATGAAAGCCAAGGGGCCATCACGGGACCGTTCGCCGGGTTATAGTTGAGCGCGGGATTCCCGTTCAACTGCTGTTGCATCAGATATTGAACGGCGAAACCGGTTTCATACGCAAAGGTTTCGGGATCGTCTGGCTGTTTCAGGCCATTTGCATAGCCGGCGTACTCGCGCGTCGAGAAGAAAGCCATTTTCAGGTTGGGGAACTTGTTGTGCAAGTTCTGCACGATGCTGATGTATTCGGATTCGAGCTTGCTCATATCTCCCGGGAACGTTCCAGTCGGGAAACCATCAATCACCATCACCCAGGCGGCGACCACCTGGTTCGCAGTTACCCCAGCCTGCGGTAAAAAGTAATTCATCTCCGTATTCCAGATCGGATCGGAAGGATTGGCATACCGGCCAGCTGTGAGGTTGGGATTAGCGCCATTCACTAAAACCAGGTGCGGGTTCAGTGTGGTGTCGCCAAACGCCTGCTGCTTCAGGTAACCAAAGTTTTCAAAGGTGATAGAAAGCCCCAGTGAAAGCAACGCGTACGAGCCGTTGGGATCGGGATTCCCGTTGGCGTCCAGCGGCTGAATCGCATCGGCAAGGTTCACGCCATCACTATCATGGCTCGCCGGCATGATGTTGCTGCCGTTGAGATAGAGGCCGCCCTCCGCACCCAAATAAGTGCCCGTGCCCAGGTCGGTGATTGGAACCAACGGGTTTTGCGTTCCGTTTATGTTCCACGAAATATTGTTGCAATCCGCCTGGGTGGGCGCGGCAATCGTCATGTTGAATTGATCCGTGATTGCATTCGACGCCGAGTCGGTTGCGGTTATTTTGAATTTATACGTTCCTAGAGTTAGGGTGGAAGGGATGCTCCCGGAAAGCACACCGCTGCTAGATAATGTCAGACCAGTAGGTAAGTTCGCAGCCGTCCAAGTCACACCGCCAGTGCCTCCGACTGAGCTGAATGTCGCGGAATACGCGGCACCTTGGGTCGCTCCGGGCAGAGTCGGGAAATTGGTGATAGCCAGTCCGGTAGCGGCAACTGAAGTTCCGGTCAGCGCCACGGCCATAGGATTCAGCACATCGCTGGTGATGACCACATCACCGGTGTAGGTCCCGACCGCGGAAGGCGAGAAGATAACCTTAAGCGGTAAGGATTGTCCCGCTGAGAGGACGGTACCTCCCTTTCCCCCGCTGACCGAGAAGGGAGGCTCGGTATAGATGGACAAAATCGTCATTGAAGTCGTTCCCGTATTCGTCAAGGTGACGGTTTGCGTATTGCTTTGCTGGCCTACGGGAACATTCACAAATGATAAAGAAGGCGAGGTCAGAGTGCCGATCGCGCCAGTCGTGATGCCAGTTCCGGAAAGAGAAATGACCACCGGGCTTTGCCCGGTAATTCCAAGCGTGAAGCTGCCCGTGAAGGTTTGCGCTGAATCCGGTTTGAAGTTGATGCCGTATTCCAATTTTTGCTGAGGAGGAAGATTCCAGGTGTATCCCATGCCCAGCTGAAACTCAGAGGGAGTCAAGGCGATAGAGGAGATCTGCAAGGTTGTGGTGCAATTGTTATTGATGATGACTCCCGCCATTAGGGGACTCGTCGTGCCCACTGCCTGATTGGCGAAGTGAATGCTTTGGCTCGAGGGCGTGATGGTGTAGCAGGGTGCCGCCAAGGAATTCGCGGCGCACACTGCCAGCGAGATGAGCAGAAACCCGCATCGAATTGTCAGATCACGCAATAAACGGAAGTACATCGTTGCTCCCTTTTAGTTAGCTGGCAGCTCGTTGCGAGCGCAGCTTGGTACTGGTTGGTCTCGGACTGTTCCACATCAATGAAGGCGCCGAGGGGAACCGGCGGCCCCGGGTGCTGCCGAAAGCACGATGAATGTGTAGGCCAAAAAACTCACAGGGAATCGCTGTTCCCGGCGGACTAAGTTTTTCCGCGGAATCAGCAAAAGTGCTCGGCATTCCTTCAAAGGCGCCGGCGAACAATGTGGCGAGCGTACGAAGTAGAACTGCGTACTTCGATTGCATAGAAGTAACCAGGGTGTATCAGGTGCGAGCGGCGGCGCGCTCGTAGATATTCATCAGGATTGGATAATTCTTTTCCGCGGTGTACTTGGCTTCGTATTCCGCACGCGCTTGCCTTCCCATCGCGCGCATCTCGGCGGGGTGATTCCACGCCCACTCCACCTTCTTGGCAAGGTCATCCGCATCGGAAGGAGTGAAGTGCATACCTGTGCGCCCGTCGGCAACCAATTCCTGCATAACACCCATCCGGCTGCAGATCACTGGAGTACTGCATGCAAAGGATTCTGCTATCGCCATGCAAAAGGTCTCGTACCACTCACTGGGGATGATCATGAAACGAGCGTTGTTGATCGCTGCCAAGGCTTGATCATGGGGCAGCATGCCTTCAAAACGAACGTCAGTAAGCCCGTCCCGAGCGACCTGCGCCTCCAATTCTTCCCGTTCTGGACCGTCTCCGATAATTCGAAGAGGAATGGAAATACGAAGAGCCTTCCAAGCCCGCAGCACGGTGCCGACGCGCTTCTCTGGCGAAAGTCGTCCTACAAATAAGGCATAATCACCGTCCGTGGTGCGTTTGCCAGGATCCGGATACACGAAATTAGGCTTCACAATAATCTTGTTGCCCGGAAAACCGCCTTCGACAAACTTGCTGCGTGCGAACTGGCTTAGCGCGACGAAGCATGCAATCTCCCGTTCCCAAGTCTTCCTCAGGCGGTGCGTAGACAGCATCAGCGCCACCACACCGGTCGCCGAGTAAGAGTCGTGATAGCACGCATGTCCCACTCCGTGCCAGAGCGATCTCAAGCACTCTTCGCAAACCTTGCCTTCCCTGAAAAAAGTGGCAGCGGGACACAGCAAGCGATAATTGTGCAGCGTTTGTACGACCGGCACGTTCGCCTCGGAGCAGGCCGAATAAATAGACGGCGAAATCATGACGAAGGTATTGTGCACATGGACCACATCAGGTTTTTCTTGCCGTAAAAGCCGCAATAGTTCCCGGCGTGTGTCGGACGCCCAAATTGTTCTTTTCGCCAAGCTGAGACGCCCTAAACCTTTATAACTATCGACGTCCCAATTGGACCGGCAAAAAGTCACCACCTGGTGTCCACTGTGCTCGAGCATCCGCCGCTCCTGGTCAAAAACTACATCTTCCCCTCCCGGCTGCTGGTACGTATTGTGAACCAGTAGTATTTTCACGCACGCTCCAAAGGTCTCATGCTTTTCATCAAAGCACCGATTGCGGAAGCCCCAATCCTGCTTAAATGCTTTTAGTGATACATTCGGGCTGGCATTGCCAACAAATGCTATTTCGGATGCCCAGACTAGTCAAGCACCCCTCCTTTCGGCCATCCGGGCAGGCCCCACCGGCAAGGTTGAACCAGATCCTCGGCGTAACCTACTTTCCAAGCCGGTTCGAACTGATTCATCGCGCAATCACTTCCGAAAAATGGATATCTTTCGACACGGTAGTGCGAACTGACTGGCTCGCGGGCGCTCCCGCATGTCATGCACAAAAACTAGGATTCCACGAGAAAGCTGGCGGTCCGAGTTGTCTCATCAAAACCCAGATTGACAGGTCGACTCTCGATTCATCTAGGGGACGGTCACCGTGAGGTTGGCGGACCACTGCAGCTGATTTTGCGCTCCGAACTCCCCAGTCGCGGTGATGTGATATTTCCCTGCCGGTGTGGTCGAGCTGGTCTGGATCGTCAGAGTTGCGGTCTGACTGTGGGTTCCATCCAGCGTCACCGACGGTGGGGTAATCGAGCAACTTAATCCCGAAGCCGCCGAACAACCACTGTAAACCAGGTTCACCGTCTGATTGAATCCGCCGAAGGGGGCGATCGTCAGTGTCGAGTTGCCTGCTGACCCGGGGTTGATGGTCAGAGTCGTGGGTGAAGCAGTAACCGTGAAATAAGGACCGAATCCGCTCAGGTTCACGCTCTGAGGGCTGCCGGGGCCGTTATCAGTAATGAGCAGGGTTGCGGTACGGCTGCCGTAGTTTTGGGGAGTCATGGTCAAGGCTACCGTGCAGCTCTCGTCTACGCCAAGGCTTGACGGCTTCGTACACGTTCCAGTCTGAGCAAAGGCAAAGTCACCTGGATCGGTGCCGCCAAAAGTGAAATTGCTGAGGTTCAGATCGACACCCCCCGTGCTGGTGATAGTGAAAGTTTGCGGTGTACTGGTTGTACCGATCGGCCAGGCGCCGAAATTGTTCGGATTGGTGAGTTTAACTGCGGGAGTCAGGTGAACGACGCGAATTCGATTGTTTCCGGTGTCAGCCAGGTACAAATTCGATTGACTATCAACAGCCATCCCAATGTTGGAGACCTTCGCCTGGATTGCAGGTCCACCATCTCCGGAAAACCCTCCAACACAGTGTTGGCCCACATCCCCGGCAACGGTTCCTATGGTGTAAGTGAGAATATCCACGCGGCGAACGCAATGGTTGTTCCCCCCGCCGATGAACAAATTGCCCGAGGGGTCGAGTGCGATCGCCAGTGGGTTCCATTGACTGGCACTCAGCGCAGGACCGCCGTCGCCAGAAAACTTATACGCGCCATTCAGAGCCCAATCATTAATGATTCCTCCAGTGTCCACCCGGCGGATCATATTGTTGTAGGAGTCATCGATATAAAGATTGCCGGTGCTATCGACGGCCACGCTGGAAGGATGATTGAGGTGCGCTTGTGTGGCGGGCCCCCCATTGCCTTTAGTCCCCCCCTTGACGCCGGTTCCGGCATACGTACTTATGATCGGGGGGCTGGCTGGAACTACCTTGCGAACTCTGTGCCCGTTGTAGTCGGCGATAAAAAGGTTTCCGGCCTGGTCGACTGCAACAGATTCAGGGGTGGTAAAGGTCGCGGCAGTGGCCGCAAAACCGTCACCGCAAGGGAGGTTGGTCGGATAGCAGGTTTGCCCAGGGGTCCCAGCATAGGTAATGATCTGCTGCGTGGCGGCATCTACCCTTCGGATCACGTAGTTTCCAGCATCGGCGATCCAAATATTCCCAGAGGAGTCCACCGCCACACCGGTTGGTCCATTGAGAGTTGCGCCGGTTGCCGCGCCGCCATCGCCACTCCAGCCAGCGATTCCCGTGCCCGCGACAGTAGAAATAATCCCTGTCTTTGCGTTTACCATGCGGATGCGGTTATTCGACGTATCGGCAATATAGATGTTGCCGGACGCGTCTTCGGCGACATCGTTGGGATTGGCCAGAACTGCACTTAGCGCTGATCCGCCATCTCCGCCATTTCCGCCGCCCACTATGCTTGAAATATTGTTCGAGGCTATCTGGCGCACTCGTTGATTGCCATTATCCGCGAAAACCAAGTTTCCCGAGCCGTCAAGAAACACGCTCGCAGGGTAGTTCAGCTCTGTGCTGGTTGCCAGTCCATCACCATTGAAACCTTGGACCCCGGTACCGGCAACGGTGAAGATTTTGGGAGGACTCATCTTGTTGTTGACGAAGCGAATCTTGTGGTCATAGGCGTCGGCAATGTAAATGTTGTTTGATGAATCGAGAATCACCGACATCGGCATGTGCAACTTAGCCAAAGTGGCTGGACCGGTGTCTCCACACTGGGAAGTGGGAACGCAAACGCCGCCGGTGCCCACGATTGTTGTAATCGTGTTGGTTGCGGCCGAAACCACGCGAATCTTGTTGTCGTGCGTATCCGCAATGTAGAGGTTTCCGGAGCTGTCGAAGGTGATGCTTTGTGGAAAATTGAGGTTTGCCGAAGTTGCCACGAGGCCGTCACCACAAGCAGTAGTGGGATTGGCGCAAGGATTTCCATTACCGGCTATGGTGGCGATATTACCAGGCGCGATTTGCATACCAAAAACGTTGATTGTCGTCGTTTGCATATTGACGACACGAATGCGGTCGTCAAACGAGTCCGCGATGTAGATGTTGCCTGCAGCATCGGTTTCTACGCCCATCGGCAAATTGAAATTCGCTTGCGAGGCCGGCCCGCCATCGCCGCACGGTAAGGTTGTTGGTTCGCATCTGGTGCCGTTGCCGGCAACGGTCGATATAATGCCGGCGGGGTTGACCATGCGGATACGGGGATTGCCAAACTCGGAGATGTAGATGTTGCCCTTGCTGTCGATGGCAAGCCCATTAGGGTACGCGAGTTGCGCGCTGGTGGCCGCAATACCGTCCCCGTTGTATCCTTCCACACCGGTGCCGGCAAAGACAGTCACGTTGCCACCATTCAACTTGTACACATAGTTTGAATAGGGCGCAGCGATGTAGGTATTGCCGGCGGAGTCTCGAATCGCAGCCGAGGGACCCGGAAGATCGATGGTTGACGCAACTCCGGTTGAGGCAGAGCCACCCGCGTATTCATTAATGGTGTTCTGCGCAAGCGCCAACCCAGGCATCATTATCCAAAGCGCACAAACCATGCGACTCAGTGGTTGACGGATAGCCAAAACAGAGCGAGAGCCCAGAGTTCCCCGGAAGACAAGGCGATTGAGATGGAAGCGAGTATGGGAGGGCATTCAACGACTCCTTGTTGGATCGGACAGAAGAAGGGTGTCGCCCTAAAGGATGCTTGAACCGAGAGACTAACCCCTTCTAGGCGCCTTAAGGTATCGTCACCTGGATCTTGGCACGCCACTGCAGTTGACCTGATCCGAACTTGCCGACACCCACCACGTTGTAGGTTCCCGCCGGTGTGGTCGAACTGGTCTGAATGTTCAGAGTGGCATTTTGGCTGTTGGTCCCATCCAGGGTCACAGAGGACGGAGTGATGGTGCAGGTTGAATTTGTAGGACAACCGCTGGACGTAAGATTCACTGTCTGGTTAAACCCGCCGAGCGGCGCAATGGTGAGGGTTGCACTGCCAACTGCTCCTGGAGTGATCGTCAGACTGGTAGGTGAAGCGTTGACCGTAAAATACGGACCGTAACCGTTCAAGGCGACAGTTTGCGGGCTGTTGGGTCCATTGTCGTTAATAATGAATGTCGCGGTGCGTTGGCCGTAGTTCTGGGGAGTAAAGGTGAGGGTGACCGTGCAAGACACATCCACTCCAAGGTTGAGTGGAAGCGGACTGCAAGTCGTCGCGCTCTGGGCAAAATCACCTGGATAGTTACCACCGAAAGCGAAGCTTGCAAGATTCAGATCAATTCCTCCAGTACTGGTAATGGTGAAGGTCTGCGGTGCGCTGGTGGTGCCTATTGGGAGGGCGCCGAAGTTACCCGGCAGCTTGCTGAGCGACACTGCTGGGGTCAAGTGAACCGTGCGAATGCGGTTGTTCCCGCTATCGGCGATGTATAGGTTGGATTGACCGTCCGCTGCAAGTCCGATGTTCGCAATTTTTGCCGTGGTCGCAGGACCGCCGTCCCCTGAAAACCCTCCGACGCAGTGTTGCCCCACATTCCCAGCAACTGATCCGATGGTGTAGGTGAGAAAATCCACACGGCGGATGCAGTTGTTATTACCACCGCCAATGAATAAGTTCCCAGCAGGATCGAGCGCGATCTCCATCGGGTTCCACTGACTGGCGTTAAGCGCGGGACCACCGTCTCCAGCAAATTTATACGCCCCGTTCAGAGCCCAGGGGCTGATGTTGCCCCCGCTTACCCGACAGATCACGTTGTTGTAAGAGTTGTCGATGTACACATTGCCGGAACTATCTACGGCGACACCGGAGGGATGGTTCAGCTTTGCCAGGGTGGCCAGGCCACTTTTGCAAGTTGTCCCGGTAGTCCCAGTACCCGCAATGGTGGTAATGACCTGGGTTTGAGCATTTACCTCGCGTACGCGGTGGGCGGTGTAGTCGGCGATGTACAAGTTGCCAGCGTTATCCAAGGCCACGGATAGAGGGGTGGAGAACGTAGCCCCAGTGGCCGGACCACCGTCCCCACAAGGATTTGTGCTCACACACGAGCGGCCGGTCCCCGCATACGTGGTAATGATGTGGGTTGTGCCGTCTACCCTTCGAATCACCAGATTCCCTGCGTCAGCAATCCAAAGGTTGAGGTTTGAGTCCACAACGACGCCAGTCGGCCCGGTAAGGGCAGCACTCGTCGCCAGACCACCGTCGCCGGTGTAGCCTGCGATCCCGCTTCCTGCGACGGTTGAAATCATTCCAGTACTTTTATTGACCATCCGGATTCGGTTGTTTGCGGTATCGGCGATGTACACGTTGCCTGCGGAGTCCTCCGCAACGTTAAACGGATTCGCCAAAATGGCGCTGGTTGCTGCCGCTCCATCACCGCCCAGTCCCCCACCCGCGATGGTTGAAATATTTCCGCTACTGACCTGGCGCACACGTTGATTGCCGCTATCGGCAATAACCAGATTCCCACTACCATCCAGGAAGACGCTGGCCGGAGAATTCAGCTGAGCGCTAGTGGCTAAGCCGCCGTCACCCGCAAGGCCTTGCACCCCATTACCGGCTACCGTACTGATTACGCCAGTTTGCGCGTTCACTAACCGAACCTTATTGTTCCAGGTGTCGGCGATGTAGATATTGTTCGAAGGATCAAGAAACAACCACATCGGCATGTGCAGGTTGGCACTCTTGGCTGGGCCGCCGTCGCCACAAGCCGCGGTTGACGTGCAAACCGCCCCGGTTCCGGCAACAGTGGTGATGGTCGAGCCCCCCACAGGAATCATGCGGATCTTGTTGTCCTGACTATCGGCGATATACAGGTTGCCGGCACTGTCAAAAGCAACACTCTGGGGGTAGTTGAGAGTCGGACCTAGCGGTGAACCACCATCGCCACAATTGCTGGTAGAGCTAGAACATGGAGTTCCGTTGCCTGCATACGTGGTGATTATTTTCGTTGTCGCGTCCACGCGACGAATCCGATTGTCGAAGGCATCGGCAATGAAGAGATTGCCTGCCGTATCGACGGCCACATCCATAGGAAAGTTAAAGTTGGCCTGCAGCGCTGGTCCCCCATCACCGCAGGTCGCAGTGGAAGGCTCACATTTGACCCCATTGCCAGCGACGGTGGTAATCGTGCCCGCAGGACTAACCATGCGGATGCGCGACGTACCTGGATCGGCGATGTAGATGTTTCCGCTACCGTCGATCGTAAGCCCATTGGGCAGCGCCAACTGAGCGGCAGACGCCGAACCCCCATCCCCGCTATAGCCTTCGATTCCGATTCCAGCAAAGGCGCTGATTGTGCCGCCGCTTAGCTTGAAAATGTAGTTTGAGTAAGGAGCCGCGATGTAAGTGTTCCCTGAGGCATCGCGAATCGCCGACGTGGGACCCGGAATATCTGTATTCAGTGCTGTTCCGCCCGCTGCACCGCCTCCGGCGTACTCGCTGATGACGTTCTGCGCTCGCACATCGAGAGCAATCAGAAAACTGAGCATGCATGCAGCCAACACTGCAAGGCGAACAACTGTTGTTCCCCGCATTTTGGGGGCACAGCCTGTTGAGATTTCGTCCCTATTGCCACAGCTTTCTACGCGCCCTACGAAAGTGAACACTACCTACCTCCAATGGCTCTGAATCCCGGCTAGACGTGGTTTAGGGGGAATGACTAGCGGCAAACTTTCTTACTCATCCGCCGTGCTACTGGGTTACTACCGAATACCCGAGTTGATCCAAAATCGCACCGGCGTATCGCTGGAATAATTGAACCTGGGCCGGAGTGAATCGCTGGTTCCAACCGCCGACTGCCCCATCTCCCACGAAGCGACCTCTAACGGAAGCCTTTACGGGGGTAATTTTCTCTTTGGCGCGCATTTTCTCGACGGAGTTGTTCGCGACAACTCGCTGGATCAATTCCCGCTGAACCGGCAAGCCCAGGAATTCCATTACTCCAGCCAAAGAATCCTCGGGGGCGCGGCGCATTTCGTCGTAGCGTAGCAAGAGGATGTTCGCGCGCTTCTCCTCTTTGGCTCTCATCCATGACTCAACGTGTGCTACCCAGGAGCCAAATGGATTGACCTTTCCCCCCAGAAATCTCTTTACGTGTCGTTCGAAATCATCAGGGATGAAGCCAAGGGCTTTCTGATAGGCAAACTCGGAGAGGGCAACATCCCGAGCATCACGGACCAAATAGATCGCCTTCTTATACTCGGCGCGATAAGGCTCGTGCGTCTTAATCAATCTTCCACCCTGTGGGAATACCGGCGAGGCTTGACCCTGTTTGCCAACATCGGGAAGGAGTTGATCAACGTTTCTGAATGAAGACGATTGCCCGGCCAGGAGTTCGTAGAGCATGAATCTCAACCACGTGTTGCCGGATCTCGGATAAGAAGCGACAAACACGTCTTCTGGCCTGATCCCTCGATGACGCTTCCAAGCAAGAACCCGATGTAGTTGGCTCTTGGCAATCTTATGGCGCACCAAACGCATTGTGGACATTTCCGCCTGAGCTCCTTTGGCACTCAACTTACAGAAGGGGTTCGCAATTCCAGGGAGGGACTCCACTGCATGGGGGAAGGTAGATTCTGCTGCAGAGATTCCTTGGCCAATCGCCACAGCTGACTGCTGATAACCAGCAGCGCGATCAACATCATGTAAGAAGCATCTGGTCGGCCGCCGAAACTCGCGTTGAACATTCCGTTGACGAAAAGATTCGCGAAGGCTGCCGAGCAACCAATCGCCAAATAGCGAACTTCATTCTGCGCTGAATGAACGGTCCGCCAAAGGTTGCGCGCAATTACAACCAGCACCATCAGAAGGAGGACGAGACCCACCAACCCGTTGTTGTACACCGCTTCCAGCAAACTGTTGTGCATGTGAGTGCTGGAAAAAGGAGTATTCGGATACAAAACCGCAACGAAACGGGAAGCATTGAATCCATGGCCCAGAATAGGCTTCTCCAGAACAAGGGGCATTACAAAAGTCCATAGACCCGTTCTACCACTAAAGCTGGAGAACTGTTCCAAACGTAGATAGTTATCGAAATATTGACCGAGGGGAGTAAACCGGACGGCAAGCACGAACCCGAGTATGGCGATAGCCCCAAAGCCCAAAATTGCCTTGAAGCGTTTTTGCAGCGCGTAAAACAAAATGCCGCAAAGAAAACCCGCAACGATTCCGGTTTTGCCCCCCGCCGTAAGCATGATGATGAACGCCAATGCCGCTATTGCCAGCGGCCACTTCCGCTTTCGCGGCGAATAAATGGTCAGGCACAAAATCAGCAAAAGTCCCGCCAAGCTAGAAATTCCGGTTGGCGCTTCCCTAAACCGTTGCTCTAATTCGTGTGTCCCATATTCTCCTAGTGGATCAGACTCAAAAAGTGAGCGGAACGTGGGCAGCACGGTCAGGAACACAAAAGCAAGAACTGTGGTGTTGAGAAACTTGCAGATGTCTTCGGGTTCAGACATTTGCCGGGAACATAAATGCAGAACCAACACAACCAGCCCGAGCTTGAACCCCCAAGCCAGCGAGAATGCCGGATTGGGTGCATAAAGCGATGACAAGATGCTGACCACGGTAAGCCATGCCATCCACTTGTAATCCCCCTGGAACAAGCCCCGCAGAGGCTGTGGAAATTTCAACAGGGTGATGAGAAGGCCCGCCAGTGCTACCAACCAGAGGATACCCTGCGCATAGGCCTGGGAAGCAAATTCCGCTCCGGAGACGCTGGTCAGGTTACTTCGGTAGGAGAATACCTCTTCAGAAACCAGCAGCCCCCACCAGATGAGAAAAACCGGCCATTGGGTTTGGCGTCCCCGCTCTCTACTGTAACTGGTAGCCAGTGCCAGCATCCCAAAAAACCCGAGCGAGGCCACGAGGATCATGATCGCATCCGCGTCGATCAGAAAGCCTCCGGCCCAATTGAGCAATGCCATGGTGCCGATCACAAGACCGCCGACCCCAAGCGCAGCCATTGCGCCAATACGCCATCTCGGCAGCACTAGCGTCTTTGAGCTTATCTCTGTATCAGGCATGGGAACTCGGTCTCAGGCTGCACCCGAACCTTTCAGCACTGCAGGAATCGTCCTGACCAGAATTTCGAAGTCCAGCCATAACGACCACTGGTCAATGTATTGCAAGTCCAGCTCCATCCACTGCTCGAAAGGGATGGAATTCCGGCCAAGAACCTGCCACAGGCATGTGATGCCCGGGCGGACACTGAACCGGCGACGGTGCCAATCCTGGCTGAACCCTTCATAATCGCGCACCGCCATGGGGCGAGGACCGACGAGACTCATATCCCCCTTCAAAACGTTGAAGAGCTGAGGAAGCTCATCAATGCTGGTTTTGCGGAGGAACTTACCTAGGGGGGTAAGTCGCGGATCGTTCTTGATTTTGAAGACCGGCCCCTTGAGCTCGTTCAGATGCTCAATTTCCTTCATTCTGCTTTCGGCATCAACCACCATTGTGCGGAATTTATAGATGTGGAATCGGCGCTTGTTCAGCCCCATTCTCTGTTGCAAGAAAAGCACTGGGCCGGGCGAAAAGAGCTTGATCAATGCGGCTACCGTCAAAAGAAGAGGCGACAAGAACACAATGAGGATCAAGGAAGCGGCGATATCGGTCGCGCGCTTGATTACTGCCGGCCATCCATCGAGGATCGTTCCACGATTGTGGGTTATGTGTGCATCCCCTTCGAAATCTTCCATACGGGAGCGCGCATGCTTCAAAGGGAAGATACTCGAGATGAAACGCAAAGCGATGCCTTGCTCCTCGCAAAGCTGCGCCACTTCTGAAGCGTGGCTGTACTTGGAACGCATGGGTAGCGTTACCACGATTTCGTCAATCACATTGGAGCGCAGAAACTTCCGTAAGCCTTCAAAATTGCAGACCAGTGGGTATCCACATTCCCGAATGTGCTCCAAGCCCGGCCACTCTTCATCAACAAAACCGGCAATGCGATACCCCAGCCATGGGCTTTGCTCGATCCGCTGCGCGAATTGCACAGCTTCGCCATTCGTGCCCGCAATCAGCATGTAGCGCAGATTCTTTCCATGCATCCGAGCTTGCCGAAGTATTTTGCGCACCGCAAACCGTCCGACCAGAATGGTAAGGCTTGTCGAGGTCCAGAACACGGCAACAAACACGTAGTTGACCATCACGACATGGAATACGATGGCCGCGACGTATATCAAGACAGATGCAACCAACGTGGCCTTGACGAGATCCTGAGCTTCGTCCCGGAACCGCGACAGTCGTCTCGATTCGTACATCCCGAACGACGAGAGAACTTGATTCCATATAAAAACAAATCCGGCGAAAAGCAGAAAACTCTGAATCTTAATCCGCATCGCCAGGAATTCGGCCAAAGACAACTTGCTGAATATCTGTGACACCGTGACGGTCGCCAATCCAAAACACAGCAACATCACAACGATGTCGCAAACATTGACAAGGTACCGGAGAATTTTTCTATGATTTTGTCCCACGTAGACGATGCCCCATTCATCTGGTCAAGCGTTGGAGTAGAGACAGCACAATCCGGCGGGCATATCGACCGTTCGCCGTTGACAAGTGTCCTTACAGTAGAAAACAGACTTCAAACATTGGGGAAGGTTTTCAAAACCTCGACTTCGTCTGCGCCCATCCCTTTGTCAGTACCATTGCCGCCGACTTTGGAGTCGTAGGGATGATGCCCATTACCATTCCGGCCATTTCCGTTATGACCGTTGCTACCGAAACTATAGTGGCTGTTTCTCTGGGGAACTGCGGCAAGCACCGGGATGTTCAACTCTCCTATTACGTCCGCAGGCGTGCGCAAAGAAGAATCCAAGTACTCTACCGTGAACACCAGCCCAAGGCTCACGGTGGCGGCCAGCAGAGTTCCCACCAATCCGTACAACCAACGATTGTCAGTCGGCAACGACGGGACCATGGGCGACTCGGCAATAGCTACGTTGAGGATACGTTGCACGTCCAGCGCATCCGCCATCCGGGCCTCTTCCTGCTTTCGCAGGTACAGCAAATAGTTGTCTTCATCCGCTTTAGCCGTGCGCACCAGATCCTGTTGCAGCAGATCCTTCTGATCGAGTTGAACAGCGTCCTTCCTGTACATACCGACGATCACTTGCAGGGATGCCTCCCGAGCCTTAAGCGAGCTGTAATCGGCCTTGGCACGAGCAAGTTCGGTTGCGATCCACGCGTAAGTTGGATTTTGGTCGGTCGTTTCTTCCCGCAGAGGCTTGCTTTCTTCGGAAGCAATCGAAGCGCGGGTATCCGCAATCTCTTTGTCAACTTCCTGGACCAACCGATAAGAAGGCTGGTACTTCGTCAACAATTCCGTTCGCTTGAGTTCCAGGTTCAACAACGTCGCCTTTAATTGCTGGAGCACCGTAGCATCATCGGACTCTCTCACCTGAGTGGTCAGTCGATTGGGCATGGAAGCGGCCTGATTCTCAAGATCAGCGATCTTCTGTTCGGTGGCGGCCAAGTCTGCGCGGGTCTGCTGCAAGCTGGCATTAAAGTCATTCAGCTTTTGCAGAGTGATGTCCCGGGAAAGTTTGGGGGCAACTCCACCTTGCTCTTGCGCGAACTGGCGCAGCCGATTTTCCGCGTTGGTCAAATCCTGGTGGTGACGCTCAGTCTCTTGCTCAAAAAACTTCAGTTGTCCTGCTGGACGTTGGACCTCAAGATGCTTTTGGATGTATGCGTTCGCCAGTGTGGACAGGACGGCGGCCGCCAGCTTGGGATCCGACGAAGAATAACTAACACTAATCAGATCGCTCTTACGTATCGGCTCAATCTTGAGGGCGGACTTCAAGCGAATCGTTGCTTTTTCAATCCTGCCATTTTCGTTCAGTCGCAATAGCCACGCCGAAAAACTCTTCCGGTGCTGTAGACCACAGGCAACGACGGTTTGGCGCAACACATCCTGGCTTTCCAGGAGAGCAATCTCGGAGTTGAGCTGCTCTTCACTAATTTCGTCGCGAACCTCCACTTGCGGCGTGACCTGGGAAGATACGACCGGATCCAGGCGCTCGCGCTTCACCAAAATCTTGGTTTCGGCCTTATAGTCAACCGGCATGAACAGGACGGTAAGGATGGTTCCCAACAGCATTCCACCAAAGCACAAAGTCAGAATGCGTTTGTGCCGGAAGCCCACGGCCAGGATATCCCGGAGTGTGAAGGGCAATGGTCCGGTCATGTTGGTCGAACTGAAATCTAAATTTGTCACAGTGCTCTCCTCGCCGAAAATGATCGAAAGACTAGCCTACGGGGCAACGTTGGTAAACGCTCCCACGCCGGCATTAGGAATAAACGGCTTGATCTTGGACAACGCGTTCTTGGGGACGAATACCATGTCGCCTGCGCGCAAGCGTGGATCCTCGTGGAGGTTGCCCGACTTCAACATCTGCTTTACGTCAAAGATCTTTGCCTGAAGCCAGTCATCATTTACGCGTCGAAACAGCAGCACTTGCGAGTGCTTGGCCGCGTCGTTGAAACCGCCCGCAATAGCAATCGCCTCTGTAAGCGTGACATCGCCGTGAATTTCATACTTCCCGGGATGGTTCAGCTGTCCGCTGGCGGTGAAGTAGGGCTTCGCGAAATCCTTCAGAACTACCACAATCAATGGGTCGTTCAGAATCTTGTCATAAGCGTCATGCAGAGTTTTCGTGAGTTCCGGTATCGTTTCGCCGGCAACATGAACGTCGCCTACGCCTTTCAGCGTTATGTAGCCATCCGGCTGAACCGTGACAGATTGGTTGAACTCAGGGCTCAGCTCAAAATTGACATCGAAAACGTCTCCATCACGTATGGCATACCGCGTGTTCCGCGTCTGAAATTGAACCTCGTTCTTGTTGGACGCAGAAGTCTCTGAACTGACCGTCAACGGTTTCGATACTTCCTGCGCCAGACTGAGCACTGCGCCTGCGAGCCATAGAATCACGATCGATCGTAGCACCGGTTTCATCACGTTTCCTTTACCAAGTGTTCGAGTTTTATTACAGGGAATGCCGCAATGCAAGCCTTAAGTACAGCTTCGCCCTCTGAGTCACATCTCTTACACCGCCCAATTGGCGGGACACGAAACGAACCTCGTCTCGACCCTATGAGTCGTAGCTTTAGGTCTGTGTCAGTTGATTTATTAAATACCTAAGGGGAGAGCCATGGCATCACCCCATGGTTGCGAGGAGTGCCCGGATATCGTTGATCACAGAGTAAGTGGCAGGGAAAATCGGCGCAAGAGGTCAAACGCCCTAGTGACTAAAGTCTCTGCGTGCACTCCTGGTAGAGAAGAAAGGCTCCCCCCCCGATACATTTACTAATCGGCGGAGCAATTGAGAGATTTCACCCGTTTCTCGGTGTCAGACCCTTTTTTTGATGAGTTCGCCAAGGTGATCTGATATTTTCGCCGCCAGCACGTTTACGTTCGGTTCTTTAAACATGGAAGGATGGTCTCCCGGGATGCGGTGAACCACGATGCCCCCCTGTACCAAATGCCTCCATCCGAGCTCGAAATTGAAGTAGTCCCCATTCGGCCAGTCGCTGGACTGGAATAAAAGCACGTTTCCCGGATATGAGGCGGGCTCGTAGCGATAAAAAGCCGGGTGAACCACGGAATCGGTGTTGTGCAACTTGCCCCCACGCCCGTTTCCTTGATCGGACGAAAGCCGCCACATCGTGCGCTCCAATTTGCGGCGTGCCTCCTCGAACCGCGCAAAGATGTAAGTGGAGCCCTTTCGTAAATCCAGTTGCAGAAGATTCGCTAGATGATACTTGATCCTTCCCGTGTATCGCCCGTCTCGAAGTGGGTTCTTGTAGTACGCCCCGTTGTGGCCGTCGAACATCGCGAGTAGACCGATCTGTTCGCCCTCTAGCGAAAGCTGTCGCGCAACTTCGTACGCGATGACCGCGTTTACGCACAGTCCTGCAAGATAGTAAGGACCTTGAGGCTGCACCTCGCGCATAGCTTTGATCAGAAATGAGGCGATATCCTCGATCCGGTAAGGAGCAGGTAGTTTTATCGCATCCGAATAGGGAATATCCAGGCCAAGCAAGGGCTGATCGGGGCCAAGTTTTTCAGCGAGAAGCCGGAAACGCGGGCCCGCCCGGACACAAAACAAAGGCGGGCGTGAACCAAGCGGTTGGATCTCAATGACGGCTCGCGCGCGAAGGCTGTGGTCGGGAGTCCGCAACCAGTCCGCCATCATCTCGATCGTAGGCGCCTGGAAAATAAAAGCCAGCGACAGCGATTGCTTGAATTCCTGCTCGATCCGGTACAACAGCTTGGCAGCAAGAAGGGAATGTCCGCCCAACTCAAAAAAATCCTTACTTATATCGATGCTGTCGGTTTCAAGAATTTCCTTCCAAATCACCAAAAGCCGGGCTTCCATTGTATCCCGCTGAACAGTTTGGCTCGGAACCAGCCCGGCGGCGATCTTCGGCTCGGACAAAAGAGACGAGCGATCGACTTTTCCGTTTGGCGTTCGTGGAAGGGTTCGGGAAAAAACAAATGCCGAAGGAACCATAAACTGCGGCAATCGCGACTTCAAGAATCCGCGAAGTTCTGCGGCAGAGGTCGCATATTGCTCACGAACGATCAGATATGCGACCAGGCGTGGCTTACGCGAATCTCCCTGTAACGTAACCACAGCCTCTTGAACGTCGGGATGTTCGGATAAAACGCTTTCGATTTCTCCCAACTCGACCCGCAGCCCGCGGAATTTAACTTGTTCATCGAGCCGCCCCAGAAATTGCAAGCTCCCATCCGGCAGATAGCAAGCTATGTCTCCGGTTCTATACATCCTCGCATCGGAGTTCCTGCCGTAAGGATCGGGTAGAAACTTGTCACGAGTCAGCTCAGGTTGGTTGCGGTAACCTCGCGCCACACCTGGCCCTGAAATATACAGTTCACCGGAAACTCCAATCGGAAGAAGCTGGAGATTGCGGTCGAGCACATAAACCCGAGTATCGGAAATGGGTCGGCCGATCGGGACGGGACCTTCTTGAATCTGACTTTCGCAAACATGAACCGTGCTCCAAACCGTCGCCTCCGTGGGACCATATTCATTGAACAACCTGGTCTGCGCCAAAAACTGAGCATGGAGAGTTACCAACTGCCGTGGGCATGCCTCTCCTGCCAAGATCACTCGCCGCAGCGACTTGAGCGCGGCCGGAGGTGTTGCCTCGAGCAGATGGCTATAGACCGACGGGACGCACAGGATGTTTTCTACCTCATGCCGCTGAATCAAGTCAGAAATGCGACGAGCTTGCCAGTCGAACTCGGCCGGTGGGAGCACCAGAACTCCGCCGGAACAGAGTGCATGAAAGATCGTAGCCACGGAGCTATCGAAGGCGACCGAGGAAAGCAGGAGAAACACTTTGCCGGTCTCCTGGTAGTAATCGAGTCGTGCGCTAGTCGAATAGGACAGGTTGAGATGAGTGACTTCCACGCCCTTGGGCTCGCCTGTCGAGCCCGAAGTGTAAATGACGTACGCGAGATTCTCACGAGTCACTGTACTCGTCGGCGCTTCCGACGATGCAGCAATCGTTCTCCAATCCGAATCTATGCGAACCGTTCGAACTGTCGGTTCTGCGGCGATACTTGGCAGGTACTCCTGAGTTAAGAGCACTGGCGCGTGGCAATCGGCGAGCATAAAGGATAATCGTTCCGTGGGGTAGGCGGGGTCTAAGGGTACGTACGCGCCACCGGCCTTCAAAATTCCCAGAATTCCGACGGCCATCTCCAGGGAACGCTCCACACAAAGAGCCACCGGCACTTCTGGCCTTACACCCAGAGTGCGCAGATAACACGCCAATTGATTGGCGCGCTGATCCAGTTCCGCGTAGCTGAGCGTAGCGGTTCCGCATTTAACCGCGATCGCATTGCCGCATCGCGCAGCAACTGACTCGAAACGTTTGTGTACGGGGACAAAGGGAAAAGAGTTTCCGGCGGCGTTCCACTCTTGGAGAAGACGTTGACGTTGTGTCTCTGGAACTATCGAAATCTGACTCAATTGCTGTTCCGGATTAGCTACCACCGACGCCAGAAGAGTCTGCCAGCATTCCAGCATGCGAGAGATAGTCGAAGCCTCGAAAAGGTCCGTGCTATAGATCATGCGCGCGGACAAACCCTCAGGGCGATCATCGATCACCAGGCAAAGATCGAACTTGGAACCGCCCGTCTCCACATCGATAGGCGTAAGGTCCCAGCTTGAATCGATCTGGGGCAAGGAAGGCTCCAGAGACAACAGAACGCGGAACAATGGATGGCGAACACCTTCGCGGTCCGGGTGCAGTTCCCTAACGATCTGGTCCAGCGGCACGTCCTCATGCGTGAGTGCATCGATCGTCGTGATCCGAACCCGGCGCAGCAACTCTTGGAATGTGGGATCACCGCCAAGGTTTACTCTGAGAGCGATCGTGTTCAGAAAGAAACCAAGCAGTTTCTCGCTTCCTACAGTTTTGCGCCCCGCCGTGACACTTCCGACCAGAATGTCTTCTTGCCCTGAACAGCGGCAAAGCAAAGCCGTCCACGAAGCGAGGAGTGTCATGAACAACGTCACGCCGTGCTGAACACTCAATGAACGAAGCTGATCGCTGAGTTCGGAAGACAGCGAAAACGCCTGCATGGCCCCGCCAAAACTCTCGACCGAGGCACGTGCCCGATCGGCTGGAAGCCGAAGCAGGGGCAAAGGTCCCGCCAGTTGCTCCTTCCAATACGCCAAATTGCGTTGATAAGCGTCCCCGGTCACTCGCTGTCTCTGCCAGATCGCATAATCACCATATTGAAAAGGAAGCTCTGGCAGAGGCGAAGGTTCTGAGTTGCAGAATGCCGTGTAAAGTGCAATCAGTTCAGGCAGAAACACATGGTAGGCGGTTACGCCGTCGAAAATCAGATGATGACAATTAATGAAAAGCCGGTATTCCTGGTCGGCCAACCGAACCAGTTGAACGCGAATGGGTGGAACCTTCGTCAAATCGAATGGTCGGCGGGCATCTTCCGTTGCCAGGCGCAAAGCCTCTGGCACGCGTTCCGATTCCGGAAGGCTTCGCAGATCGATCACGGGTAGCTTGATTTCGAATGGCGCATGAACCTGCTGAACCGGCTGACCATTCACAGTTGGAAAACTGGTACGCCAAGCTTCGTGCCGGCGGATGATTTCTGTGAGGCTGCGCTCCAAAGCACCGACATCCAGGTCGCCATGGCGATAAACTGTGAACGGTTCGTTGTAAGCCGAAGTATCCGGCGCCAATTGCGCATGCAGCCACACCTGCTGTTGGGCGAAAGTAAGCGGCACAGTCGCGTCCGCCGTACGATGGCCGATAGTCGGCGTATCCATCGATGCTGAACGCTCGCGAAGAAAATCCTCCAGCCGTTGGCGACTGAGCGGCGAAATGTCCAGAGTGTTCACCATCAACTCAATTTCCCTGCACCGCCCAAAGTTGCCAACGTCGTGTCCGAAGCGAGTTGCGCCGGCGTATCCAGGATCTGGCTGTTTGTGATGTACGCGACTTCAGGTCGCCGGCTGACGTACTCGAGCATCTCTCTAAGTTGAGGCCACAAATTCAGTCTCTCGATTTCCCATGCATGTCCATACAAATGCCAGATGCCACCGTGGCGCAGCGCACGATCGAAGGTAGTCTTACCGAGATCGATCCAGTCGCGACAACGGAGCAGATCTGGGGTTGATTTCAGCAGGGCGCCAACGGCTCCTCTTCGCAGCAAGTTGCGAACGTAGCTGCTTCTGCCGTGAGGATACGCTTGTATCGTCACTGGGATTGCGAAGGGGTCGATCTTCGTCCCTAGGCTGAGCATCTGCGCCCCTCGCGCACCGCGATATCCGACATTCCGAACCGCATCGACCACTTCAGAATTAAAGCGCCCTTTCGGGTAACAAAACATGCTCACTTCTGAAGACAGAATCTGTTGCAGCACTTTTTTGCAATCGCTGACCTCGTTTACCAGTACCTGACCGGAGAGACTCGGAAGAATAGGGTGCGAAACCGTGTGAGATCCGATTTCGAAGTCGGCCGCCGCGAGACTGCGAATATCGGCCGCGCTGAGACACGAACCAGTTCCAAGTTTTCCGGTGGAAACATAAAAAGTGCCGGTTATCCGATAAGTGCTCAGCAGTTCTGCGAGTTTCAGATCGCTGCGATCATCGTCGTCCCAGCTTGTGGTAACGAATACCTTTGGCATTGTTAACCTTAAGATCTCGTAGTATCGATCCGCCGGAATTGCTATTGCTCGACAGCAACCGGCTGTGGGACGTTCGCAGTCTCCACTCTCAGATCGGAAAGCTTGCGGCCGAAAAGCACGAAAGCCACGACGACATACAACAGGTTCGCGCAAATCATGCTCCAAATCACTCCCGGCAACCCGAAGTACCGCGTCGCGGGAATGCCAAAAAGCACCGCGATCACACTGGCCGCGCCGTTGGCGATAAACAGGGATCGTGGGGATTCCATCGCACGCAACAGAATGGCCGGGCCCAGGCTGGCGCTCCAAATCGTGGTCTCCAGTGCGAACAGTGGAATCAGGTAAGCAGAATCCATGTATTTACCCGCATACAGAAAGCGGAACAATGGAGCTTTCAGAGGGATCAGAACCGCCCAATACGCCAGCGAACCAGCCACGAACAGTGCGGCCAAGCGCCGGTTGAGACTCGAGGCATTGGCTGCCCCCTTTTCGCTCTGCGCACGCGCCGCATATGGCAAAAAGAGCATAGAGAGCGCTGCATAGGTTTGCAGCACCGGAGCTGCGAGATTCATCAACGCGCGCAATTCACCGGCCGCGGCCATTCCGCGGAAACTGCTGACGAGCGGAATATAAATGTAGTTCGGAATCCAACCGACAACACAGGTCCCCAAAGCCCAGCGGCCATATTCCCAATGTTTTCCCCAGGTCGTGCGCAGCAGTGGATGGCCGGTCGCGGGCGCCAACAGAGCATTGAGTTGAAACACCATGACGATCCCGCTAACGCAAGCGGCCATTCCCATCACAAGAAACGCAGAGAATGACGTCAGCCAGCCCAGGCGGAAGAACAGGAACACTCCGCCGACTACCATGGCGCAGTAGAAAACCGATCCAAACGCTGAGGGGCCGGGCGACAACTTCAAATAAAATGCACGGCGAGCCAGGCCATGAGCAAGTATGAACGGCGTGGCAATGGTCATGCCAGCGAGAGATATCGCCAGCAGAGGCGAATGGCCGATCACAAGAGTCACGGCGGACGCCACCCCTAGCAGCAAGCACATCACCAGACTCAGGGCCCAGTGAATCGACAAGCTGGTTTTGAGGTAGCCTCTTAGATTGTCGTGAAAGAGAGTGCCGGAAAAGACCGACAAGGGCTCCAGGAGAAGACACTGATATAGAAACCCAACCAGGATGAAGAAGCTGAAGACCAACGCATAAGCGCCGTATTCGCGTTGTGACAACCAGCGGGCCAGCAAAACTCCCAGGACAAAATTTGACCCGGAAATCAGTCCGTAATCAACTACCGCCAGGCCACCCTTCGTTACCCAGGACAAGAAGCGTTTGAAGAGAACCTTCCTATCTGACCTGGGTTCGCCTCCCTGCTCCTCGGTACCATGGTTTCGATGTGGCATCGTCGGTCTATCTGAATGTCCGATTGGCCGGGGCGGCGTTTCCTTTTGTAGTTCTTCTATTCCCATATGATGAGGGACAAATTAATTGGAGTCATTCGGAACTGCTGCAGCCAACAAAGCCTGCTGCTCTCCGACCCGCTGCGGATTTGCCGTGTCCAAACAGGCGCAAAGCTTGTCAGCAAGGATTTTTACGGCCGGCTCGTTCAGGATGTTGCCGTGATCGCCATTGAATTCATGGACCTCAAGACCACCTCCGGCATATTGTTCCCAGCCACCACCAGAGTCTTCCAGGCCGCGCAAGCCTCTTTCGTTCGCCCGGAACAATGTTATCCGTCCTCCATAAGGCTGAGGTTGATAACTTTCCTCCGCGGCAGCGCACGATCTTCGCACCTCCTTCACTGAGGGTGGCAAGAAAAGAAAATCAACTCTTCTCTTGATTCCCTTCTTGTAGCGCCTCAGCTTGTTACTGACATATCCCACTTTTCGGCTCAAGGGCAGCGAGGAGAATCGCTGCCACAAGGATCGTTGACCATGAACATACGTATCAACCAGGATGAGTGCGCCGACTTCTTGTCCTTCCGCAAGGAGTTGCCTAGCCATCTCCAATGCGACATAGCCGCCGAACGAATAGCCACCGAGCAGATAGGGCCCTTCGGGCTGGAACGCACGCAGATCTCGGAGATAAACCTGCACCATTGCCTCGACTCGGTCCAGAATCGGTTCCGCACCATCCAGACCGCGAGCCTGAATCCCGTAGAACGGCTGGTCGGGAGGGATGTTGCGCGCAAGATCGCGGAAACGAAGCACGCTGCCTCCCATGCCGTGGACAAAATAGAAAGCGGGCTTGGTGCCATTCGGCTGCAATGGGATTATCGATGATCGTTTTCCCGAGGTCGATCCCTGCACTAAGGCAGCGAGTTGTTCGACGGTTGGGGCTTCCAACAAAACGGTCAGCAGCAACTTCGTGCCAAATTCTTTTTCCACTGCCTGCGTCAATCGCACAGCCAGAAGCGAGTGGCCGCCGAGGTCGAAGAAATTATCTCGTATCCCGATAGGCCGCTTTCGCAAAACCCGCTCCCACAGCGACACCATGCGCTTTTGGATCGGGTCTCGCGCCGACATGAAGTTTTCGTTGTCTTCGGCCGCTCGCATTTCTGGCACCGGCAAAGCGCGTCGGTCAACTTTTCCGTTGGGTGTGAGAGGGAAAGATTCCGGAAACACGAAATCTGCTGGCACCATGTATTCGGGTAAGTGCCTCTTCAGAAAAGTACGAAGGTCGGCTTCGCTCGACTTTTCCTGGGACCGCACAATGTAGGCCGCCAACCGCTTTTCTCCATCGACGTCCCGCGCAACTACTACAGCTCCTGCTACTCCCGCGTGCCGCTCCAGCACGGCCTCGATTTCTCCCGGTTCGATGCGGAACCCACGAATTTTGACCTGAAAATCAGTTCGACCTAAAAACTCAAGGTTACCGTCCGGCAGGCGACGAACCATGTCTCCCGTCTTGTACAGCCGATCCTGTGGGTTGTTGCTGAATGGATCCGATATGAACTTCTCTGCTGTCAATTCGGGACGACGAAGATATCCACGCGCAACTCCGGGGCCTCCGACGTGCAACTGCCCAGGCGTGCCCACGGGTACAGGCTTCAGCTTCTCGTCCAAAATGTAGAGCCGGGTGTTTGCTATCGGCTGCCCAATTGGCAGATTGTCAGGAATTGGTTCCGACATTCTGGGTTCATATGAGCTCACAATAATGCTGGTCTCGGTGGGACCATAAGTATTGATCCAACGCACTCGCCCTCCACCACACTTAAGCCACGATGCGTAGGCAGAGGTGGAGGCTTTTTCACCGCCCACAATCACCAAGCGTAGGGTCTTAGGCAGAACTGCTCCGGACTCCGCCAGCTCACGGGCAAGCTCGTGCCAATAGGCCGTGGGTAAATCCAAAACGGTGACTTTTTGCTGTTCTGCCCAGCGCAGGAAGTCGCCCGGCGCGAGCGGCATCTCCGGCGTTCTCAGAACGACGGTGCCGCCAGCAATCCAGGTAGGAAAGATCTCTTCGACCGCAATGTCGAAGCTGATCGACGAGAATTGCAGCGTTCGATCCGTGTATCGCAAATCGTATAGCGGGATGGCAGCGCAATGATGATTCACCAATCCGCGATGACTCAGCAGCACTCCACGCGGCTTTCCCGTCGATCCCGAAGTGTAGATTATGTATGCCAGGCTGTCAGGATTGGCCGCAGGAGGGTTCTCCTTACTGTACCCTTCGAGTATTTTCCAATCGGACTTGAACGTGAACACGTCTGGCTTTGCGTGGCCAAATTGAGTGAGTAACCCTGATTGCGTGAGCAGTACCGGAGCCTCAGAATCTTCCAGCATATAAGCGAGCCGCTCGGCTGGATATTCCGGATCAAGCGGCATACAGGCAGCCCCGGCTTTCATCACTCCGAGCAGAGCTACGGTTAACTCCAGCGACCGTGGAAGACAAACTCCCACCGGCACATCTATTCCGACAGCCTTCTTACGGAGAAAATCCGCCAATTGATTCGACAGATCATTCAACTGCCTGAAGGTGAGTTGCTGATCGCCTTGGACAACAGCTACTGCGTTCGGCGTCCGGTCGGCCTGTTCCGCAACCAGTTCATGAACACATTTACTTGGATTTTCGACGGTGGTGTTATTCAACCCTGCCGGAATTTGCTGAAGGTCAGTTCTGTCGGCAGAGGAAAAACCGCTCTCACTCAAATTCTCGGTGGGACATTTCTGCGTGTGTTGTTGTCCAGGCTCGCTTAGTGCCGCGCCGGCCCCCCCAAATCGGACACGCAATGATGTGAGGCCTCGCAGGCCGAGATTGGTTCGCCATACCAACTTCTGGGGCTCGAGCTGGATGTCTGAGAAGCGCCTCAAGAGAGCTTCGAATGCAATT